>JABAOH010005745.1_pt2 | contig 37578 bp, 39 predicted proteins | sample 7062181 | NCBI WGS metagenome assembly JABAOH01 (sample SAMN14538630, study PRJNA623070) | marine sediment metagenome | biome: marine biome [ENVO:00000428]; feature: marine pelagic biome [ENVO:01000023]; material: deep marine sediment [ENVO:00002113]; isolation source: pool of 5 deep marine... | reverse complement strand
GCCATAAGGTTTCCGCGTTTTACTGGCAATTATAGGTTGGACAAGTCTGCTGAAGACGCAACGACTGTTCAAGAAATCGTTGAAATGTATAGAAGTCAACTGAAAAAAGTAGCCAGTTAATCTTCATCTACACTTGAGCTTTCTAAAACGCCTGAATAACCTACATCGTAACAATGGAGAATATTCACACTTGACACACAGTTTTTAAAGAAACACCCCAGCCCCCTTTTCTGAAAAAGACTCTGTTCTTTCAATAACCTTAGATCTAGACAGTTCAAATTTGTTGATTCCCCAGATGGGCTTAACTTCTGCTCTCTAAGCACCGTAAGAGTAGTAATTAGTTTTGTCACGCACAGAAGAAATAGAACGAGAACGTTAACCACGAAATTCGTTTTTCAGTTTTTCAAGCCGTTTTGAAACAATTAAATGGAGTTGGCTCCTCAAGGAATCTCCTACAGGTTTCAGGTTCTTCAAGCTCTTAATTTGTTCAGTCAGTTCGCCGTCTTCAAGCACTTCAGCCACCCACTTCTGAAAATCTCCCCGGTGGAAATGAAAATCCAACGACCTTACATTAACTTCTCCAATTTTCTTAACAAACTCTTCTAATGAAGCTGCGCTTTCACCCGTATAATTTCCAATGGATGTGAAGAAATAGAAAGCATTCTTTCTCGACAGTTTTCTAAGAATGCGAGCGGCAGATGAAGGCATCAAGGTGAAGCTCCCCCTTTCTAGCGTGAAGTAACATACATTCTGAGCAACCGTAAGTGCGTATCAGTTTTTAACATTTTCATCCTCTCGCGATCGACGATTCTTCGTCCTTGTATTTCCTTGTAATAATTGATGTTCGAATCCTTAAAACTCCAGAGAGGGGCGCAACTTTTTGAGCAATGAACGAGTGCAGGCTATTCTGATCTTTGGCAACAACCTTTGTAATTATCGACAATTCTTCAGAAAGAGATGTTGAAACCTCTAGGACCTCTTTAGGCTCAGATAGTTTTTTGGCTACGTTTTCGCTTTCTTTTGGGTCAGTAAATACGGTCATGATGGCGGTGATAGCTTTCACTCCAACTTTCTCCAGGTCAATGATTGTGGTATATTTTTTAATGACATTATTTTCTTCCATTCTTTTAACACGATCATAGACCGTAGAGTGTGCCACACCGAATCGACGACCGATTTCCGTGTAGGTTTGCTTGGCGTTTTCCTGTAAAGCTTGTAGAATGTTCCAATCTAAGCTGTCCAAGGAAATTGCTTGTTTTTTCAGCTTCATTTCTCAAACCTTGAAGATGTTGAGTAGGTTTCATTTTTATTCATTTATTATTTGCTGTCGGAAAAATGTAGAATTTCTTCATTTTTTCGTCAAATTTACAAGTTACAAGTTTAAGAAAACAAAGTGAGTATATGGAAATCTGTAGTTATAAATGAAGGTTTCTCTACATTTTTTCAAAATATAGGGCTGTTTATGACAATATTTCAAGATTTCTGTTAATTAATCTTAAATCATTTGAAATAGAACTTTCTTCTATAATAATATTTCAAGGAATGAACATGACCTTTCCTGTCCCTAAAGTGTGGGAGCTTATCGACCGTTTTAAAGATACATGTCAATTAAAGGGCTGGAAGATCTCTGAACATGAAGACTGGATTAAGACAGGCGACAATGAATATCATAATCTTCTTTGGATTCAAACGATTCATCCATCAACCTTTGAGAAAATTGCTTTGAACCACAAGTGCGCTATTCGTAAAGGCCTTTCCTATCAGGTGGTAGATGTTTCATATACAGCTTGGTTGTTTCCGCAAAGTCCACCTGAAAAACTTATGCAAATATTTGAGGAAAACCCTGAATTATCAAGAAGAACCGCTATATACGACCTAAGCTTGGTCTATGCAGGGGAGCCTCTTTGTTTAAAGTTAAACGAAACAGACAGCAAGGTTTTCAACGCGTTTGAAAAGTTTTTAGAGGAAGAGTTGGAAGTAGTGGTTAAGCCTGTCCATAAAGTGCCAGCTTTAAAGACTTAAAAGTCACAACCTGCACGCGCCTGACGGATAAGCTTAGAGTATTACCTGGCGTGTTAGCAGCAATCCTGATAGTAACTGAACAATTCCAATTTACATAACAGGGATGCGCAAGAAAGCAGAGTGCCCATATGTTATCAAAGGAGAAAAGAAATCAATCTTGATTAAATCTTCGATCAATAGTATATTAAACAAAACCCGGAATTTCAAATCTAGTGCACAAAGGTAAAAGACAAAAGAAACACAGTGCCCAAGCAAATCAGGGAGAAACTACTTCTACTATTCCAAGAATATTAGGTAATTCCATCTAACTCTAATGTTCTTCCATATTCTATTAGTTCTTAATCCAAACTTTGATAGGTTATGTGTTTAATTATATGCGTAAGCTAGGACCGGTGGCAAGCTTGCAATTGGAATATATAGAAGCTTCAGATGTCAAACAATTAGTTGATGAAATCGTAGATAGTCTGAACCTATTTCACATTGTACCTCAATTCGTATATTGTTATCGGAGTAAGGGTTCAAAATCTAAACGCACTGTTGCTCGTATTCATGGTCTGGGGACGATATGGCAAGAGGCACTGGTACGACCTCCAGCATATGTTATCGAAGTTATATCTGAAAGATATGATAGATTGAAGGACGCCGAGAAGGAAAAGACGATTATCCATGAACTGTTGCATATTCCCAAAGGTTTTTCAGGAGGCTTTCGTCCCCACAAAGGTTACATTAATAGGAAACGCATAGAGAAATTGCATATTGCACTATTGGAGAAGAGATCAATCAGACGCGCGCATTTTTAGTATGGGCTGCCAATTCGTACAAAACTTCTTTAGATGCAATATTTGTTAATATTGCAGCTGAGGTTAGCCTGCATTTATATCTCGTCTGTATTCCCTTCAACTTCTCGACCTTTTTGCGTTGGTTAGACATTGTTTAACTTTGTTATACTTTTCTTCATCACATGAGACCACTACGAAAATCTCTTCACTCTCTTTTATCCTTGGACTCCAATCTTTAACTGTTTTCTTTTATACGTAAGTTTAGCACCTTTACTCTATGAGAAGCTTTGATAAGAACGTAAGATCACCTACTCAAAGGGAGAAGAGATGTCTGAAGAAGAGGAAAAGGAGAAAATAAAGAAAATTGCAGAGTTACGAGCGCTTCTGCAAAGACGCGTAGGAGACATGGAAACCGAACTGGACGGATTGCGAGTTTTGCTTGATTTCATCGATGATACCTTGATTGCTAAGGGGTTTAAAAGAGCTGAAATCGCCAAGACTGTTTCACCTCCTCCTAAGGCGGTTACTGCAACACAGTCCATAAAACCTGAGAGAATCGTCTCATTAAAGACTGTAACTGGCGATCTCTTGGCTAATCTTTACGTCAAAGAGAATTCCATGCGGGTTGTACTTGCGGAAGACAAAAGTTTTGATGTTAATATTCCACCATTTACCTCTTTTCTCATGGAGAGGGTGTTGGCAAAGATGCAAGAGAAGGACCGAGAAGCAGCTAGTAAGGGTGAAATCACTCCAGATGAGATATTATCTTACAATATTAATCAGGATGGAGAGCTGATCCGGGAAATAAAAATAGTTAACATTAAGCCTGAGCGATCACGGGAATTGAAGTCAGCCCTCCGATGGACCTTAGAAAAAATGTATGAGAAAATGACAAAGGCAAGGTAAATGATGAGGCAGAATAAAGGAAGATGACAATGAAATCAAGCCGATTGGGTGCCAAGATACTTTCCGGGTTCCTTAAATTCAAAGCAAAAAGACCGACGCCCCTTTTTGCCTCTTACAATGTGACTAGCCGATGTAACATGAGATGCTTCTTCTGCAACTGGTGGAAAATGAAAATGCCTGAGCTGCCAACAAAGAAAGCGTTGACTGTCATTGATAAGGTTTGCAATCTTGGCGTCTCCTTTTTCGACTTCAGTGGAGGCGAGCCACTGCTGCGTAAAGACTTATCGATCCTTGCCAAAAAAGCTTCATCTTATAATTGCTTGGTAAGCATGAACACCAACGGGACGCTCTTGAAAAACGGTGGAGCCTCCGAAATCGCAGACATCTTTGATGTGATCGTTGTATCCCTTGACGGCCCTAAGGAAATTCATGACAAAATAAGGGGAGTGACAGGAACCTATGACAAGGCTATTGAAGCCATAAAATTGTTAAAGGCTCATGGAGTAAGAGTTGGAGTGAATAGTGTTGTAACTCCATTGAATATTGAAATATTGCCCCTTTTTATTGAGGAGCTTCAAAGCCTAGTCGACTTTACCCAAGTTCAACCCATCCATCCTTACCCACCTCCACTTCAAAACACTCCTTCCCAAGAAGCGATTTCCAAGCTTTTAGATTACTTGCTAAAGCTTAAACGCAGTGATCCTAATTTCTTGGCAGTACCTACAGACTTTATCAAGAGCTTCAAGCTGTTTTTCAACCATAAAGCACCCAAGATTTGTCATGCGGGAGAACTTTATGTGGCCATTGACCCCATGGGTAGACTTTTAGCCTGTCCCGCTCGAGCCGACGTCGTGCTTGGCAATCTTCTCACTGATTCAGCTAGCAAAATTTTAAAGAAAAAGCGGAAAAGTGAAGGTTGGATTAAAGTTACTAGTTGTGAGGGATGCTGGCTTGAATGCACAGTGGGGGTTTCAATCGTTTTGGAAAATCCACTTAAGGAAGCCTCCCATTTCATCAGTCTTTGGTCTTCCCGCATAAAATGAAAGTTTCATCTTTGCACTGGAACCCCTAGCATATTCATATTCTAATATAATCGTATGAGCTTGTGGCCAATGCAAAGAATAACGATGAGCGCATTTAGAGCCATGATACAAAAGAGTGTCAATGGTACCAAAATGGCAACTTTCTTTTGAACTGTAGGTTTTCAATTGGGAACAATTTTGAAAAGACTGTTCAAACTCATGATGAAGTTGCGAAAAAATTACCTTAACCCCTAAGAGTATGAAACGCTGAGTTCAAATTTCTTTTTCTAAGTCCTTACTGAATCAATATTTTGGATTCATAAAGAATTTATGCAAAAACTATGGGTCCCTAACCACGTGAAGGTGATGAGTAACAATTTAAAGCCCGAACGTGCATCTATGTCACAAAAAATTGTGGAAAGAAAAGTTGTCATTTTCAAGACATTGTCTGATCCCACAATAATAAAGGCATCAGCAGAAAGAATGAAAAGCGGGCTCTTTCGAAGATATGGGATTTTAAAACCTTCAGCCGACCAGATAAAACAGATAGCTTTCGAAAAAAGCTATGAGCCCTATTTTGTTTTGGATGGAAAATATACTATAGATTATTATCAAGGACGCAGTTACAACATACCAATACTTCAAGACTCGATAGAAGTTGTTCTCTTTGATCACACGCTTAAACCCGAGCCTGCAAAAGAGAAAAGGCAAACCAGAACAATAAAGATAGAAGGAGAAGAACGACTAATCCACGAAAGAAAAGAGTTTCTGGTCTTAGACACAAAAGGACGTGAAGTTTCCCCGAATCGAATACACTCAGCTCCACAGGAGAATAGCCCCCAAAAAACACTTGCTGAGATCGAGAACGCCGGAAACTTTGAATTTGATCCAAGCTGGGAAGTGGAAGCCCTCAAATCAAGAATAGCTAGGAGACCTCCAGAAATCAAAAGGATAGTAGATGAGTCGCTTGAGATCTCAAACCGGACTCTTTTCTACATTCCAGTATACACGATTTGGTTCCGAAATTCAAAAACTGGAGAGGAAAAGGCTATAAAGTTTGATGGTGTTACGGCACAACCAATCTACTAAATTGGAAGTTTGGTTTTCTGTGTAATATGTCATTTCTTTACGAATCTTGTGGATAATTACAAAATTAGATCATATAAACCAGTTCTGTGCACAAAGGATTGGGTTTGATGCGCCTAGAGTAGAGTTAACAAATTGCGCAATTTGTGAACAAAGTGTTTTTGAAACGGAGCATACCGAAGAATCAAGTGACTAGCCCACAAATCATACTGGCGCAGAGGGCGAGAAAGTTTATAGTGATTCAGAAACGTGTGTTTTTAGTATTTGTGAAGTTCCTCAAAGAATCTGTTCTTGTTAATATTTGAAGAATGTTCTGATTTGAAGGAGGTCTTTCATAGTGTTAAGGGTGAACCACATTCCATGATAGGTGTAACCCTGAAGCATTTTTTTATCTGCCAATCTCTGCATAGCAGTGAATTCGAAGTCGCCTTTGTCTGGAAAGAATTTTTCGACCGCCGCCTTTTTAAATACGTGGTGCCCAGCACTGACGTAGAACTCTAGAGTTGATCTCTGCTGAAATCTTACGATGCTTATTCCATTCTGGAGAGTTACTCTACCGAAAGGTAGGGTTGGTTTGGCTAATAGTACTCCTGCTCCTTTGCCGGCGTAGTCAAAGAGTTCGTTTGGATCGTAGAAGACGATGTCGTCTACGTTCATGACGTAGGCTATGTTTCCTTGGATTTGACTGAAGGCTTTTTTGGTGGCGCCTCCTGTTCCTAGGGTGTTTTCTTCGGTGGAGTATGCGACGGGCTGTTTTGTGAGATCTGTTCTGTTTGATGCTATAACTATGTTTCCGAAGCCGTGGGATTGAAGCCAACTTATCTGGTGATCTATTAAGGTTTGTTTATTTATCTTTAAAAGAGGTTTTGGAACCCATGTAGCTGGCTTGAGTCTCCAACCTTCTCCTCCAGCAAGAATTATCGCTTCTTTCATTCGGTTTTCACCCGGTGTTGTGTTTAGAATGATTATACTTAAAGATATTTGTTTGGTAAGAAACCTTAGTATGGTAGTGATTTTGGTGGTGTTTTCTCTAGTTCGCCACGCGCATGTAATGAGGTCTTCTGGTATGCATCACCATAAATTGGAAGTAAGATGATACATCCACAAAAGATTAAGATGTTATTCTGCTGGTGCCCAGAAGCATCTTTTGGGAGAAATCACTTTTCCCTTCTTCTTCAGACTTTTAATTATCTTTGAGACTTCGTCTGTGGCCAGACCGATCGTTTTTGCAACATCTCCAGGCCTCATTGGTTTCCCCGCTTTTTTCAGGGCTTCCATTATTCTCTGTTCTTTATCTTCTATCGTTCTCGCCTCCGAAATCATTCAGCTCAAATTTCATTTATAAGTGTTCCAGAATTGATTCATACAGACGAAAGTGAAGTACAACGGTATAGAAAGAGGACTTAAATATTCAAGTATCTCATTATTGAATTTTATCTGTATCTAGCTCTCTACTGGGGGATTCTTTGTTGGTAGGCAAGCCTTTGGTTTCCATCGTGTCAGCAGGATTGTCTAGGTTCGGACGTTTAGATGGAATGTACGGTCGAGAAATCTTTGCTGAGGCGGCAAAAGAAGCTTTTGAAAGATGCCCAAACTTAGACCCTGAAAAAGATGTCGAAGCATTATTTGTAGGTCACATGGGTGAATCATACGAGCATCAAGGACACACTGGTCCTACGTTGGCTGACTGGACTGGTTTGCTGCCAAAGCCTTCAATAAGACTCGAGTCTGCTTGTGCTTCGTCTGGGGTTGCCCTGAGAATCGGAATTTTTGCTGTACTTTCTGGCATGCACGATATTGTGTTGGTTGGTGGAGTGGAAAAAATGACGCATAGGACCACGGCGGAAGTAACCGAGTTTCTGGCTATGGCTTCCGACTTTCCCTTCGAACAATGGCATGGTATTACGTTTCCAGGGTTGTTTGCTCTCATGGCTACGGCTCATATGCACAAGTATGGCACGACTGAAGAGCAGTTGGCCATGGTAGCCGTGAAAAATCATAACAATGGACTCTTGAACCCGAAAGCGCACATGCAGAAAGTAGTGACTCTGGAAAAAGTAATGTCGTCTAGAGTGATTGCTTGGCCCCTGAAATTGTATGATTGCTCATTGATAACTGATGGAGCCAGTTGCCTGATCTTAACTCGTCCAGATCTTGCTAAAAAATTCACGGATATTCCGGTCCAGATTGTTGGTTCGGGGCAAGCTAGTGACGCTATAGGCATCTACGAAAGAGAAGAACTCACATCAATGAAAGCAGGTAGACTGGCAGGACAAGAAGCTTACAAAATGGCGGGTGTAAAGCCTAAAGATTTGGATATCGCTGAGGTTCACGACTGCTTCACCATCGCCGAGATCATAGCCTACGAAGACCTCGGCCTTTGTAAGCCTGGAAAAGGTGGAAGATTAGTGGAAGAAGGCGTGACCGCGCTTGACGGTGAGTTTCCAGTAAATCCGAGTGGAGGATTAAAGTCGAAGGGGCATCCTGTTGGGGCAACTGGTACCGCTCAAGCCTACGAAATCTACATGCAACTTACGGGGCAGGCTGAAAGAAGACAGGTCAGCGGAGCTGAGGTGGCCTTGAGTCACAATGTTGGAGGATCAGGAGCCACCGCTGCTGTGCACATTTACAAGAGGGGATAAAGTTTGTCAGAGACTCATTCCTTTACTATAGAACGCTTCTACAAGTCCATAACAGAAGGAAAGCTTATGGCTGCCAAATGCAACAAATGTGAAACTTTGCTTCTGCCGCCTAGACCTGTTTGCACCAAATGCCGTTCCACAGATTTCAGCTGGGTTGAGCTCGAAAAGAATGGAAAACTGCTTAGTTACACGGTGATTCACGTTTCGCCGGTGCAATTTCAATCTATGGCGCCTTACATTGTAGGCATTATTGAACTAAAAGATGGTCCTCGTCTGCCAGGAATGGTTCGTGGCGTGAATCCTAAAGAAATCAGGGTTGGCATGGACTTGAGAGTTGACTTTGACACGTCGATTCAAACTCAGTGGCCACTGTGGCCCAGATATTTCTTTAGGCCCACTTGAAGCTCTCTTTGTTCAAACGAAGATCAACTGTTTTGCGGTCATAAGATCGCGAAAGTAATGTGCGCGCGAGATTGATTTGGATGATGCGAAGTGTGATTTCCGCTCTGGCAGTTTTGAAATCTATTTTGAAATCTACAATGGTTCCGTCAAGGTCGAAGATTACAGCCTGGATAGTCAATCTGTGCCAGTCCAGCTTTGATTCTAAATTGGAGGCTGTTAGCTTCATGAAATGATTCACTGTTTCAGAGTCTTCTTAGACTCAAGGAATTAAATCAAAAAATAATATAGGATGTGAACTGTAAGATTGAAGAGGGGATACGCATGAGTCTAGAGGAGTATGTAAATAATCCGCTCTGGCTTCTTCTTGTAGAGACAGTTCACTCCATGATTATGTATCCTCATCACAAGGCTTATGCAAGAGATGTCGTTCTCCACGAACAACCCGACGTTACTGCACAGGAACTAGCGATAAAATTAGGTGTAACTCTCGGTGAAGCCCTCGTCATTCTAAGCGAACTTCGAAAAACAAAACCACAAGGCAAAAACGCCAGCCAAACTTGATGGATAAAAAAACTGCGAAAGTAGAAGATGGCAATCCTCTCAAGAGAAGAGTTCGTTATTATTAATACTTATTCTCCTTTCGCAAATCTTTTTACAAGCGACAAATGATTAAGCCTTTGAAGACGTGATTAGCTTGCGTCTAGGCGTAATCGTAGTAGCCAGCCTTCTGGTTCTCCTAGGCTTCGCCCTATTTTTTTATGGAAAATCTATGACGAATCCAACAAGCATTCTTTCTGGCTCATACATTGTTGTGATAGGTATTTTTCTAGCCATAGCCGGTTTTCTAATGTTAGTATCTCACGTATTTCGCGGGCGATCAATGTTATATTAGAAGATGAGATTAGTCTCACGATTCTTTTTCCTTTCCGTCTTTTTTCTGTATTTTAACATAAGCCTACCGTTTTATCTAATATTTTGGTAAGGAAACGCTTTTAGGTAGATTTCTCTACCCTCTATCTCTCTCCAGAAGTGAAAGCGATTGGACATAACAACTTTGCTTATTGCACTCGGATTGGCGATGGATTCTTTTTCAGTATCCATAGCCAATGGACTGATAAGCAAAACATTTGAAATTGGAAAAGCTTTCAAAATATCAATTTTCTTCGGGTTCTTTCAAGCCATTATGCCAGTTATTGGATGGTTAGCTGGCGTATACGTTGCGGATTGGATTTCAGGTTTTGATCATTGGGTGGCTTTTGGGCTTCTCGTCCTCATTGGTTTCAGAATGATTTATGAATCGCTCAGAAGCGAGTCCAAGAGGCTCATCAGCTCTCTCAGCATCAAAGTTTTGTTGATTTTATCTATTGCCACGAGTATTGATGCTTTGGCTGTCGGACTCAGTCTTTCTCTTTTAAAGACTTCAATCATAATTCCTGCAATTCAAATTGGAGTCATTACTTTTTTTCTATCTTTTATAGGAGTCTATTTTGGGCGCAGATTCGGGCGCTTTCTCAAGAATCGAGTTGAAATTTTGGGTGGTTTAATTTTGATTACAATAGGCCTGAAAATTTTATTTGAACACATTGGAATTATTTAACCTTCTCCATTCTTACACCATTTCAGAGTCCACGCTCCGAGAAGGCAATTAAAAAATTCTGGAAGTGATGATCCTTCAGAAAAATTCATGCGTTCCATTGAAACCTGAAATTTTAACTCTAAATTAGGTGAACGGATGAGGCTTTGAAAGTGAGGAAGATTTTGGAGCCAACATTTAGCTGCATTTCGACGAAAGACCGTTTTGTAATTTGAACGAGAAACTCCTTTCCCGCATCGACCCTCAACTTTACAACTGGTCCAAAATCTGAAACCTCAACTATTTTTCCTTCAAAAACGTTCCTTGCGCTGGAAGACATAATTTTCTTTGAAACGATTATATCTTCGGGTCTAACGAAAATTGTGACTTTCCCCGCTTTTTTCAGGGCGGCTTCTATTTCCAATCCGTCGTCAACCGCTATAAGTGAAGTCTCTTGTTGAAGAATTTTTGAGTTGCCAGAAAAAACGTTTTCGAGTCTTGCAAAGCTTGCCAAGTTTATCGATGGGCCTCCAAGAATTTCTTGAGACGCACCAATCTGCACCATTTTACCCCCAAGGAGCAGAGCAACTCGTTTGGTAAGCGTTTCCGCTTGAAACATGTTATGGGTAGCCATAACTATGGTTGTGTCAAATTCACGGTTGACGCGAGAAACGATTTCTTCAATGATAGAAACGTTTCTGGGGTCCAGATTCGCCGTCGGTTCATCTAGGAGCAGAAGATTGGTGTTCAACACGAGAGCTCTTGCAAGAGAAATTCTCTGTTGCTCTCCTCCCGAAAGCTTTTTTGCATGGCGTCCCTCGTAACCTCTAAGCTTTACCAGACTTAGAGCTTCTTTAACTTTTCCATCAATTTCTTTTCTTGAGTATCCCCTTAACTTGAGGCCGTAGGCAACATTCTTATAGACCGTTGCATTGAAAACAGCTGTTTTCTGGAAGACCATAGTGCTTCTCCTCCTCGCCCGGCTTCTATTCTTGTCGTTAATTTTTTCTTCATCCCAAAAAACTTCTCCGCTCGTTGGTTCGTCGATAGAAGCCATTATCCTTAGCATAGTTGTCTTTCCAGATCCGTTTGGACCAAGAACTGTGAAGATTTCTTTTTCTTTGACCTCTAGGCTGACCTCGTTAAGGGCAATGATTTCTCCGTAGCGTTTAGTGACATTTTGGAGTTTCATCAGTTGCCTCATTTTATTCGTCTCTGAAGCAGATTTGTGAGTATGGTAATGGTAAAAACTATTGTCAACAGTATGGCCATTAGCTGAATGCTATACTCTATGTTTCCTCTATTGACTTCCATCGCTATCACTGTCGTCAATACTTGTGTATTTCCTCGAAGGTTTGCGCCAACCGCAAGAGCGACTCCCAATTCAGCTATGGCTCTGTTAAAGCTCGCTATCATTGCTAATCCGACTCCTCCAATTGATTCTCTGAGAACTGTGAGGGAAGCCTCCGCCTCCGACGCACCTAAAGTTTTTGCTAGGTCTTTTATCTCAGGGTCTACGGATTCTACAGCGCTGGAAGTTAAACTGATTATAATGGGGGTTACGAGGATTGCTTGACCGATTATTATGGCTTGGGAGCTGGGGAAAAGGTTGAGGAAGCCTAAGGGTCCAGATTTGGAGAAGAGAAGATAGAGAGTTAGTCCTAGGGCTACAGTGGGCGTTCCAAGTAACGCGTTAAATACTCCTTTCACCAGCTGTTTCCCTTGAAAAGTTTTCATGCCGATGACGATACCCGATGGTAAACTCCATAGGACTGAGAGCAGTGTTGCTGTTCCAGATATGTAGAGAGACCTAATTGTTATCTGGAATAATGGGTCTTGGATAAAATCCCACATGATTTGAACCTCCCTCTATTGGATATACAGTTCCGGATGGTTATTCCAGTATTCAGGGGGACATTCGTATCCATTGAAGAAGGCATAATCTTTTATCCATCGAACAATAGTTTGGTCTGTGTTTTGTTCTATGAGATTGACTGCTGGATAGAAGAGACTTTGGCCATACACGTCTATGCCGAATTTGGCGATTATTTCTTGTCCTTTTTCTGATATGAGGAATTTTATGAAAGTGATGGCGTCATCAACGTTTATGTGGGGGTGTTTTGTTGAATTGCCTGCTATGGCACTGTAGACGTTTAGCAGTTCTTCTCCTTGTGCTACTAAGGTTTTTAAGGTGATTATTCCGCCTTTTTGATATTTGAGGTAGGTACCCATATCTGCCAAGGTGTAGGCGTCAAGATTCTCGGCGACCTGCAACGTTTTTCCCATTCCAGCTCCAGCTTCTAAATACCACTCTTCTTCTCGTAGGAGGGTCCAATTAAAGCCAGCCGATGTCCAAAATCCTTTTTCCTTAACATGGGTTCCAGAATCGTCTCCTCTTGAAACCCACTGTGCTTCCTTGTTTCTTCCAGCGTTCACGATTTTCGACAGAGCCTGCTTGGGTGTCGAATCTTCGATGTTTGCAGGATCTGTTCCCGGTCCCACTATAGCGAAGAAATTATAGGCTACGATTTTTCTGCAGATTCCGTACCCATTTTCCAGAAATGACAGTTCATTTGATGGTGCGTGAACTAATATGATGTCAGCGTCTCCTCTCTGGGCGTGGGTTATGGCCAAGCCCGTTCCAACGGATATGAAGTATACGTCTATGGTGGGATATTTCGTTTCGAAGTGGTCTTCGATAGTGTCGAGGAGCTCAGTGTCGTAGAGGCTGGTGGTGGTGGAAACCACAAGTTTCTTCTTTGAAGCATCTCCAATAAAAAAGGTGGTTCCGGCAACCGAAATAATAGCAACTAGGATGAGAGAAACTATCCATATTATGATACCTCTTTTCATGCTAAAACCACGTTATGTTTGAGCATACCTATCGGTATCGAGACATCCTTATATAAATAACGGATACTTCATCGATAGCTTGGTTTCTTTTTGAAACTCATCAACAAAAAAAAGACTTGCCAACGGAGGAACAACATCAGATTTGGATCTCCAAGTTCTTAGTATAATCCTCAAAATTCTTGCCAAATCGGGATGTGAAAAAGGTATCTAGCCTTTTTTTGGGGTCCGCACAGGTTAGTGCGCGCGCGACAATGGCCGCACAAAATCCAAAAATGATTTCTTTGGAAGTGTTTCCTCAGTGAGTACTCCCAAAAACGGACGCCGCCAATTGTAGTATAGCACTATTTTTTTAAAAAAACAGAGTCAAGGAATTTGACTAAACATTGATTGAGGACCAAAATAATAAAGAAGATGAAAACGAATGGAGCTGAAGAAGGAAAACTTTCGTAGAATAATTATACAACCTACTTTTTGCCCTCACTTTTAGCAATATGTTATTGCTTCAATTACAGGAGATTTAAGTTTATTATTATCTATCACCACATTTACGTTGATAGGCGTGTAGGGAAAAATGGTTCGAATTGCGGTTCTTGAAGAGGATCGATGCAAACCCAAGCGTTGCGGTAGACCTTGTTATCGCTTTTGCCCCCCTGTGAGAAACAAGATAGAAACCATCCGCTTTGAAAACGATATGCCGCAGGTTGTGGAAACTCTTTGCGTAGGATGCGGAATCTGCGTTAAAAAATGTCCCTTCGGCGCCCTTTCAATAGTCAATTTGCCAGATGAATTGGAAAAGGAGTGTAGTCACCGGTTCGGTCCCAACACTTTCAAGCTTTTTCGCCTCCCAACACCATCTTCAGGCATAGTCCTTGGACTCTTAGGTCAAAACGGCATCGGAAAGACCACCGCCTTGAAAATCCTTTCCGGAGAAATCAAACTAAACCTAGGAAAATACAAAAAGCCACCTGACTGGCCTCAGCTCATTCAACATTTTCGAGGCTCAACCCTTCAAGAATATTTTCAGGAACTAAGCGATGACAAATTGAGAGTCTTGCACAAACCACAATATGTAGACAAAATTCCTCGCGTAGTTACAGGCAAGGTTGGGGACTTGCTTGAAAAAGTGAACGAACGGGACAAGTTGGATCTACTAAGCGAACAACTGCAGCTCAAAACTATCTGGGATCGCACTCTAGAGGTTTTGAGCGGAGGAGAACTTCAAACAGTCGCCATCGCCGCCACGATTTGCCGAGACGCAGATGTTTATCTTTTCGATGAACCTTCTAGCTACCTAGATGTGAAGCAACGTCTTCAAGCTGCTAGAGCAATTCGAAGCCTAAGGAAAGAAGAAAAAACCGTGATTGTGGCGGAACATGATCTCGCAATTCTCGATTACCTATCCGATCAAATCTGTGTCTTTTACGGAACCCCTGGAGTTTACGGAATTGCTTCCCACGTTCATGGAGTTAGAGTCGGCATCAACATATATCTACAAGGTTTCATTCCCGACGAAAACGTCCGATTCAGAAAAGACCCAATCCAATTCCATGTAAAGCCTCCAGCCACCGGCGTGGTGGTCGGCGAAACATTGATGAAATGGAACGGAATGAAGAAATCTTACGAAGAGTTTGCGTTATCAGCAGTACCTGGAGAAGCAAAACAAGGTGAAGTCATTGGAATATTAGGACCTAACGGAATCGGAAAAACCACCTTCGTAAAACTCCTTGCTGGAATCGAGAAACCAGACTCGGGAGAAACTTCTACTCAATATGGGTTAACAGTAAGTTATAAGCCTCAATACATTTCAGCTGAGTTCGGAGGAACTGTTCAAGAGCTATTAATAGACGTAGCCAAAGAAGATTTTGAAACCAGCTGGTATCAAACCCAAATTCTGCAACCCCTCAAGGTGCAGCCAATTCTTGACCGGAACGTTACTGAACTCAGCGGAGGAGAACTTCAAAAAGTTGCTATAACTGCCTGCCTTTCCAGAAAAACAGAGTTGTATCTTCTCGATGAACCAAGTGCCTACCTAGATGTTGAGGAGCGCCTCTCCATGGCTCGAACCATCCGGAGAGTAGTTGAGAACAGAAACGTAACAGCCTTCGTAGTAGAACATGACGTAGTTACACAGGATTTTATCGCCGACCGCCTCATGATCTTCACCGGAGAGCCTGGAGTCTATGGTGTTGCTAACCCGCCCACAAACCTTCGAAAAGGAATGAACAACTTCCTTAGGGACATGAAGATCACCTTTAGACGGGACATAGTAACCAAAAGACCGAGAGTGAACAAAGAAGGGTCCAAGTTAGATAGGCACCAGAAAAAAATCGGAGAACACTATTACGTACCTATTTCGCCGAAAGAGAAATAGTCTACTAACATCCCACTGCCCAACCATTCTTTCAATAATATGTTCCGTCTTTTTCTACCTCTTTTAAATTAAGCAACTTGAACTCCCCGACAACATGAATCGAAGAAAATATAAGAAGTCATTAATAGTTGGGCGCCTCCAATCTAAAGACTGAGGCAGAAAAACTTGAAGTTTAGACCCTTCTCTTTGGAAGATTGGTTCGCAAAGTACGAGCTCCAATGCAAAATCAACATTTCTGAGAGCGGAGTCTTACCGATTACCTTCAACTGGTTTAACACCGACCTCAACAATTTGAAACTACATTATAGTCATATGCTTGGGAATCGGGAGCTACGCGAACTCATAGCACAAGACTATCTCGGTTTGTCTCCCGACCGAATTTTAGTTACCACTGGTTGCATAGAAGCTAATTTTGTAGCATTTACATCCATAGTCCAACCAGGAGACCATGTTATCGTTGAGCATCCTAACTATCAGCAATTGTACGAGGTGCCTAGAGCTTTAGGGGGTAAAGTGGATTTGCTTAGACTCAGATACGAAGACAACTACAAACTGAACGTAGATGAGCTCAATGAAATGGTTACGCCCAAGACAAAACTCATTGTCATCAGTCATCCCAATAATCCGACGGGGTCTGTTATAACGCTGGAAACGCTGAAAAGCATCATTGAAATCATCGAAGATAACAATATCTACCTACTCTCCGACGAAATCTACCGCGAACTTTCGTTCAGCCAAAAACCATTGCCCCCCGCTGCAACCCTCAGCGACAATGCCATTAGCAACTCAAGTATGTCAAAACTCCACGGTCTCCCGGGACTCAGAATAGGATGGATGGTTGCTGACAAATCCATCATTGACATCGCCAAAGAAATAAGAAGCTACACAACGATCTGCGATTCAACATTAAGTGAACATCTTTCAAAACTCGCTTTGAAAAGGAAAGAGGAACTCGTAACACGAGCAGAAAACATTGTAAAAACCAACATTGAAATAATGAGGAAATGGATGGAAAAACGTGATGACGTTGCTTGGATTCCACCGGAAGGGAGTCTAGTTGCGTTTCCACGATTCAACAGAAACGTCACTTCAACCGAGTTATGCAAGTTGTTAGCAGAGGAGTACAAGGTATTCGTTGCGCCAGGCAAATGCTTTGACATTGAAAGCCACTTCAGAATAGGGTTCGGATGGAGTACAGACGAATTACGTGAAGGACTCGAGTTTGTAGGCAGAGCATTAGATTGTTTCTAATCAAACTGCAATTTACTATCCTGCAGCTTTACCTCAAGATAAAATTTCAAACTTGGAACAAATACTTTTAATCCTTAAGACATACGCTATAGGCGGAGAATCACGTTGATCAAAGTCTGCACTCCCCTCATTCTCGTGAACTTCAAAACCTATTCTGAAGCTACCGGTAAGAAAGCGTTAGAACTGGCAAAGACCGCGGAAAAAATAAGTCTAGAAACCGAGGTTTGCATCGGCGTAGCCCCTCAGTTTGTAGACTTGATGTCCATCGCCAGCACCGTATCGGTTCCTGTGTTCGCACAACACGTAGACCCAATTGCACCTGGAAGTTTCACAGGACACATTCTTCCTGAGTCAGTGAGAGACGTTGGGGCCGTTGGAACGTTGATCAACCACTCAGAAAGGCAATTAAAACTCGCCAACATTGAAGCCGTCATCACAAAGGCACGTGAATCCGATCTACTTTCAGTAGTATGCACCAACAATGCTGCTGTAAGTGCGGCCGCAGCCGCTCTGAAACCAAATATGATCGCTGTAGAGCCTCCTGAATTGATTGGAACAGGAATTCCCGTTTCCAAAGCCAAACCTGAAGTGGTTTCGGGCACAGTTGATCTCGTTAAAAGTATAAATTCTGACGTGGTGATCCTTTGTGGGGCTGGAATAACGAAGGGCGAGGATGTAGCTGCAGCGTTGAGGCTTGGGACTGAAGGAGTTTTGGTAGCCAGCGGTGTTGTCAAAGCCACAGACCCGCATAAGGTGCTTCTGGAATTTGCAGAGTACACGAGAAAAATATAAGATATTTCCAAAGCTCTAATCCAATGAAGTCTTTTTCAGGTGATGTAAAATTGGATGAAAAGCTTTCTTGCGCCTTGTGGACCATACTGTAAACTTTGTTTTTATTTTAGAAAAGAAAGAACTCCACATTGTCTTGGATGTGGCACTTAAGAAGGGCAACTCTTCTAGGGTGAGTGTAGGCTATACGCTTGTTCCTCAACTCATAACGTTGAATACTGTGCTCTATGCAAAGAGTTTCCATCTGACTTGTTTATGGACCAATATGATCCAGAACATGGGCAAAAAGTGCTATTATGAGAGCTGGCTTTTTGGCATATCGAAAGAAAGCTGGAACAGAAAGACAAATTGAAATAGTTAAGAACCCAAAACAAGATAAGGCAAGAGTGACTATATTGTAAGGGAATACTATAGCAGGCTGTGATCCATACAAGGAAGTTTGGTCAATCCTAAGGTTGATCAATAACTTCCAGGATTCACCAAAGCCTTTTGCTGTATTCCCTCGATGGCAATTTAGAAAACATACATTTATTCTTTTTGGATTTAAAACCTAAAGTCTCTATTCCTATGTATTCGTAATCTATGCGCGTGTAGAAAATCGAGTGTGCTGGTCCTTTAGGTAGATTTTTTCTTGCTAAGCCTTTTACACTTCTAGATATAATATCGTTGATCTTTTGTCTTCTTTATTTTGCAAAGGAAGCCTCCAGCAAAATAGTTTAACCAGCGTAGTTCTTTTGAGTCTAACTCAGCCTCTTCAATCGTAACAGCTTGCTCTTCTCCGATGGCTCCTGCTTTCGCAAGTTTATTCATGATTTTTTGACGCATTTTGAATTGGATTCCAGAAAAAGCCAAATCACCAATCTCCTCATTTATCACCATATTTTCTTAGTAGAATAATCAAGAAAAAGACAAAATACGGTTAGGTAAATTTGTCAATATTCTCTACGAGAATTCTACGCGTTAATATAATACACTTGGTCACATATTAAGATATGTGTGTAAAACATACAGAACCAAAAGAGTTAGAATAAAGATTTTCATTTCACAATTGTTAAGAAGCCAAGCATCTAGAATTTTTCTTTGGAGAACCAATAATGGCTGAGTATATGGATAAAGAATTGAAAAGATTTGGAATCACAATTTCAAAGCCTATATTAGCAATAACATGCATCGTTTTTGGAATACTAGTCATAGTATTACCCAACCTTCTCGTGTGGATAGTAGGGTTGTTTCTGATGGTTCAGGGAATATTATTGTTAACTGATACCTTGGAACAGAAAAGACCTGTAAAAACTGCGGCTCCATCTCAAAATCTCTATTGTTCACAGTGTGGAACAAGAAACACGGAAGAAGCAGCATACTGCGAAAAATGTGGGAAAAGCTTGAACAATTTAACTGGAAAGCACAGCGGAATTTAATATATATTTAATAAAAGAATCCCAGCAAGATGAAAATTGTCAGTTCTTGATCCTCTTCTTCAGCCACTCTGCTACTTGTCTTAGATATGGAATCGAAGTTTGGTCAATAACCGGAATTTCCAGCGCACCCATCTTTTTAATAGATTGGTACTCAGGCATTAATGAAAATATTACTGAAGATAGATACATTGTACCTTTCAACGCTTGTCCTATCATTACTTCGCTTTCTGGATGATAGGGCATAGCAAGAAACACTATTCCTTCTGCCCAGTTTAATGCTACTGGATGTCCAGATCTTGCCATCAATTCAACCCTTCTAAAGAATTCATTGGTGGAGAACTGTGCGCACTCGAAAATGACGATCTTCTTTATCGGCTGAAACATTATTTCAATCCTTTCTTCCATTTCCAATCCCTCAATTGAATATACACACTGTCATGCTTTTCATCTTACATCTCTAACATTTTCTTTCTTAAATCTTAGGTTTTTTCCTAAGATTTATAGAATCTAGTTTAATATTCCTCCCTACACTTACGATTCTTTCTTAAGTCTTTAGTACAACTTGAAATTAAGTATTAGTGATAGAAACGGGGAAACAAATATCGATGTCTTAAGCGTGATGGGACAGAATTCACTTGGGATAGGGAATTGAAAGTGTTTTATGCTAAAATGATAGAATCTCAGCAGCCAACTATAAACTAGTAACGTTGATTGATTCAAAGCTAGAGTAGAAAAAATTAAAGTCAGCTGAGTACTATTAGCATAGAGGAGAGGAAGGGTTCATAATGTCTGAAAGGAGAAAACTATCTAAGGAAGTGGAAAAAGAGGGATGGAATGAGCAGACTACAATTGGAGAACCTAGATTAAGCGAAATTGTTGAATTGTACAAATCTTTAGGTTATGAGGTTCGCGTTGAACCTGCAACCCTTGATGACCTGAACGAAGAGTGCAGAAGATGCTACGGAAACGAAATCGATGAACTCAAAACAGTCTGCACCCGAAAGAAATAGCTTGGGTTTTTAGAGAAGTCTGGATTTGCCTTGTTCTTTTTTATCCATAACATCAAATAAATGATCAAAAAATAGAGTGCATGTAGAGCAGATTTTCCCGCAAATCACGCTTTAGAACTATGTTAAGTCCTTAGGCAAAACAAGGTCAACTATTCTAGAACAGAATTTAGGGATAACAGAAGCTATAAATTGTGGGTTTCTAAATAACTCCTATCCTGCAATGAAATAGGGAAAGAAGGTTAAAAATCCAACTATGCTTTCCCGTACTTCAGAATATGTAACAAAGTCTAAGTGATTGACTATTGAAAGTTGAAATCAGATGTATCCCCTGTATTCTTCACCGCGGTTATATGGAAATTCAAGAAGCAACAAAGGATCCTACCCTTCAATTCAACGCTATGTCTGCTCTTCTACTTTTCTTAGCCGAAGAATTCAAACCCACAGCGAATCCAGCATATCTGGGCACAAAAAGGGACAGGATCATAAGCAAGATAACTGGCAACCCTGATCCCTATGCGAAAAGTAAACAGATTAGCAATGAAAAAGCTTTAGAAATCCTTCCGCTGGCTAAAATTTTAGTCTCAAAGGGATCCTCAGTGGAGTCAAGATTTAGAAAAGCTTGTCTTTGCTCTATCGTCGGCAACATTATGGAGTTTGACATTCCGGACAACTCCTTCAAATTCACGGATCTTGCTGGGCTGATTCAGGAAGCTGAAAAGGATTTAGCCATCGACGAAATTCCACAAATTTTTAAGGAAGCCAGAAAGGCAAAAAATGTTTTGTACTTGGCCGATAATGCTGGAGAAATAGCCTTCGACACACTGCTTGTTCAAGAACTGAAGAAACTGGGATCACATGTGGCAGTGGCGGTCAAGAGCGGACCAATACTTAACGACGCCACCATGGAAGACGCCAAATACGTCGGGATGCACGAAATAGCAGATGAAATAGTTACAACAGGCACGGCTGCCGTTGGTTTGATTCCTAACGAAAGTTCTGACGAATTTCAAAATTCTTATGGCTCAGCTGACTTTGTAGTGGCCAAAGGCATGGGATACGCCGAAACCCTCACAGAAGCCCAGCTAATAGTTCCACACGCTTTAATGTTGCGGACAAAATGTAGCACAGTAGCCCACTTCTTTAACGTAGGGACGGGAAAAAACATCGCCAAGCTAATGTTTTAAAAAATTGGATGTTAATCGAAATGGATTTGCCTAGAATACAACTTGAACAAAATGTCCTTTCAGACCTCGATGAAGCTATTGGAAGGGAATGGCTCGTTACCAACGGCATAGGCGGATACGCTTCCTCAACAATTTTAGGAATCAATACGCGAAAATATCATGGACTCCTAGTTGCTGCTCTTAATCCACCAGTAGATCGATGGGTTTTACTCACCAAGCTTGATGAAAAGGTATATCTCGGGACAGAAACCTATCGGCTCGGATCAAATGAGTTCATGCATGGTATAAATCCTGAAGGATACCGTTTTCTCCTTAACTTCTCACTTAACCCATTTCCAACCTACAATTATGTTGTGCAAGGAGTTCGTCTTCAGAAAACGATTTTCATGCCCCACAAGAAAAATGCAACCATAGTAACCTACGAAGTTTTTAATCCCCATGAAGAAAAGGTGTCCATCCGCGTCTCTCCCCTGATAAATTCTAGACACTTTCACAATGTAACGGATAAAAACAATTTGGCTTGGAACTTCGTTCAGACAATTTTTGAAAAAGGGATAATAATCCAGCCATCCATTCCGCTTTTAACCTTAATCCTCTCTTCAAATAATGGAGGAGTTTTTGTAGAGAAAGGTAGATGGGTTGAAGGCATATACTTCAGAATAGATGCTTCCCGAGAAGAAAGGTATCTCGACAATTATTTTCTGCCGGGATGGTTTGAGTTCTATGTTGCTCCGAAAGAAAAAAAGAAATTTTGCATCCTTGCAACGGCAGACAAAAACGAGAAGGAAGCCCTAAACCTTTTTTCTTCTATTAATAGAAAACTGGAAGATATCACCATTTTATACGACAAAGAATTAGAGCGCCGAAAAGATTTGCTGATAAAATTTGAGAAGAGCTACGCTAACCTAGAAGTCAAGATGTGGTTGAAGTGGCTCATCTTGGCAACAGATTCTTTTCTTGTGAACAGAGAGTCAACTGCAAAGAAAACAGTAATCGCCGGTTACCACTGGTTTGAAGATTGGGGAAGGGACTCTCTGATTTCTCTGCCGGGGCTGACCCTTGTGACGGGAAGGTTCAAGGACGCAAGAGAAATTTTGTTGACATTCAAAAGTTATTATCATAAGGGTATTATCCCAAATCGATTTCCAGACCGAGCTGGAGAGAAGCCAATTTATAACACTGTAGACGCCACTCTATGGTTCTTTAATGCAATCCTTCAATATCTTAAGTATACTGGCGACTTCAACTTTGTCCAAAAAAAATTATGGGATACACTGAAGTCTATCATCGAAAATCATACTCAAGGAACCCTACACGGCATACGCATAGACGACGATGGTTTAATCGCTCATGGTCCACAGCTAACATGGATGGACGCTATTGCGAATAATCAGTTTGTCACACCGAGAGATGGGAAAGCTGTTGAAATCCAAGGATTGTGGTATAACGCCTTAAAAACTTTGGAACTCCTAGCAAAACGCTTCGACCAAGAAGAAGAACAAAAAAAATATTCTGGCATGGCTGAAAAGGCTGCCAAAAGCTTTAATGAGAAGTTTTGGAACCATGAGAAGAATTTTCTCTTTGATGTAGTGCATAAAGAACAAAGGGATTCGTCGCTAAGGCCAAACCAAGTAATTGCTGCTGCGTTGGATTTCTCTATGCTCGATAGAGAGAGAAGCGAAAGAATCATTGAGATAGTTTGGAAAAAATTATGGGGAACCTACGGATTGAAAACATTACCTAAAGATGATTCACGTTATGTTGGAGAATACTTTGGTGATTGGAATCGTCGTGACAAGGCATATCACAATGGAACCGTCTGGGCTTGGCTTATAGGGCCTTTCACAACGGCCTTCTTGAAAACTAAGAATCACAAGGAACCTTGGCGAAACTTCGCTTTCAAAAACTTTTTACAACCCATCTTCCAAGAAGAAATATTCAAAGCCGGTCTTGGAACGATAAGTGAGATATTCGACGGAAACGAGCCTCACTCACCCAGAGGCTGTATTGCTCAAGCTTGGAGCGTGGCAGAACCGTTGAGAGCTTTGGTTGAGGATGTGGCGTTAAAGAGGCCTCCATACGAGCGAGAAGTTTTGGAAACTTTAGTTAGTGTTAGATAAGAAAGTATAAAAGGAAAAGTAACAAATTGCTTTGCGAAATCGTAATTCATTTCAGTCTAACATTGTAGTGGTCGATCATGACAGATGTTTGCCTCATGTTTGAGGTTCATCAACCTTTTAGGTTAAACCGCAATTTTCACTCAAACTTGCTAACTCTAGGGACAGTGACAAACAAAGATCTTTTCAACCTCTACTTTGACCATGAATTGAATCGTTACGTTTTCGAAAGAGCTGCCGAGAAATGTTACTTCCCTACAAATAATATCATTTTGGAACAAATAGACAGATGTAAAAGAGAGAGAAAACAGTTCAAGGTAGCTTACGGCATATCTGGAGTTTTCATTGAACAGTGTGAGCGTTGGAGTCCGGACCTTCTCGACTCCTTCAAACAACTCGCTGAGTCCGGTTGCGCTGAATTTTTGGATGAACCATACTTTCATTCCTTGGCAAGCCTCCACGGAACAGATCGATCAGAGTTTGTAGAACAGGTTGAGATGCACCGTCAACTCATGAAGGATTTATTTAACTACGAAACACGAGTCGTTGAAAACACAGAATGTTTGTACAACAACGCCATAGCAAAGACCCTAGACAGGATGGGTTACCTTGCTGCAGTTACGGAAGGCGTTGAAAGAATTCTTAGTTGGAGAAGCCCCAACTACGTGTACAAGGCTACAGATTCTAATCTTCGCGTTCTACTTCGCAACTACCGCCTCTCCGATGACATAGGATTTCGCTTCTCCTCAACTTGGTGGGAAAATTGGCCGTTAAACGCGAGCAAGTATGCTAGATGGTTAGCGGCCACTTCGGGACAGGTAGTCGTGCTTTTCGTTGATTACGAAACCTTTGGTGAACATCACTGGCCAGAAAGTGGAATCCATGAATTCTTAAGATGGCTACCCGGAGAGGTCAACAAATGGGCTCATTTACGGTGGAGTACTCCTTCCGAAGTTGTCCTTCATCATTCTCCAGTCGGCGAAGTCGATGTTCATGAATACAACACTATTTCTTGGGCTGACCTCGAACGGGACCCCACAGCATGGATTGGCAATCCCATGCAAACAATCTGCTATGAATCACTGAAAGAGTTGGAACAGTTGGTGAAAGGAACAGGTGATATGGATCTTGTAGAATTGTGGCGATACCTCCAGATGAGTGATCACCTTTACTACATGAGCACAAAAGAAGGTGGTTCAGGGGATGTACACGGCTATTTCAACCCCATGGGTAGCCCCGTCGAAGCATTCGCAGTCTATTCAAGAATCCTCGCAGACCTTGAGGCCAGAATCCTCGCAGAACTAGAAAAACCTGAACTTGCGGCAAAGAGAATATTGCGGCGACTTCCAATTGGAAAGGGTTTCACCTTTTTTTACGAGTTCGCGCGACCCGCCGGATTGTCAGTTCACAGTCTAGAAGAATTTTATTTAGCCCTCAAGACTATAGACCCAAGTTCAATTCGATTTCACATGGAGCGAGGAGACTTTGAGCGTTGGCTTCGTCAAGTTGTGGGCGACGAAAAATTAGCTGATAAATTGATGAGAATTGCAAACAAAAAATGGAAAGGCGAAGGCTTACGCAAAAAAATTCTTGGCACCATCGAAAGAAGAATAAGCGAGCTTAAAAGAATTAATGCTAAAGCGACAGATAGAACTAACCACCATGGAGACCCAACACCTTGAGTGAAAATTTGATTGTCCCCCCAACCATTGGAGGTTCTTACATTTACACAGCTAACACGATTGCTGCGTTCTTAAAGAAGAAAGCCTATCCTTATCTTCCTGCTCCTCCTCCACGTTTTGTAGAATTTAAAACCTACACCCCTGAAGAGGCTTTAAATCTTGACTTGAATGAGCAATGTCAAAAAATCACCAGATTATATGACGATTTCGTGAAAGACCGAAAGTTTGAGGCTATACTTTTTGGTGCTTCAAACGGCGGAATCGTGAACCTAGCCGTCTCCATGGGAATACCATACCTCTGCTCTCAGTTTCGAATTCCAACTATGGTTGAACCTGGTTCACTAAGCAGAGATAGCCTTGAACCATACGTAAAGGTTGTAAAGCTTTTGGGGAAACGCTGGAGAGCCAGACATCCATGGAGTTCAGTCTGCTGTCTTGTTGACCCAGTTCACGACCGAATGGATTTGGGGGTATATGCTCATGTCCGATCAAAGTTCATCGAGTTTCCACCAGTCTACAAAGATTTTGTTAAGAGGCATCTTAAGCCTGGAGGCACATTAATTTTTGTTAACGTAACCCATCCGTGGATCAAATACCGATTAGGAGACCAAATCTACATGCAGGTAGGAGGCTTGGGAGAAATTGCGCCAAAAGAATATCTCGAGGGCTCTAAACGATTGGACCGATTTCTTGCGACGCAGGCAACCAATCATAAAGGTGGTTGGGGCCTTCCAAACTATGGACTTGTAGAGAGACCCGAGTCTCAGTGGGGCGTTGAACCAGAGCTCAAAGAAGCCGTGATGAAATATTGTAGGCAGAGCGGCTACGATCTACTATACCTAGAACACGGTCACCCATCTGGGTTTAACATTCTTGCAGCCCACGCTATGCATCTAAAACACACGGCAGACGGTGGGAAGTGTGGAGGATATTCAATCAACATTTTTTGGGCTCTTTGCCCTGCCTTAGCCTTGCGTGCTAGGCTCATAGGTTGCTGGTCTACTTTCACCGATAAAACTTCCATGAAAATCCTAGAGCAGCAGCTTCGTCGATTGACAAGAGACTTTCCTTATGTCCCCAAGAAAGCGATTCTGGGTTATTACTGGAGTCATCCCGGAGCAAAAATGTTAGACATTATCCCTCCTAGTGGTTGGTTGAAAATGCTTTCCAAGTATGTTCCTCCAGAAGAAGTTTGGCTCCCTGGAATCCATGATTCAGACAACACTATCCACGACATCTTCGAGTATGAAGATGAGCTCTACGAGGAGAGTAAAAAATACGATGGAAAAGAAAGTTCATACAATGTTACAATTGATGACCTAAGATCTCTTTCAGCATTGCGAGCGCCACGATGAACTGTATCTTTATTACAATACAGATGACACATTAAAAGGAGGTGTTTTCAAATTACAAGATTATTTAGGAACAGGATGGTTAACCTCGTCGCTACAATCAAGAGGAACTGGTGCATCTGAATGAAGGTCTGCATGCTTAGTTGGGAGTTCCCACCTCGAGTCGTAGGTGGAATCGCTCGTCATTGTGAAGGCTTAGCTAAAGCCCTCGTTCGTGATAATCAGGATGTGCATATCGTCACCTTAGATTTTCCTGGCTCGCCGAGCTATGAAGAAATGGCTGGGGTCAAGGTTTATCGAACCGCGACAGAGTTGGGGCATCCTAATTTTCTAACATGGGTTCTTTTGTTTAATCATTTTCTGGAGAAGCGGATGGCAGATGTAAGCGGGCAAGTTGAATTTGAAGTTATCCATGTTCATGACTGGCTAACCGCTTTTGCCGGCATTTCCTTTAAGCATTATCTGAAAAAACCGATGGTTCTTACCGTCCACAGTACTGAGATTGGTAGAGCGCAGGGTCTTCAAAGCGCGGATTCTTTCTCTATTGATGGAATAGAATGGTGGGCTGCCTATGAGGCGAGCAGAGTGGTGGTGACTAGTAATTCCATGAAAAAGGAAATTTGCGATCACTTTCACGTACCTTGGGATAAGGTTGATGTGATCCCAAATGCTATTGACGTAACAAAGTATAATGCATCTGTTGACAGAGGTGCTGTTAGGGCCCATTATGGAGTTGGTTGGGGCGAGAAACTGGTTCTTTGCGTGGGGAGATTGGTTCCTCAAAAGGGAATCGAATACTTTATTAGAGCTATTCCCAAGATAGCCCAGCATTACCCAGAGGCAAAGTTTATCATAGTTGGTGAGGGATGGTCGAGAACTTACTTGGAGAATGCTGCTCAATCTACGGGACATATGCAAAGTATCTTGTTTACAGGTTTCATTTCAGACGGAGAGGTTATGGAACTTATGACCAGTGCTGACGTTTTAGTTGTTCCTTCCGTTTACGAGCCGTTTGGAATAGTTGCCTTGGAGGGGATGGCTACGGGTGTTCCTGTGGTGACAAGCCAAGTTGGTGGCTTGGCTGAGGTGATAGAACATGATCGCACAGGGGTTTTTGTGCATCCGAGAAATCCCGAATCGATCGCTTGGGGAGTTGACCGCGTTTTGTCCAATTCAAATCATGCGAGACGGTTAACTCAAAACGCTAGAGAAATACTCCACAAGACTTATAGTTGGGAAGCCATCGCTAAGAAAACTGTCGAAGTCTACAAAAAAGCGGTGGGGTAGGAAATGCGCGAAGATCCGTCATCTGGTTTCTCATCTAGTCCCGAAATGCCCGATGAAATGCATCTCTTGTGCATGTTACACAACATCGGTGCAACGGAATCTGGAAAATCGTTAACTATCCAGCAGATTTCAGAGTGGACCAGAATGGATACCCCTGCACTGCAGTTCCACCTTCAGAAACTGAGTGAGCTAGGTTATGTTCAGTTTGTTCAAGCAGAAGGAACCGACAAGTATCATCTTACGCTGGATGGCATCAGAAAAGTTCTCAGCATATATAGCTAATTTCGAGAACCTCGTCTACAATTTCTTCTCTTCCATCTGAACGGCTCTTCTAAGTTCTGTGGCAGCGTCTTCGGGAGGAATAACATTTATGAACATTCCAGTGCTCTTTTCGAAGCCAGCCCATATCGCTAGTCTAGGATAAACTTCTAAATGCCAGTGATAGTGATCCTGTGCCTCCTTGCTTGGCTCCATGTGAAAACCAAAATTGTATGAAGGGTCGTTCAACAGCGACTTCAACCCGCCGAAACATATCCTTAGAGTTTTTGCAAAATCTTCGACCTCTTTCTGTGAAATATCCAACAGCGTGGGCTGATGTTTTTTCGGTAGAACCCAAAACTCTAATGGAGCGACACTCGCCCACGGAGCAAAAACCACGAAATTGTTGTTTTCCCAAATGAAACGGGGGCCATTTTTTTCTTTTCTCAAGATGTCACAAAATTGGCACTCATGATTTTTCGTCCAAAATCTTCCACTTGCCCTCTGTTCTTCCTCCAGAATACTTGGAACAAATGGCGTTGCAATTAGTTGGGTATGGGCGTGAGAGAGGGATGCACCAGCGTCGCGTCCGTGGTTTCTGAATATTGAAACATACTTTACATAAGGTTTCTCGGAAAGTTCATTTAATCTATCAAGGTAAGCGTTTACAACATGGACTAGTTGTGAAACTCTTGCTGCGCCTGGATGTTCGTTGTGGCGAGGAGATTCTATTAGAACTTCGTGATGACCAAAAGCCTTTGTTAGAACAAACCCTTCTTTGATTCTTTCCTTCTCTTTGTCTGGAGGAGTAAAGGCAGGGTATAAGTTCGATACTACTCTTACAAGCCAGTTTTTATGACGGAAACCGTTTTGATCCCTTTCCTTAAGAATTTCTCCATTAGAAGTTAAATATACTAAAATCGCCGGAGGGGTCATATGTTCATTGCCAGAACAGAAGGGGCAAACGCCAATATGGCTCTTCACTTCTTTTTTAACAAAATCTGTAGGTCTCCTTTTCCTTTCTTTAGCAACGACGACCCAACGATTTAACAAATAATCTTTTCGGACCTCGTTACTTACCATAGTTTCTCTTCCAATTTGAAATGCGTTTAGGTGCCAAGATTCTGAGTCTTTTTAGATTCTAGAAGTTCTTTATAGATTTGAATAGTTCTCTCTGCTGCGTTTTCCCAAGTAAAAAGTTCAAGGACCCTTTTCCTGCCATTACGACCAAAATGAACCTTTTTTTCAGTATCTTGAATGGCGTTAATAATTCCCCAAGCAATATCCGCTGGGTCGTTTGGATTAATGTGAAAGCCGCATTGATCTGGGCCACTGATCACAACGATTTCTCTCATCCCGCTGACGCCTGTGGCTCCAACAACGACGGGTTTCTCCATACTCATGGCCTCTAGAGTAACGATTCCAAAGGGTTCGTATAGGCTTGGATAAACGGCGACGTCGCACGCTGCGTAATGAGTGATTCGGTCTTCCTCGGGAATAAATTCGAAACGGAATTTAACCACATCTTGTAGATGTAGGTTTTGGACTAACCTTACTAGGTAATCTTGCATGTCGCCGAGCCCCACGATCACGAGTTTAGCGTTGGGAACTTTCTGTAGGACTTGAGGCATGGCTCTAATCAGTTTGTCCACTCCTTTAATCCATACAAGTCTTCCAACGAAAAGAACCATTAAGTCATTTTCTTTAAGTCCATATTTCTGTTTAACTTCCATGATTTTCTCTTGACTTACTCGTTCCAGACTATATTTCTTCGGGTCCACTCCGTTGTAGCATACCCGGATCTTTTCTGAAGGGAAGCCAGCTTGTATCAGTTCATCTTGCATTGCGTAGGAAACAGTTACGACAAAATCTGACATTTGCCCACCTCTTCGTTCTATGCTTGTTACTACTTCAGATCCATTGCCTAAAGTTCGGCCCCTTTCGTGTGAGTGAATATGAAAAACAAGTGGCATTCCCAACTCCTTCTTAATTGAAATGCCAGCGATTATGGACAACCAATCGTGGGCTACAACTAAATCATATTTGAAGTCGTCTCTTCGGACAAGTTCATTTATCATTTTTGAGGCGCTTAAGTAATTATATATAAGAATCTTGGAGAAGAACTGGATTCCTCTACCCCACTTTCTTACGTCCTCAGCGACAACATCTGGGAGAGAGTCTGATACATCGATGTGGACCGGACGATGGATTTCGATGCCGCGTAGGAGCTCCCTTGTTGGAAGACTGCCTTTATCGTCGTTCATGGTGAAAACGGTTACATCGTGACCTAGCAGAACAAACTTCCTAGTTATTTCAGCGGCATAGGTTCCTAGTCCCCCAACAATTTTTGGTGGATACTCGTAAACCAGCAACGCTATCTTCAACTATTTTTCCCCGTCTTAGTTTACTCTGGAGATTTTCTGTGTTGCCATTAGTTTGAAAGCATTCCTTATTTAATTTTACTTACGTTTCCTAAAGAATGCAAGTCCATCTTTCTAGCATACATAGTCAAAACTTGTTTTCAAAAGTGCTTTAATGTCTTCTTCTGAATGCATGCAAGCTTAACTAGAGATAACCTTAGAAAAAGTGTGCGGAACCGTAACTTTGGATACGAAGAATTGGCGAAATCTGCTTTTTAAGAGCATCAAGTATAGTACACTGTCCACTATAGACAACACAATCTTCGCAGCGCTGCGTGGGAGTCTACTTAAAAGATGTGTACTTTGGAAGCAGTCAGGATTCTGTCTTCACGAACTTGTCTTTCAACTTCTCCAAGATTTTAGGCAAAGTGGTGTATTCCATAATCTCGGCACTCAAACGAGCAGGCTCAAACTCTCCCATCCGACGAAGAGCTGCTGCATATTCAACAGCCTCCCTACGCGCTAAATCGAAGGCAGGGTCATCAAACAAATCACTTATCAATGGATTGCCCTTGTCATCGCTGGCAATCTTACCGTGACCGACTTGAAAACCTAGAGCTACTATCCTTGGAGGGCCATCAAATACGGTGCATCTGCTGTCCTTCAAGCCAACGGGCATCAACGGACCCCAGTGACTGCCACGCATCCACCCCTCTACAAAGTAGGTGTGCATGAAAGGTACCATAATTTCTCCAAGTGCCGGTAAGCCGTGCTGAGCCCTCACAATCGAAACAGGATCATCCTTTCCCACGTATTTACCAGCAATCAATGAGAGCCTAGTCGTGCTACTTGCAGCGCATATGAGATCGTCTCTGGCTCGCCATACATGCGAAATAACATACCGCCCAGGCGTCCCGATTAGCGCAATCAGCTCGTACATTTCTTCGGGGCACTTCAAAACCACCTTCTTGTTTTCCATGACATCTAGGACTTCAAATTTGAAGCCCTCTATCATGCCTGGGTCAATTACGAGTCCCGCGGTGTTGGTGGGGTCGCCAAATATTTTAAACATAGGATAATTAAAGGCTCCTGGTTCAGTCTTGTCAGCTGCGAAGACAACAATGGGGTCTGAGCCTCGCTCTTCGATTTCCATTTCGGCTACACCTGGACCCATTCCCCGAACGTTTCCGCTGAAGGCGGTCCCTAAAAGGTCTTGGCCTGCACCATACAGTTTAAGGTCTACTGCTTTTGAGGAAGCTTCTCGAAAAATGTTCCAAGCAAGTTCATGAATTTCGAAGTTGTTTTCTCCCTTGTTGTGCACCATAAGGAGTTCAAGGTCGTCTCCAGCGTGAAAAACGTAATGGCTGTTGATGAGTTTGTTTTCTTGGGCTTCTTTCAAACGCTTTTTTCCAATGTCTAATAAGGGTTTGGGAACCGTGTGGTGTCCAGCTAGGGAACCAACGTCACACTTAATGATCGACACCGTTGTTTTTTCTGGCATTTTGCTACCTCTTAGATGAATAACATCTCTGGGGTTCTTATTAAAAGATTTTCGAACATCTTCTACACCGACCAAAGAGTTGACGTTATATAATTTGGTAAACTTTCAGGAGATGTAACCCATAAAAGTGTGTGTATAAATGAATTCGAGACACACCTTTTCAAGACACCCTTTTGTAGGATTAAAGGATATTCTGTTAAGTGCGCGTGCAAATAATAACGATACTTCCCGGAAAAGGATCTTGCCTTCAACGAATTCTGCCTAAAATTCCACCAGAAGATGCGAATTTTCCTGTTCTCAGAGCTACCGTTTGAACGTTGGGTCCTTTAGAGGCTTTGGAAACCATAAAAGTCATCACAGGTTTGAATGAACCTCCAATCGAACGTATGCTTCACTTTGACGGCGAAACCATGATTTTCTAGTAGGCATAGGTAGAACGTGGGGGAAGTTGTCCTATTGTGGTTCTCTATGGGGAGAATAGTTAAGTTTTTAAGATAAACAAGAACAAAATATCCTACTCAATTGGCGAGGTAAGAAATTTGGTTAAAGTAGATGACTATGAAGTACCTGAAGGATTATACTACCACAAGGAATTCGCCTGGGCACGTGTTGAAAATGGAAAAGTAAGAATAGGCATAACTGATTACGCCCAAAAACAGCTTCGAGAAATCGTCTACGTCGAGCTCCCCAGCGTGGGTGACACCACCACCCAAGGCGATCCCTTCGGAACCGTAGAATCCGTGAAAGCCGTCTCTGATTTAGTTGCCCCTATAAGCGGTACCATCGAAGAAGTAAATGAAGAGTTGGAGTCCAAACCCGAGCTACTCAATGAAAATCCCTACGGCGAGGGGTGGCTCATAGTAATATCCCCAACAAACCTAAACACGGAATTGAAAGCCGTCATGGACTTCAATATGGCGGTAGAGTGGCATAAGGAACAAATAAAAGGAAGCTAAACGAACCTGAGATAAATCGCAGAAGATTTCTTCCGGTGGAGAATGTATAGTTCCTAATATAGGTTGCTCTTACATCAATCTCATCACAGGATACAACACTGAAACGGAAACATTATAGAAAATATTGGCTAGGAGAGGTCCAACATGGGAAAAATTGAAAAACAAATCGTTTCGGTGCTAGAAGACTCGAAAAAACCCCTAAGTCTCGTTGAGATCGCAAATCAACTAGGGAAATCCCCGAAAACCGTTTTCAAGTCTCTACGAAAACTCTTTGAAAAAGGAAAAGTCGAATGCGACCACAAGACTCGCCAATACATGCTTGCAAAAGAATAGAAACGGTCTTGATACATACAAAACTTTCTCACTGTTAATTGTCATTGTATATATCACATGTTGCACGTTGTCTTTTTCATTTATCTAAAAAGAATTTTACTTTGATATAGTTTGCCAGCAAGACGTGTAAGGATCAGGAGCTCAGTACTCTTTCGGCATTATCTCAAGTTCCTTGTAAGAGAAGACTGGGCCGTCTCTGCATACGAACTTGTTTCCTATGTTGCACCTTCCGCACTTTCCGATGCCGCACTTCATCCTCATCTCGAGAGACAAGAAGACATCTTCGGGGGAGAAACCAAGCTCGTTAATAACTGGCATTGTGAACCTTATCATTATTGGGGGGCCACAGATAATCGCGATAGCATTGTCTGAGCTTGGGGCAACTTCTTTGAGAACGGTTGGGACAAAACCAACCAACCCAGTCCATCCGGGAACAGCTTGGTCTATAGTCACATTGAGATTAATATCCTCTCTTTTTCCCCAAGCTTCAATATCGTATTTATAGATGAGTTCACCTGGGTTGCGAGCTCCGTAGATAACCGTTAAGTCCTTGAATCTATCTCGATTTGCTTCGTGAAGGATAAAGTTGGTTAGAGATCTCAGCGTTGTGAAGGCGAAGCCTCCTCCGACGACAACAACATTACGGCCTTCCATTTTCCCCATTGGGAATCCATTGCCGTAGGGTCCTCTGACTCCAATAACTGTTCCCTCTTCACTGTTGTGCAAAGCTGTAGTGACGACTCCAACCTTTTTTACGGTAAACTGAATGCAGTCTTTATCCATTGGAGATGAGGCTATGCCAATAGGGCACTCTCCAGCGCCGAAGACAGAAACCTCTGCGAACTGACCACACTTGTACTTAAAGTCCTTGATTGCCGTAGGGTCTTTGAAAACGAGTTCAAAGGTTTTTATGTCGTTCGCTTCGTTTTCTGTTGTGATCTTTCTGATGACCACGAGGCTTGGAATATATGGATTTTTCATCTTTCACTACACCTGTCTCTGCGATATTGCTCCAACTACTTCTCTGATATCAAGGTTAACCGGGCACTCCTGAACGCATCTTCCACAACCTACACAGAAGCTTTCGCCATAGTTCTTGACGAAATAGTTGAACTTGTGCATGATCCTCTGCCTCATCCTCTCTTTCCCCGAAGGACGAGGATTATGCCCAGACCCTTGTAATGTGAAGCAGTTGAATTGGCACGAATCCCAAATTCTAACTCTTTTTCCTTCTTCATCCAGAATGTCGAAGCAGCAGCAAGTTGGGCAAAGGAAAGTGCATATTCCACAACCGAAGCACTTCTGGCATATCTGATCCCAGAATGGGTCATCAAACATGCTGTCAAGTCTCTCGCTCACACCATCAATCGAGACCTTAGATCTCACGGTGGCTTCTGCGTCTTCGGCGAGCTTCTTTGCCCTCTCTATGTCTGCTTTCTCAGGATCCTTTAGCCAAGGTAGCTTCTCGATGAGTTCCTCGCCTCTTTCAGTGATTATTTCTATTAGATACTTGCCGTTTATCTTTTGGAGAAGCAGGTCCAAGCCCTCTTTTCCAAAGGGGCTTCCTCCCATAGAGGTACAGAAGCATGTGTTCAAAGGACGGTTGCATGCTAAACCAACAATGGTTGTGTTCTTTCTCTTCTCCAAAAAGTATACATCTTCGTTTTCACCCGAAGATAAGAATTTATCCAGCAAAACGAAGCTTCTTGCATCGCAGGGGCGAATCCCCAACACCACCCTCTTTCCTTTTTCAACGAGAGACTCAACTATTTTCACCTCTTTCTCTCCAGCATTGTAGTTAAACAGCGTCTCGGTTTGTGGAAACATAATAGCTTTAGGCGCTTTTTTTGTGTTCCGAAAGTCTAGGTATGCTTTGTTTCCAGAGGAGAGTCTTTTGAAAGCGATTATATTCTTTTCCTTGACTGGCGCGAAAACTTCGTATTCTTTAATTAGTTCTCCAATGAGGACAGGTATTTTACTCTTTTCAATGATTTTCCACTTCATTGATAACTACCCGTGTTTCACTTGATGAACTCCTGAGGATCCTCCATTTTGAACTCTCCTAATGGGGGAAACTCTTCGAGGCTTACTCCTGCTTCGTGACCATACCGCTCTTTCATAACTTTTTCAATTTTCTTCAAAAGTTTCCTCAGATTTATGTCCATGGGGCAAACTCGACTACAAGCTCCGCAATCGACGCATCTCCCAGCCATATGGAAAGCGCGCACGATGTGGTAAATCATTGTGTCTGAAAGTTCGTTTGTCTTACCAAACCAAGCTGGCATGGTTTGGTCGACGAAGCACATCTTGCAGTAGCAGAGAGGACAAACGTTTCTGCAAGCGTAGCACCTGATGCATTTGCTTAGTTCCTCCCTAAAATGTTCCCACCTCTCTTCCGTCGACTTCGCTTCATGGCTAGAAATTTCAGCGAATTCGTTTGCCTCTGTGATTTCTGGCACCTTTTCTCCTACAAGCATGTCGTGAATAGGTGGATTCCTGTGTCTACAGGTGAGACACGAATCGCAGAGGAAATCTTTTTTCGGTAAGACAAGCTCAAAGCCTTCTCCCTTAACCTTGATCTGTCCATCCTCAACTGTAGCTTCAACAATCTCTTTGTCCTCGAGCTTTGCTTCTATCTTTTTCCGATCTATTACTCCTAGGCAAGGGACACCTATTATGACTACATTTTCCCTAGGGAACTGCTTCTCTATGGCGCAAACCGCTATTAACCTTGAGTCGCAGCCCTTTGCGACGACGCCTACTTTTTCCTTTCTGCCAATCACATATTTTGAAAGGTTGGCGTCACAACTTGCGTCCCAAACGAGCTTTTTAACGTCTTCCACTTTGTCCACAAAGCAGGGTGTCGTGCGGAGAGGTAAGGTTCCGCGTTCGTAACCTATTATCAAATCGACCTTATTCTCGCTAAGAAGTTTTTTTGCAACTTCTCTTATTGAATTCTCAATGTTTTCCATGCGGCATTCACCTCTTTACTAGTCTTTTGGCAGGCCCTAGGGCCTTCACCCCTTTTACGACGTTCGTAACAACATTAGCGAATTTTTCACCTTCGGCAGCGGAAACCCACGAAAAGTTTACTCTTCCAGGCTCGATTCCGATGTATTCCAGTAGGTCCTTCAAGACAGCAAATCTCCTTCTAGCCACAAGGTTTCCGCTGATGTAGTGGCAGTCACCTGGATGGCAGCCTGAAACCAAGACTCCGTCCCAGCCTCGCTGCAGGGCTTTTATGATATAATATGGGTTAACTCTTCCAGAGCAGGGAACTCGGACAACCCTTATGTTGGGGGGATATTGGATCCTGCTTATTCCTGCAAGGTCTGCTCCTGCGTAGCTACACCAGTTGCACAAGAAGGCTAGTATTTTTGGTTCCCATTCTTTTTCAGAATCTTTCAGTTTTGTCACCTCAATGCGGCTATTACCAGGTTTATCTGCTGGTCAGTAGAGCCCTTGATATCTATGGCGGAGCATCTGCAGGTGGCTGCGCAGGCACCACACCCCTTACAGAGTGCGCTGTTCACCTTTGCTGTCTTTCCCATTCTGGTTTCTTCGATCTCGATGGCGTTGTAGGCGCAGACCTGTATGCAGAGTTCACATGCTGTGCATCTGTTGGGATTGACAGTAGCTACTACTCCCTCAGCTTCGATTGTTTCTTTCGTCAAAATGGTGCACGCTCTGGATACAGCTGCCTTGGCTTGAGAGATGCTCTCTTCCATTGATTTGGGCGAATGAGCCATTCCGCACACGAAGATACCGTCTGTGGCGAAGTCGACGGGTCGAAGTTTAGCGTGCGCCTCTAAAAAGAAACCGTCTTCGTTTATGGGAACCTTCAGCATCTTGGCTAGAGTCTCGTTTTCTTTGGGTGGAATAACGGCTGCGCTTAGAATAAGCATGTCTGTGTCTATTCCGATGTCTTCTCGGATGGTTGGCTCAAAAACTGAGACCTGCAAAGTTTCTTTCCCCTCTGACGAGACTTTCGAAACCTTTGGCTTGTTTTCTTNNTTTTCTTCGTCGTAACGGATGAAGACTACTCCAGCCTCTCGAGCCTTTCTGTAATGTTTCTCCTTTAAGCCATACGTTCTCATGTCTCGGTACAGAACGTAAACGTTAGCCTCCGGATCTTTTTCCTTTATTTTCAAGGCATTCTTAACTGCCTCTCCACAACACATTCTGCTACAGTAGGGACGCTCATCACATCTAGAGCCCACACACTGAATCATCACCACATTGCCGAACTCTTCTTCATCACCAACTGCGACACGTTTCTCCAATTCCAGCTGCGTCAACACGCGTGGGTCTTTCCCATAAAGATACTCATTTGGCTTGTATTCTTCGCCTCCTGTAGCCACGATTACGGTTCCATGGTCTAACTCCTTTTTTTCCGAGCCTTGGGTTATGGTGGTTCTGAAGTT
>JABAOH010003518.1_pt1 | contig 37612 bp, 37 predicted proteins | sample 7062181 | NCBI WGS metagenome assembly JABAOH01 (sample SAMN14538630, study PRJNA623070) | marine sediment metagenome | biome: marine biome [ENVO:00000428]; feature: marine pelagic biome [ENVO:01000023]; material: deep marine sediment [ENVO:00002113]; isolation source: pool of 5 deep marine... | reverse complement strand
TTGACTTGTGACAAAGGATAACGAGAATGAAAGGCGACGTTCTTGACTACATTAACTAACAATAAATCAAGATAAGTCAACGTAGTCAAGGATGGCCCAAATTTTCGAAAAACATTTTATCTTGTGCAGTCTTCGGTGCTGCCTTTTATCTTCTCTATTGCATGAGGGATAACATCCACTATTATCTCGAGACTCTCTTTTATCGCTTTTGTACTTCCTGGCAGGTTAATTATTAAGGCTTTCCCTCTGACTCCTACAACAGCCCTTGAAAGCATTGCCCTACGGGTCTTTTTAAGTCCCTCACCTCTCATTGCCTCAGCAATGCCGGGCACCTCCCTGTCGATTATCTCCAGTGTTGCATCAGGAGTTACGTCACGCGGGGAAAGACCTGTTCCCCCGGTTGTCAATATAAGATCGACATTACTGCTGTAGGCAATAAGCCTTTCTTTTATTAAGTTCTTATCATCAGGTAAGACATCGTAGTGCTTTACAGTGGCATCAATTCTTTTGATTATGTCTTTAATAGCAGGCCCACTGACATCATTGCGCTCTCCTTTCGACCCCTTGTCGCTCAATGTCAGTATGGCAACAGTAATCATTTTCATATCGCAAAGCACACAGCGCATAGCGCTTGATATAAAAAGTAAGCAGTAGGCAGTAAGGAGTAAGCAGTAAATGAAAACATTGTAATATATATACCGTTATACGTTAACAGTTATCCGCTTGCAAATCATAAATGTCAATCTTCAATTTTCAATATTCAATTACCGAATTACTCCTCACTCCTCACTCCTCACTCCTCACTTCTTACTTCTTACTTCCTACTGCTTACTCCCTACTGCCTACTTTTACAGCGTCTCCTGCCCTGATTCTGCCACCTTTGATAACCCTGGCAAAAACACCCTCTCTTGGCATCACACAATCTCCTGCCAGGTAATATATAGGGCATCTATCATGACAGACCTTTCCTATCTGGCTTATTTCAATTTCAGCATCTCCTATCGATAACCTTGTGCCAACAGGAAGTTTGTCTAATTCGATGCCTTCAGTAGTTATATTTTCAGCAAAATCACCGGGAGAAACATCAAGTCCTGTCTCCTTCATTTTCCTGATGCTCTCCATTGCAAGCAGGCTGACCTGTCTGTGCCATTCTGAAGATGCATGAGCATCGCCCCTGATTCCATAATCAGCTTCCAGAACCACCTCTTCAACCGACATCTTCCTGACACCCTTTTCATCGCTTATATTAACCGAGATAATACCCCCTGTCACTAAATCCATAATTTTCAAATTGCGATATTCAATCTTCGGTTTGTAATCTGCAATTTACAATTATTTAGGTGCCCATTTCCCAACTCTTGAGGTACTTTCTCTGCTCAGGTGTAAGAACATCTATCTTTATTCCCATTGACTTAAGCTTCAGACTCGCAATAGAACTGTCTATTTTGGGGGGAACGCTGTAGACTCTGTTTTCGAGTTTTTTGTGATTCTTAGCCATATACTCGGCACATAATGCCTGGTTTGCAAAACTCATATCCATTACAGATGAAGGATGGCCCTCTGCCGCCGCAAGATTTATAAGCCGGCCCTCTCCCAGCAGATAAATCCTTTTCCCGTTCTTCAATGTATACTCTTCAATAAAGTCCCTGATAATTCTTCTCGATCTTGATAATTTCTTTAATTGATCTATCGATATTTCAACATTGAAATGACCTGAATTGCAGAAAATTGCACCGTCTTTCATGAGCTTGAAGCATTCTTTACTTATGACATTAATATCACCCGTTGATGTAACGAATATATCGCCAACCCTGGCTGCATCCTTCATGGGCATGACTTCAAATCCATCCATTGTTGCTTCCAGCCCACGAAGTGGGTCGACCTCGGTCACAATGACCCGTGCACCCATGCCCTTAGCCCGCATTGTGATGCCTTTGCTGCACCATCCATAGCCAGCAACCACGAAGACCGAGCCAGCAATCAACCTGTTAGTAGCCCTCAGTATGCCGTCAATTGTCGACTGACCTGTGCCGTACCTGTTGTCGAACATATACTTTGTGTATGCGTCATTAACTGCAATAATAGGATATTTCAGCACCCCTTTGTCTGACATCGCCTTCAGCCTGATCACACCGGTAGTTGTCTCTTCAGTTCCTCCCATTAAATGCTTCAGAAGTTCTTTTTTCCTTGTATGTAATGTTGAAACAAGGTCTGCACCGTCATCCATTGTAATATTTGGTTTTAAGGATAGAGCTTCAATGATATGTCTGTAATACGTCTTATGGTCTTCACCCTTTATTGAAAAGACAGGTATTCCTGAATTTTTGACAAGAGATGCTGCTACATCATCCTGGGTACTGAGGGGATTGGATGCGCATAGATGTGTTTCAGCACCACCTGCCTTGAGAGTCTCCATGAGATTTCCGGTTTCGGTTGTAACATGAAGACATGCAGCAACCTTTATCCCTTTGAGCGGTTTATCCTTTTTAAAGCGTTCCTTAATACCCCTGAGAACAGGCATCTCCTTTGCAGCCCATTCGATCCTCAGTTTCCCCTTTTTTGCCAGATTGATATCCTTTATGTGGTGTTTTACCATTTTGCCTCCAAATATTATTCAGCTTAGAAAAAGAATATAGTTGCTACCTTGCTATTTTCTGTTCAGTCACTCTTAACTGTCTTTACAGCCCTGCAGCCTTTTTTAAAACTTTTGCCTTATCGGTCATTTCCCATGTAAAATCAGGATCTTCTTTGCCGAAATGACCGTATGCAGCGGTCTTTTTATATATAGGCCGCCTGAGATCCAGATGCTCGATTATCCCTTTTGGCGTTAAATCAAAATTCTTCTTTACAATCTCTGAAATATCTTTATCGGGAACTTTTCCTGTCCCGAAAGTGTTAACAAGTATTGATACAGGATCAGGAACTCCAATTGCATAGGCAAGCTGTACCTCGACCCTGTCTGCGATTCCAGCAGCAACAATGTTTTTAGCAATGTACCTTGATATATATGAGCCTGAGCGGTCAACCTTGGAAGGATCTTTTCCTGAGAAACACCCGCCGCCGTGGCTTCCTACCCCTCCATAACTGTCTACAATTATTTTCCTTCCTGTTAGGCCAGTGTCAGCCATAGGACCACCCATAACAAAACGGCCAGTGGGATTAATGTAGTATTTCACATTCTCCTCATCAAGCAATTCACTGGGGACAGTCGGTTTTATGACTTTTTCGATAATATCTTCCTTCATTTCTTTAAGTGTTATTTCAGGGGTGTGTTGAGCTGACACAACAATAGTATCAATCCTGTGTGGCTTGCCTTTTAAGTATTCAATTGTTACCTGGGTCTTGCCGTCGGGTCTAAGATAACCAAGGACGTCCTTCTTTCTGACCTCTGCAAGCCGCATCCCAAGCTTATGTGCCAGCATGATAGGCAGGGGCATCAACTCATCGGTCTCATTACATGCAAAGCCGAACATGAGGCCCTGGTCTCCTGCACCTCCAATATCAACACCCTGCGCTATATCACCAGACTGCTGGTCGATAGAGGTTATAACTGCACATGTCTCATAATCAAATCCATATTTTGCCCTTGTATATCCTATATCTCTAATTGTATCCCTTACAATACCGGGAATATCTACATAACATGTCGTGGTAATCTCACCTGCTACAAATGCCAGGCCTGTTGTAACGAGGGTCTCACATGCTACTCTGGCAACAGGGTCCTGCGCTAATATTGCATCAAGGATTGCATCTGATATCTGATCAGCTATTTTATCTGGATGGCCTTCCGTGACTGATTCTGAAGTAAAAAGATAATTTTTCTTCAACATGGCTTCTCTCCTTTCTCTCTGGATTGAAATTGATATTCTAAACTATTTTATTAGAAAAAAAAAGAAAATAAGGGCATAATGATGTAAAATTATCTTAAAAAGGAGAAAATAATATCAAAAAAATTTTATTAGCATATGACGGTTCAAAATCATCCGAGAAGGCGTTAAAAAAAGCCTTTGCTATTGCCGAAAAGTTTGATTCAACAATCACTGTAATATCAGTCGTTCCGGAATTCTATCTAACAGAGTTAATGGAGATTGACAGAATGAGGATATTCGAGACACTCACTGCAGAAACAAAGAAAATAATGCAGAAGATAAAGAAAAGAGCCAGAGGCATCAAACCTATAAAAACAGTCATTAAAAAGGGCAACCCTGCAGAAGAAATACTTGAAACAGCCAGAGAGTTAAAAGCTGATTTAATTATTACAGGTTCACATGGAAGACACGGTGCTCAGAAATTCTTGATCGGCAGTGTCTCATCAAAAATTGTCGATTACGCTCCCTGTGCAGTACTTGTAGTGAAATAAATTATGTCCATCTTCAAATTAGTTGGTAAAAATAATAAGGAGTTAAGTCTATGACTCACATAGAAATCAGAAGTTGAAGGGTCTAGGATTCAAGGGGTCAAGTCGAAGAGACTCAAAAGATCATCTGTGAATAAACTCCTTAAGCGCATCTTCGAATCTTACAGGTCTGAAACCAAAGTTTTTTTCTACGGAGTCCAGGCCGCAAATATTATCGCTTTCAAGAAGTCTCAGCTGGTCAGAGCTGACTGGTGGGGAAATAGGAAGTTTCTCCAAAATAGATGTAGCCAGTTTCATAATGCCCATAGGCATCTTAAATGCCGGTTTTTTGTACCCCATGGCCCTTGACAACTGTTCTACAATCTCCCTGTATGAAAGATGTTCAGGACCACCGATTTCATAAGTAGATATATAGCTGTCCGCATTATCAACAACCTTGCCTATACATTTCATCCAATCTTTCACATAAAGTGGCTGGAACTTTGCCTTTCCTTCTCCAGGGATGGGCAGAACCGGCGAGAGTTTAAGCATATCAACTAGTTTTTTTGTAAACCCGTCCCAGGGACCGATTATAATAGAAGGCCTGAATATAGTGAATTTCAACCCGCTGTTCCTTACCATATCCTCGGCTTCTGCCTTTGTCTTCAGATAGCCAGACCAGGAGTTCTTATCAGCTCCAAGTGATGACTGGTAGAAAAAATGTCTGGTGCCTGCCCTTTTTGCCTCGTTAACAAGGTTTGAAGTACCATCGACATGAATTGACCTGAAAGTGGCCTTTCCCCTTTCTTCAATGATCCCTACAAGATGTATTACAAAATCTTCAGGCTTCAAAATACCGCTGATTGTTTCGGGCTGGGTTATATCGCCTTGAATAACCTGTATGCCTTTTGCAGAAAGTAATTCTCCTGCTTTTTCAGAACGTACAATACACTTTAACTTATTACCTTTTGAAAGCAGGTAATCTGTCAGATGTCCACCAGTAAAACCTGTTGCTCCTGCAATAAATATTGAAATAGTTCACCACCAAGCTAATCCCCCCTGTCAAGGGGAGAGAATTTATTAGATTCCCAGCTTAATATCCACTTTTTGTAATAATGCCAGTATTTAAAACTCACTTGCCTATTAATTTTGAGAATCTTTGAAAAGATATATTTTCAATATCTCTGTGTATGTTATTACCATGAGCATCCATGGTTACAATAGCAGGGAATTCTGCTACCTCGAACAGCCACATAGCCTCTGTTGGACCAAATTCATCTAATTTCCATACATCAAGTATGTTCTTTATCCTGTCAGCAAGATAAACAGCTGCACCACCGATTGTGTGGAAATAAACGCAGGTATTTTCTTTCAATGCCTGAAGAGTCTTACTGCCCATGCCACCTTTACCCATAATCCCTCTTATATTGTATTCTTTTATTACTGAAGCCTCGTACATTTCAACACGCATGCTTGTGGTGGGACCTGCAGATATAACCCTGTAGCCGCTGTCTAACTTTTTTATCACCGGACCGCAGTGGTAAAGAACCGTGCCGGATAGATTTAGTGGGATATCCTTCGTGGGAGGCTTCTCTTCCAATAGATATTTGTGAATGCTGTCCCTGCCTGTCACTATATTTCCGCTAAGCAATACTATATCCCCTGCCTTCAGGTCAAGCACGTCCTCTGAGGAAAGCGGAACGTTAAGATTGATAGGCTTTATTCCGTCAGAAAAAGCTGTATTCTTCAGGTCGGGGTTAGAGTCCTTTCCAAATTTTCTAACGGAATTTACCATATCAGTCTGCCCCTCCTGGTTGCCCAGCAGCTTACGCAAATATCAACGAAATAGGAAGCAGGGTGACGGTGATTAACACCAATCTTTACGCCGATTGCTGTTGAATTTCCTCCAGACCCCAGAGGACCTATCCCGAGCTCATTTATCTCTACTAAAAGGAGTTTTTCAAGCCTTTCAATCTTATCTATCTTATTGGTGTCATTCAGCTTGCGCATAAGCTGTTCTTTTGCAAGCCTTGCAACCTGGTCTTTTGATGCACCAATACCAACTCCGAGGACGTATGGAGGGCATCCTGTGCCTTGTGCCTTATGCACCGTGTCGAGGATACATTTTCTTACTCCATCGATATCCCTCTGTGCATTCAGTTCTTCAACGGGGAGCTTATAAATCCGTCCTGCATTTTCGCACCCCGCACCCTTTAACATAAGGTCTATAGTGAGTGTGCTACTTAAGGTTTCTTCAAAATACATGACAGGAAAACCTGCTCCGGTGTTATCACCTGAATTTTTATCTGTGATTATGTCTACAGCATTTGGTCTTAGAGGTATCTTTTCTGTTGCAATTCGAGTAGCATCAATAAATGTATTTTTTAACTCAAGGTGGCTAAGTCCGACGGGAATTTTCACAAAAAAAACCGGCACACCTGTATCCTGGCAGATAGGTCTTTCAGTTTCCCTGGCAATCTTTATATTTTCGAGGATTATCCCCAGAGATGATCTGGCGATCGAGCCATCGACCTCATTAGAATGGGCAGACTTTAAAGCACCTTCAATATCAGGTGGAAGAGAGGTAGCGACTTTCTTGTAAAGCTCTACAATGCCATCACGAAGTTTAAGCAAGTTTCAACCTCATTTCCTTAAGATAATCAATATGTTTAAGTTCCTGTTCCATCATCTCCTTAAAGACGACCCTTGCGTTACTGTCAGAGGCACTCTCTGAGAGCTTTCTATAAAGATTATATGCCTTGCCCTCTATCTCAAGGGCTATTGACAGTGCTCTGTCATCGTCTATAAAAGTATGTTTCTCAATTTTCTCCTTTAGTTCCTCTACAGGTATGCCCGCCTCGGTAATCGGGGCATTAGTTTGTGATCCGAACTCCTCAAAACCTTTTATATCCCTATCATCCTGTACTGAAAGATAGAGAAACTGTATGAATTCCATGTGTTTTTTTTCCCAGTCTGAAAGGTCTTCGAAGGCTTTTTTTGCTGATTGATTGCTAGCTTTTTCAGCTGCCTTAGAATAAAATTCATTCGTCCCCTTTTCCATCAAATATGCTTCAATAAGCGACTTGAGTAAATCTTCTTTCCCAGTTATCATGCGATTCCCCTTTTATAAAGTTATTTTAAAAGATTTAACTTTTAGATTCAAACACATCTTACCAAATTAAAAAAATTATTTTTTGGATTAAGATTGTTTATTCTGTCTTATGTCAGATCAGCAGGTGAAAAAACTATCTCGTTCCTGAAAGATTTTATCAGATATATAACATTTCTGATATCAGGATCTAAAATATCGATCATTGCTGCATCAAGACCCGCTCCGCACAGATAAGTCAGAAATACCGAATTTATCTTTGATTTCAGTGTCCTGGAAATACCCGTCGATACATTTGATATCCATGAAATGGTTTTGATAGGTGGATTTATTACATCTTTCAGAACATTTATACATCTGTGGGCATTTACCAGGTGGTTTTGACCCATTCCTCTGCCTATATGAACTATTGACGGATCAGCAAATAGCCTTTCGTTTGGAATGTCTGCTGCATTTGCAGCCTCTATCAGGTCATATAACAACTGCATTCTTGCCTCTAACGAGCCTGGAATTGTTCCTCTCGAGGCCCTCAGAACCAGATTAGTTTTAAACTTTGCTGAGACCTCAATAATTTTATCTGTCTGCTCTTTTTCATCCGCAGATACAAAATTAATTAAAGGGGGTATTTTGCAGACAGGCAAGGTCTTCTCAAGTGCTTTAACATTTCTGGAGTCAATAGAAAGTCTGGTGTCTAAAGCCTCCTGTACTGTTTCAACTATAAAAGGAAGCACATTCTCATCATCAATTCCATCAAGAGAACACTGGATATTGATAATTTCAGCGCCGGAACTCAATAAAGTTTTGGCTTGTTTGATTATTTCATTTTTATCCCTGTTTCTGACTGCCTCCATATAGGATGCATTTCTTGTATTAAAGTTTTCTGCAATCACTAACATGGTAATAACCACCTTGTCTTGTATTTTTAACGAAAAAGCTGAAAATTATTATGAATTTAAGGAATTAACTTTTTTATCTATTGCATACCCGCAAATAAATTACAGGGTTCTTTTACGGGAGTAACTCCCGTAGAAAGGATCCTTTTTTTACGGGGTAAATCGGAAATTGAGCATGCATTATCTTATAATTAAATAGTAGCATGTAATCACTTCATGTCAAGGAAAAACAATCTTTTAATAGAATATGAAAAATTGCAGGCAGATATTTTCTTTATCCAGACGGTATTAGACGATACACTCTGTCTTAAAAAGAAAACAGAAAACTGAGATTCTACATTTTGGCCTTTTACAGTCAACCTGCAGGCAGAGTCGAAAGAGATCCTCCTCGAAATGCCTAGGGCGGATTATTCCCATCCTAGGGGGGTAATGTTAAAAAAGTCTGCAACTTATAGAAAATATTTACAAAAATTGATTTTTATGATATGTTGCCAATATGGAACTAATTATCAATAATATGACCCGGAAAAGTATCGTACTCCTTTTGAAAAAAAGTGGCGGTATGTCTATAGATGAACTCAGTAAGAACATAAATATTACCCCCATGGGAATAAGACAGCATTTACTCTTACTTGAGAAGAAGGGTATCGTAACTTACACTGCAAAAAAGCATGGCATTGGCAGACCAGGATATATTTATAAGCTTACAGACACTGCTAACGGGCTTTTCCCAAAATCTTATGACAATTTTATAATTGAGGTTTTAAGGGATATTGAAAAATATGAGGGCAATGAAAAAATCGACAAGATATTCACGTGGCGGAATGAAAGAATCCTTCAAATGAGAAAAGATGCCCTTTCTGACAAAAAAGACCTTGACGAGCTTGTAAACGGGCTTAAAGAGATTCTCGAATCAGAGGGTTATATTGTTGAGCTTAACAGACATGACGGCTCTTACCACTTATTGCAATATAATTGCCCTATAAGCAAGGTTGCTATTGAATTTAAAGCAGCATGCGAACATGAACTTCAGATGTATAGAGACCTGTTCCAGAAAGATATCACAAGGAAACAGAGTTTAGCCAAAGGTGATACTTCATGTCTGTATGTAATTCCAACAGTATAATTATTCCACCCAGCCTAAACTTACCGGGACTTTTTTAGACTACCTGAATCTCTTCAGTGTACTGATCAGTAATTCTATATGTTTTTCGGTATGTGCTGCACTAACAGTAATCCTGATTCTTGGCTCTCTGACAGAAGGCGGCCTTATCGCAGGTACATATATACCTTTTTTATATAGATATCTTGATAACCTGAGTGCATCTTTGATCGAGTCTGCCCTTAAGGGAATAATAGGGGTTTCACTTCCCATAGTGTCATAATGCAAACCTTTAAGGCCTTCCATAAGCATTTCTCTGTTTGACCAGAGCCTTTTTATTAAAGTTCTGTCTTTCTTTATCAATTTAATTGCTGCGATAGAAGCCGAGATTATGCATGATGGGAGGGCCGTTGAGAATATGAAGCTTCGTGAAGTGTTGGAAATCCATTTGATTACATCTTTACTTCCAGCAACAAAAGCACCGAAAGAGCCCAAAGCCTTTGAGAATGTACCCATCTGTATTATCCACGGCTCCGGCTTAATATTTGAATGAGCAAGTGCTCCTATCCCGTTTCCGAGAACACCCGTACCGTGAGCATCGTCAATATAAAGGATTGCATCATGACTTGTGCATATGTCACAAATATCACTGAGCGGTGCAATGTCACCATCCATACTGAAAACTGTATCGGTAATAACAATCTTTCTCCCTGTCCGCCCTTTCTTAATAAGTGCCTTCAGGTGAGTCATGTCCCTATGCCTGTATATGACTGTCCTGGCCGTACTTAATCTGCACCCGTCAATTATGCTTGCATGGTTTAATTCGTCACTGAAGATTACATCTCCATCCGAAGCTATTACAGGGATTATTCCGGTATTGGCAGAGTAGCCTGAATTAAATACAAGTGCAGATTCTGTGCCTTTGAAATTCGAAATCTGCTCTTCAAGCATTTCATGCAGAATGCTCCCCCCGGCAAGGAGCCTCGATGCACCCGTGCCAAAAGCATATTTCCTTAAGGCACTGATTAAGGCTTTTATAACCTCTGGGTGGCTTGCAAGACCGAGGTAGTCATTTGTGGAAAAATTTATATATTTTCTGCCTTTAATTGTTATAGTCGAACGCAGCGGTGATGTGTGCGAAATAATTTGACGTATAAGGTCCTTCTTCTTCAGTTCATTAAGCTCTTTAGCAAACACTGATAGATTTTATCATATTAACCTTGCTGGATATGTATAAAAAACTCCAAAAATTTCATTCTTCTGTAACGTTTTTAATGTAGATAGTTAATTTTAGTATAAGGTATAATTTAAAAATACAGCAGGAGGTGTATCATGCCCATTTACGAATATCTATGCAAGAATTGCCAGAATTTATTCATTATATCTCTAACATTAAAAGAATTATCATCAAATCCCCAGATAAAATGTCCGAAGTGTGACAGTCAGGATGTCAGGAAACAGATAGGAAGTTTCTTTGCAAAAACGGATAAAAAGTCCTGATACTGTTTTTAGATTATATTTTGGCAGATAAATTCTTACAAAAAAGCTTCACTAAAAAGGATGGCGTGTGCCATCCTTTTTAGTGACCAAAAATTGAATCCTTACTTTTATTTCTTGGTCTTTTTGGCAGCCTTTTTTGTAGTCTTTTTCACGCTCTTTTTTGATGTTTTGCAAGGTGCGCCCTTAGGTCTGCAGGACATTTTATACCTCCCTATCAAGAAATTTAATTTAAAAATATCACAGCCAATATTTACTGTCAATAGAATGTATGAAAAGCATACAAGTTGTAATTCTTATATTAAAAAGCTATAATCATCAAAATCAATTGTTTGTAGTTGAAAGCATCTGAAATAACGCCGTAGAAAGGATAAGCCTTTATTACGGCGGTAAACCCCGTGGAAAGCTACAGCTTTTAAGGGGTAAGCCTTATCCCTCTAATTTAAAGAGTAGGGGCAAAGGGGTTTATCAGTTGAAGATATGCTCATTATGCAGTAAAGAAATCGAGATTGACAGATACTTTTCGCGGAAGTCAACATGCCCGAAATGCGGAGGGGATCTGCATATATGCCTTAACTGTAAGTTTTATTCCGAATCAGCTCATAATAAATGTCTTGAACCTAAAGCTGAATTTCAGCGGGTCAGAGACAAAACAAATTTCTGTGATTACTTCTATTACAGGGAAGGGGCTATTTCTTCATCTTCTGAAAAAGAAAAGGAAGAGGCTAAAAGAAAACTGGATGATCTGTTCAAAAAGTAATCCCTGTTGAGTGGATAATGCCTTTTCTACAGGGTAAGTCCCGTCATTTTTTGAGTTTCCTGCCTATCCTCTTTTCAACAGATTTCACTTTCTGGTCAAGTCTTTTAGGCTTACCTTTACGGTCGTCTATTGAAATATTTGTTAAAACCCTTTCCTCATTTTTGAGTACAGCCATATGACATTTTCTGATAAGTTTAAACAATTCTTGCCACTCACCTTCTACGATTGTACCCATTGGGGTGACTTTGTATGGGAGCCCGCTTGAGCTGACTATTTTCAAGACCTCTGCAACCCTGTCCCCGATACTACTTCCAGAGCCTAAAGGTATTATACTGAATTCAACAAGCATTTTATTCTCCTCTTTTAAAATCTTTAATGAGTATTTTTTAAAAAAAATAACAGGAATAATGAAGAAACAAGAAGGGACAAACTATGTTTGTCCCTTCTTGTTTAATTATAAATTTTGATTCTATCTTCTTACTGCGTCTTTTAAGGCCTTGCCGGCTGTAAACTTTGGTGTCTTGGCAGCAGGGATATTAATAACCTGTCCTGTCTTGGGATTGCGACCTTTTCTGGCTTTCCTTTTTGTTACCGAGAAGGTCCCGAAACCAACAAGGGTAACCTTCTGCCCTTTCTTTAAAGATGCCTTTACCCCGTCAAGTGACGCATCTAATGCCCTTGAAGCATCTGCTTTAGTGAGACCAGCACCTGATGCTATCTTATCAATGAGTTCTGCTTTTGTCATTAAATTCCCCCCTTTCGTTTGAATTATTTCTATCGAGATAGGACTGAAATAACAGTATCAAGAACTAAAGATTTTGTCAAGAACAAAAATCGCTCTCTAGACCGAAAATAAAGGGGTTAAGCCATCTAACATATAAATTTACAATTTTCCTAAAATGAAGATTACAATTAGATAAATTAATATCGAGGCTACTTGATTTACTTATCATTATAAATATATAATTAAATTTCAATCTATATTAGGACCTGTAAAAATGTTCCCTGAACTAATCAACTTTGAGCACCTGTCTGCGGTACAACAAACTATAGAAGGGCTTACTGATATCTGGGTTTCGATTTACGATGGCGACGGCAGACCTGTTTTATCCCCCCCGTTAAGAGACCCTGTTTTATCTTTGGTAACCTCTTCTAAAACAGGAAGGGAAGAATATAACAATTTCATTAAGGATACAATTAATACCTCTATCCTTAGAAATGAAATATCAATATTCAAGTCTCCATCAAACCAGTATCACTTCTTTATACCCTGCCATATAAATGAAATAACTCTGATTCTTGTTGGAGGTGCCTTTTTCCTTTCCCTGACCGATTTTAATGAATTCATTTCAAAATCAACCTACAAATACCAACTTTCAATACAGCAGATTGAAGCATTCTCTAAAAAAATCCTGATAATGGATTATGAAAAAATTCAAGAAGTTTCACTTTATATACAGAAATTATTTTATTCTTCCGTTAAAAACGGATATGAAAACAGGTTATACAGTAAAAAATACCAGCGGACAAAAACAATTTTAAGACTTCTTTCAAACGTAGAAGAAGATATCTCACTTGATGGAATACATGCGCTAATGTCTGATATTCTTATATTCCTTTTCAGTGTTGACTCCCTTTCATTAATGGAAGAAAGAGGTAGTGTATTTAAAACCGTTTTCTCAGCCGGAAGACTGAAAGAACATATTGCTAACTTAAATTTCAACAAAAGCACATGGTTGATCTATGAAACTATCAAGGGGGAACGACCTATTTTCTACGACAACCCTGTTGATATCAGGGATCTCGGTCTTGAGAAGCAGATCGAATCTATATATCTGTTCCCCATTTTTTCAAACAAAATGGGAACCCGACTCCTGTGTCTTTTTAACACAACTCTTAAAAAGAAAGAGGTAGAAGAGGTTTCCGAACTCTGTCAGCTTATAAATTTTCTTTCAGCTACTGTCTCAGTACAAAATGAGTACAGCGACAGGATGAAAGAAATGACCATACTGAACTTTGCAACATCCGGATTAAATCTTATGTTCGATCAACCTGAGGTTCTTTACACCTCCATTCTGGACACCGCTGTCAGGATCTCAAAGGCTGAAAAGGGATCACTGATGCTTGCCGATAACGGCGAGGGAGAGTTGAGTATTAAAGCAGTTCACGGAATAAACAGATTGCTTCTAAAGGATCTGAAAATCCAGCCCGGTGAAGGAATTGCAGGAAAAGTATTCAAAGAGAATATTCCCATTATTTCTAAAGATATCGAAAAAGATTTCTCGGTGAGAAGCAAACCCAGGTATAAAACATCTTCATTTATAAGTATCCCGTTAAAAGTGGGGGAAGAAACAATAGGCGTTCTTAATGTATCAGACAAAATTACCGGTGAGATATTTTCAGAAGAGGATCTTGCATTAATCCACTATTTTGGCAACTATGCTTCCATAGTATTAAAAGGATCGGCCTACTATAACATAGCTGAATATATGAAAGAACTTTCTATTACCGACTCCCTTACCAATCTTTATAATAGAAGATATTTTCAGGAAAGATTATCTGAGGAAATAGACCGTTCAGAACGGCATAACTTGAATTTTTCTTTATGCATAATAGACATCGATGATTTCAAACTATTCAATGATACCGAGGGACATCCCGCCGGTGATTACATATTAAAAAGGATATCTCGGTTAATACATGAATCGTTAAGGGCAATTGATGTACTGGCACGAATAGGAGGTGAGGAGTTTGCAGTAATTATGCCCCAGACAGAAAAACATGAAGCTTCACTTGTTGCCGAAAGGATAAGAAATACAGTAAAACAAAAATTAGAACCTACGTGGAAGTTCTATCCTAAAAAAAATATTACCGTAAGTATCGGGATCTCTACCTTCCCTTCTGACGGGGTGAAGTCCAAGAAATTAATAGTAAACGCAGACAAGGCATTATACAGGGGGAAAATGCAGGGGAAGGACAGGACAATTACCTGGGAGGAATATTCTTCAATCTAACCTTTAACCCAAAAAATGCATTTGAAGAGGGAGATGAGAAATTTACTAACTTTAAGCGGATTCTGCCATGATTGAAACCGAGATAAAGATTCTCGAGATAGACAGGGAAAAGATAGAAGAAAAGCTGATTTCTATCGGGGCAAAAAAGGTCTTTGATGACAAAATCCATGCAATATATTACGACTCTCCCGACAGTTCATTAAGAAAAAGCAGGGCTACATTCAGACTGAGAAAAGAAGGTAAGAGAACTGTTCTAACATTTAAAAATTTTATTGAAAACACTGAAGCAAAGGTAAGGGAAGAAAAAGAGGTCGAGGTCTCGGATTTCGATACTATGAGGACAATTCTGGAATCAACCGGTTTTTCACCATGGCTTGAGATGAAAAAACACAGAACAACCTATGAACTTCAAGGAATCCATTTCGAACTTGACAAATATATCAATGAATATGAATATATACCTGAATTCCTGGAGATTGAAGGTGCTGATATAAAAAAGATACATAAATATGTGGAAGATCTGGGATTCAAAAAACAGGATTGCAGGCCCTGGGACTCTCTTCAGGTTGCTGAATATTACTCGAAAAAAAGGTCTGTCCATTCAAAAGGGTCTACCCCGTAAAAAAAGCTGTAGCTTTCCACGGGGTTTACTTAAACAGATATTATCTGATAGTTTAAATTAATAATTTTTTAGGAGGGAACAACAGTTGAATAAACTGAACTTAATTTCACTTTTATTTATTCTTTCTATAGGGTTCTCCTGCAGTCCTGTCTTTACAAAAAACGACCTTGAAAATGCCAGTGCACATTACAAGATAGGAACAGCATTTCTTAACGAAAATAAGATACAGCACGCATTTATAGAATTCCAGAAAGCTTACGAACTGAATCCAAAAGATAAGGAGGTTCTAAACGCAATAGGAATAATTTATCTTTTACATTTCGATGATATACCAAAGGCCATAGATCATTTTGAAAAATCTATAAAGGTAGACCCAGATTATTCAGAGGCTAATAATAATCTGGGCTTCGCTTATGAAAAGCTTGGCAATTATAAATTAGCCATATCCTTTTATGAAAAAGCAATCTCTAATCTTCTTTATCCCACACCTGAAAAAGCCTATCTCAATATGGGTAATTCATATTACAGGCTTGGCAAATACGATTTAGCTATAAATTCATTTAAACAAGCAATTAATAGGGCTCCGGATTTATACCTCCCATATTTTGGACTTGCTCTCTGTTACAACGCAATGAACAGATACGGAGATGCATCAACTGCCATTACAAAGGCAATAGAACTTCATCCTGTCTATAAAGGTGACATAGAAAAGGCCATTGACGACCTAAACCTTAAAAGGCTCAGTGCAACTGGTAAAGAAGCACAAGATATCGAGGATTATTTAGATATTATTAATTATTAGGATTACATCACCTGAGATTGCATCTGTTTGATTTTTACTTTTATTTTCTATTAATGTATATATTTCGGGGCGTAGCGCAGTCTGGCTAGCGCACCTGCCTTGGGAGCAGGGGGTCGGAGGTTCAAATCCTCTCGCCCCGACCAGATTGAACATTGGGGAGTTTGGGGGGAAATTTCCTTCTTCTTGCTTTCGCTTCTGCCAATGTTTATTACGAGAAGAAAAATATAATATATTATTTCATGTCCGCGAGCATAGTTTATAAAATTTATTGATGGTCCGTCCATCTCGAGATGTGGAAAAGTTTTTATAAAATGATTTCCTACTATATAATTATAATGGTAATATTTATTCTAGATGTACGGTAGTTAAAATGAAGACATTATATCCAGTAGATGATATAGGTTGGTTGTTAAAAGATTTGAAGGAGAAGCATGAAATAGGCAAAAGTATACTTAAAAAAGATGTGGGTAATTTTTTTTCAAAAGATAAAGAACCTTTAATAGAATATTTTGCTGAATCTATTAAAAGCAGTGATACCCCAAACAAAACTTATATGGACTTTTATGTAAAAATATCTAAGTATGAGAAAAATAGAGAATGGGGTATTTGGTACAGGTTATCAAAAACTGAAAGCAAATTGATTTTGGAAGAGGGAAGAAGAACCCAGCGGAGTTTTTTAAGTATAGAGGGCAGAACTCTGGATGGGTTGTTGGATTTAAAAGATGAAACATTGGCAAACAGGGAACATATTAAAAATTTGTTGAAAAGTAGTGGAATAGAATTGACGTATAACGTAAGAAGAGAGCTTCTGAATGCCTACAGCGGAAATCCAGATAAATTTAAAAAAGCGATAAAAGAAAAAAAAGATGAAATTCTTAATTTATTAGAAAATTCTAAGGTAAGGAGATTTGGAGGGAGGGAAGATTTTATAAGAAATTATTATAAGTGGAAGAGAAATGCTAGTGATATAACAGATAAGGATTATTTATTTCTTAAGAAAAGCTTTATACCCAATATTCCTGACAAAGTCATTGGTTTAAATGATCCTTGGATAAGAATATACATTGACAGAATACAACTGGACAATAATATTGAGGAAGGTCATGTGATAGACATCAAGGAATTGAGTGGGACAAACCTTTTACAATATACAAAATTTTTTCTAACACATATAAGAGAAGAAGAAGACCAAAGAATATTGTACGGAATACAATTCTATCCAAAAACAAAATATTTGCATGTTTTACCAATATTTGTTATTTATAGAGGGAAGAATGCCGGTGCAATAGTTTCTGGTAGGACGCCTCAAAACATAGATAAAATATTAACTAAGTATCCAAATGGGCAACCAGCTAATCTTCCTGTTGGCAAAAATAAGCCAAATCTTTAAGAATTATTTCCACATCTCGGCCCCTGGTATGAACCAGTCCATACATACCACGGTCAGCAGAACCTTTAACGGGGTCCTCCAAATAGGCACACATTCACTTTTAGTCATAGCGAGATAATCCATGAGTCATTGAAGCCTGTGCTTAACTTGATTCAGTAACGGTTGGACACGCTCTGAAGGCTGAGGGCTCTTTCAGTGCATAACTCTATGGAGGATGGCTTAAGACCTTTTTTCAAGAAAGGTTCCAAGAAGTAGTCCCGACAGGTCATCTGGACACTACGGGGTAGGCGCACTGCTTTTAATAAATGCGCCCAGCAAGCCATCTAATATAAATAAAAATCATGCCAGCCTTTTCTCAATTTTTTCTATTGCTTCGGAGGCGGCTTTACTGATTCTTGAATTTTTATCAGATGTGTACTTATTCAATATCTTCAATGATTTTGCCGTACCTAAAGTCGCCAGTGCACCAATTAATCCAACTTTTAATTGAAGACTTATCTGGGATTTTTTCCTTACCATTTTTAAGATTGACGACTCCTTCAACATGTCGATCAAGGCATCTTCAAGCGAAGGTTCTTTATTTGGAGGTATGTCTATATTTGCTATAGTATTAATCACCTGCTCCACTGTTGTATCGTCTTCTCCTGTTTTGTTTTTAAGCACATCTACAAAAAAGCTTAAGAACTCAGTACTTGTACATCTTGTTGTCCCAAGTGATGAAATCACTCTCTTTCTAACATCGGCATCTTCATCTTTAAGTAAAGGTATAAGCAGGCCCTGGCTTTCTTCTCCCAGTATATTGGCAATGCCTTGAACAGCTTCTTTCCGAACATTTGGTTCCGGGTGGTGAAGATTGCGCTTAAAAATATCTTCAATTTCAGGGCCTACAGCATCGAAATTTGAAAGTAATAGAAGTGCATTCCTTAAGTAATACCAGCCTTCCTTCTTTTCAAACCTTGCAAGTACGAAAGGGATTATCTCGGGTCCCTTTTTTCTCAGCAATTCAATTACAGAACGTCTGATAAATCTGCTTCCATTATCAAGCATGTCAACAAGTATAAATGCCCCTGTTTTGTCTAAAGACTCCAGGACATACAGAAGTTCCATCTGTTCATCTTTGTTGGCATTCTCAGCTCTTTTATTTACCTTTTTAGAAATACTTTCGATAAAATCCTGCTCATGAGTTATTTCATAGTCAATACCTTTTTTCCTAGAAACTGCAAATATTTTAAGTATTTCTTTATATCGGCCCATTTCAAAAAGTGATGGCAGGAACTCGAACAATAACAGAAGCTTGTTTTTAATTTCTTTATAGTCAATACCCTTATTAATTTCTTCAAAAAAACTATCAGGAGACTCAAGGAAGCTTTCCAATGACTTGTGTTTTAGTATCTTATTACGAATATTTTCTGGAACTTCATCAGTTGTAATAACTTTATTTTTAACAAAATTTTTGAAAAGATCCTCTTCAACAATATTATAGTCTATGAGTCTTACTATGACTTTCCTGGCTATTCCTTTAAGATACCCCTGTCTCACCAATAGTTCTACCTCCTGAAGCTTGTCGAAGGCTTTTCTTATATTTGAAATACTTTCAATTAGTTCTCTCGATACCTCAGGAAGTAATTTTTTATCAAGATGTTCAATTATTTTTGTCTCAAAGTCTTCAGAATCAAATCCTTCTAAATCACCACTTATGAGATCCAGATTTACAAGCATCTCTCCTATAAGCTTCGGGTGATTTAAAGGCTTAATAATATCCTCAAAAACCATTTTTCGTATTTCATTTATCTTCTCTTCAGAAATGTTTTTATATAGCGGTATCAAGTTCAGATCCCTCTTGAGTCTTGAAATCGATATCTCAACTCTCCATGGAAGTTTCCTCCCCTTTCCGACGAGATCTATATTAAAAACAGTAGAGACCATAAGAACTTCGTTCTTTATAAGGTCCATACTGAGCTTCTCTCTAACATCGATTTCTTGTGCTTCAGAAAGCTGAGTTTCGGTCATTATGTCTATGAATTTTTCAAATTCATCCTTGCTTATAGCTTTTTTCATAGAGAAGGACGATAGATTTTTCCTGTTAAAATATTCAGTAAATTTTGGTATGAACATTTCTGCCATGCTTTTCAGCATGATGCTGCTTACGGGTATAGGGTCATCAGATATCCCCCCGATAAACACTTCCTGATTTCCGCCTTCTGTAACAGCAATAAAGGATATCTCACCCCTGCCTTTTAAAAAGGTCTTCAAATTATCGTATAGGCCCATTCTTGCTTTTTTAGCTTCAGGATGATCCTGTCTGTAATAACCAGTCTTGAGAAAGGCTTGCATTAGTGAGAGAATAAATTCTGAAAGCTCGGGGTTTACTTTGATGTCTTTTCCCTGATATTTTGTAGTTTCAGCTTTCTCCATAACCTATATGGATTAAGTCTAAAAAAGGCTAACAAGCAATGCATTTTGCCTATGCCTTGCTTACAAATTTGTGAATATTATATCATGATTTTTATAATTTGTTATTATCTTATATATGTATTTCGTTTGTCCCGTAAAAAAAGCCTTCGATGAAATCAGATGTTACTTTTGAAAATCTTATCACCCTTTTTACATAAACTGAATCTAAGCTATAATTATTTATCCCTGGATTTGGGAATATATTAAAAAAATGAGACATAACGTATCTCGAGATACAAATGAAAACTGTCAGTGCTGACTTCTTAATTTGCGGCGGGGGAATAATAGGACTAACTATTGCGAGAGAGTTAGTCAAGTATAATTACGACAATATAATCGTAATAGAAAAAGAAGACGATCTGGGCAAACATGCATCCGGCAGAAATAGCGGGGTCTTGCATGCTGGCATCTATTATAGTTCTGACAGTCTGAAGGCAAAATCATGCCTCAGCGGAAACTTTCTTATGAGGCAGTACTGCAAAGAAAAAAGTCTTCCGATATTGGAAACAGGCAAAGTAATTGTAGCAAAAGACGATAACGATATAAGGACACTTAAGGAATTATGCTACAGGGCAGAAAAAAACGGGGCTAAGGTTGAGTTAATTGATGAAAAACAGCTTGAGGAAATAGAGCCGAATGCAAAAACCTGTGAAACTGCCCTGTATTCGTATCATACCGCTGTAGTTGACCCCAAAAAAATCCTAGAAAGCCTGTATGATGATATTATCTCTTCCGGCAAAGTAAATATATTTTTTAAAACAAGGTTTGTCGGCATAATAGGAAGCAATACTGTATTGACGAACAATGTCAAGATACGCTTTGGCACTTTTATTAATGCTGCAGGTTCTAACAGTGACAGGATAGCCCATGCATTCGGTGTAGGATTAAATTATAAACTGATCCCTTTTAAAGGAATATACAAAAAACTGAAGAAAGAAAAATCAAATATAATAAGGGGCTGTATATACCCTACTCCTGATATAAGAAATCCTTTTTTAGGTGTCCATTTTACAAAGGATATGAATGATGAGGTTTACCTGGGTCCTACTGCTATTCCCGCTTTTGGAAGGGAAAATTATGGGATATTAAAAGGAATGGACAGTGAAGCCTTCAATATCTTTATAAGGGATACAATTTTAATATGTTCAAATCCCGGATTCAGAGAGGTTGTATTTTCAGAACCTAAAAAGTATTTTTTTAAATATTTCTGTGAGGATGCAGAGAAATTAGTAAAAGGGCTTCATCCCGAAGATATAGTTCCTTCTGGCAAGGTAGGTATAAGACCACAGCTTGTGGACTGGGATAAGAAAGAGCTTGTTATGGACTTCCTGATTATTAAAGACGGGAACTGTATTCATCTGCTGAATACAATCTCACCTGGCTTTACAAGTTCTATGTATTTTGCTGAATTCTTAGTTAAAGAATATATTAGGAGGTGAATTACAGGTTGGAAACACCGATTTTTCATGAACAACAGCGATTCACTAACAGGCGACTCGCATATGCCTTATTTATCATTGTTCTTGTATTCTCAGTATATTCAATCTTAAGCGGCTTTGTTCGTGGCATGGAAATTTTAGGACTTGTCATAGCTGCCCTGATCACGTACCTCTTTTACAGGATTGAACTTACCGTTGAAGTTACGCCTTCTACACTGCGGATCCTCTATCCACCCCTGACAAAGAGAAATATTCCTATTTATACCATACGCAGCTGTGAATCCCGGAAATACAGGCCTTTAGTAGAGTATGGAGGGTGGGGTGTTCGTTGCGGCAGAAAAGGACGGGCATACAATGTAAAGGGTAATCTGGGTGTTCAGCTAACACTCACAAACGGCGAATCCATTCTAATAGGCTCACAGAAACCGGATGAACTTTTAGAGGCAATTCGCAAGAACTCACCTGACCTTATGCAGGAGAAAGTTCTTTAACCGAAAAATACATTTCAGTATAAAAAGAGTTGGTCGATTAAGTAGTTGGATATATTCCTTTTGCTCCCTGGAGGGAAATTTTTACCCAAAAATTTCCCTATGTCCGCTCAAGAAACATGCCCAACTATATAACATGTATACCTGATTCAAACGAATTTCTGGGGTTAAGCAATACTATGCTACATGTGATATTGAGGGGTCATGAGTAATACGGAATTTAACCTTGAATTTTGAATGATGAACATGTTTTAAAGATCTCAAAATTTTCATTGAGATTTTTCGATTTTTTATGTTACGATTCTTCGCCTTCAACATCAAATTTTAGCTAATCCAATTTCTAAACAAAGGGGGTTTTATGTGTATGGTACAGGAACGTAAATTTTCGGGAGATAACACGTTGTATTACTCTATTACCTTAACGGTCGCCTTCTTAATATTGTTCTTCATATCTGCCATAACTTTACCGTTTAGTGCTTCAGCAGAAGTCATTATTAACGAAATAGATTCATCTACACCGGGAGTAGATAACCTTGAGTTCATAGAATTATATGATGGTGGAACCGGTAATACTGACCTGAATGGCCTTGTGATTGTTCTCTATAACGGTTCCAGTGACCTCTCTTATGCTGCATTCGATTTAGACAGCTACTTTACAAATCCTTCAGGTTATTTTGTCCTGGGTAATGCAGCAGTTCCTAATGTTGATCTTATATTTGCAGATAATACTTTGCAGAACGGTGCTGATGCATTAGCACTTTATACCGGAGACGCTGCAGATTTTCCAAATGGAACGTCAGTTACAACAACCGGCCTGATTGATGCAGTCGTATATGATACAGACGACGCCGATGATCCTGAACTGCTCATTCTATTGAACCAGGGACAGCCTCAGGTTAATGAAAATGAAACAGGAGATCAGGATAATCATTCAAATCAGCGTTCTCCAAACGGTGCCGGTGGTGCCAGGAACACAATTACATATGTTCAACTGCTACCATCACCCGGCACAGCAAACGGGGAAATCCCGCCAAGCCCACCCGTGCCTGACATCAAGGCCAACGGCTACGATGGAGAGATTTCAATTACTCCCCCCGATACGATCAACATCACCGTCTCTCTTGATCCTGCGGACAAGAAGAATGTCATCTGCGACTGGTGGATTGGTGCATTGACACCCTATGGCAATTTTTGGGTTGACCCTTCTCTTGACTGGATAGAATCTGACATCCCTCTGAGTGTTGGTCAATATCCATTATTTAATCTTCTGGAGACATCTCTTCTCACTACACAACTGCCCGAAGGAATCTACACGTTTTTCTATATACTTGACGATAATCCTAACGGCATACTTGATGCAACATGGTATGACTATGTCAATGTCATAAGCTCGTCATATACAGTACCGATGTTTGAAAGTGATTAGAAGAAATATTGAGGGATAGTGGTATATTTTTATATATTTGTCGTATAATACTCGGAAGAAAGCTAATAAAAATGGAAAGAAGACTCTCAAGGAGAATATCAGTCAGCTTTAAGACCGAAATCATTTCTGGCGGTACAAGTTACTCCGGCATTACAGATAACCTTTCTGAAAAAGGCATAAATATCATAACCTCACCTGCTGAGCCTGCAATAGATGTTACCCCTGGAACAAGTCTCAAGCTTAACTTCCTAACCGACAATAATGAAATATTAAATCTCCAATGCACTGTTAAATGGTCAAATAAAAATTCACCCTTTGGCTTAGCAAATAGAATAGGCATGGAAATTATAGACCCACCTTGGAAAAAGAGTAATTACTTTCTGTAGAGAGAAGATGAAGGCTTCTCTGGAGAACCGGCCTTTTCCTGCTGTTATTGTATCGTTTTGAACATATACTTATATATAACATCGAACTTTGAACAATCTTTTGAATAACATAAAGAATTATGAAGACGGCTTTCATTTATTCTGATGATTTCTCAAAATTCGAATATGGTTCAGCCCATCCTCTAAAAACCTTCAGACTTAAACTTACATATGATCTTATCAAGGCCTACGGCCTTCTAGATCTCCCAAATACTAAACATATCAAGGCAGAGCCTGCAGGTGAGAAAGATGTTCTCCTGTTCCATGACAGGGATTATATCGAAATCCTGAAGGCTGCCAATAGCGGTCTTATAATACCCAATGCCGAATTCTCCGGTCTAGGTCCCGGTGATAACCCAATCTTTAAAGGGCTCTTTGAATGGTCAATGCTTGTAACCGGAGCATCTCTACAGGCTGCCTCAATGGTTGAAACTGGAGAGTTTGATATTGCGTTCAACATATCAGGCGGTCTTCATCATGCCCTTAACTCAAGGGCATCCGGTTTCTGTTATATTAATGATCCGGTTGTTGCTATAATGTCGCTTTTACAGAAAGGCAGGAGAGTTGCCTATATTGATATAGACGCACATCATGGCGATGGTGTCCAGGAAGCCTTTTATAGTACAGATAAGGTTTTAACAATATCCATACATGAGACAGGAAGGATGCTTTTCCCGGGTGGAGGTTTTGAGGTTGAGATAGGAAAAGATGATGGTCTTGGATATTCTGTAAATATACCTATGCCCCCATATTCTGACGATGAACTCTTTGTTTATGCATTCAATGAAATAGTACCCCCGCTTATCGAAAAATTCAGGCCGGATATTGTTGTTACACAGCTCGGTGTTGACTCTTTCTGTTCTGATCCTCTTGCTCACCTGAATTATACAACCAACGGATTCTGTGAAGTGGTCAAAAAGATAAAGGAGATATCACCAAAATGGGTAGCCTTAGGTGGAGGAGGGTATGATGTTGCCAATGTTGCAAAGGCATGGACACTCGCCTGGGCTATCATGAATGACACGTATATCTCAGATGTTACTCCCGTGGATTTCATTGAGAGGTATTCTAATACAGGGCTTCATATAGAAAAGATCAGAGACGAAATTTATATAGAGACCGGGACAGGAAAAGATTTAATGAAAAAAGATGTTGAAAGGGTGGTAGGTTTTATTAAAGAGAATGTTTTTAAAATTTTCTGAACTATTTATCTTTACCTTTATCCGCCTCTAGTTTTCAATATTTAATATTCAATTTTCAATGTTCTTTGCCTTTTCGCTTTGCGCCATGCGCCTTGCGTTTTACTCCTCACTTTTCTTATAATTTAAACGGATCAAACCTTCTCATTCAATGCATCTTTATAAAACTCGCATTTCCTGCAATCCTCTAATTTCTGGGCAAATGTGCCCTGCACCTTTCCTTCACAAAATGTACCCGCCACTACCCAGCAGGCCCTTCCGAAATTCGGATATGCAGGACATTTAATCTCTTTGTTGACATCTCTCTTGCACTTCATAAATTCCCAGCAAGGCATCCTTGCAAGATCATCCTCACTCTGATATGGGAAATAAATACTTACAGTAAGCCCTCCTTCATCACTGTTTTTTGCCCTGATAAAACCTCCATGCTCTTCAATAATCTTCCTGCTTATGGAAAGCCCAAGCCCTGTGCCATGTCCTATCCCTTTCGTCGTATGAAATGGTTCAAATATGAGTGCAAGTTGATCTTCAGGTATACCAGGGCCTGTATCAGAAATATGAATTGCCACATATGTAATATTGTTTATCTCCTCTGCTTTTGTGCTAATTGTAAGGATACCGCCTTTAGGCATGGCATCTATTGCGTTTTTTATGAGATTGTTTAATGCCTGCCTTGCCTGGTCTTTGTCTAAAAGAACTTGAAATTCCGTGCCGAAGTTTACATCGAGCTTTATGGAATTCTCATCGAATATCGCAGCAAATGAAGAAAGGGAATCATTTATTATATCTTTAACAGACATCTTCTCAAAATTAATCCTTGTATCTCTTGAAAAAGTAAGGACATCTTTGAGAATTTTTTCAAGTCTACTTACCTCCGAGACCAAAATGTCAGCATATTCCTTTTCCTTTGGATCTTCAGCTATCTTCTGAAGCCTGCGGCCGAACCCGCCCAGTGCCGTAAGAGGATTCCTTATCTCATGGGCTATGTCTGAAGTCAGTCTTCCTATGGCAGCCAGTTTTTCTGCCTTAATGAGTTTTTCCTGGGCTTTCTTTATCTGATCTGTATTTTTCTTCACTTCTATCTCAAGGCTTTGTGTCCATCTCTCCATCTTCTGTCTTGCCGAATTTAACTCCTCAGTCATCTCATTAAAGGTCTGGGCAAGCTTTCCTATCTCATCTTTAGACAGGACAGGTACCTTCTGGAGCAGGTTTCCCGAGGAGACCTGCTCCATACCTCTTGATAAAGAAGTGACAGGCCTGAGAACAAATCTCCAGAGGATGTAGTAAAGAAGTACAACACTAACAGTTATGAACAACAACATATAAATAGAGGTCTCTATCATCTCTTTATTTATTCCGGTATCAATTGTATGAAGTGAGTAATCCGTTGTGAGGATACCCAGGACTTTCTGATCCTTGGAATGGATATGGCACTCGGACGTATAGCAGTCCGGCTCGTTATATATAGGCTCAACAAAGTTTAAGACCCTGTATCCATCGGTTACTTCATAAATGCTCCACTGTTTCTCTTTTATAAGGGTCTCCACAGGCCTTAAAGGATCCCTATGACATCCGATACAGGCACGAGAATCCCTGTCCACACTCTGCCCCAGATCTCCTCTTTCAGACGAATAAAAAATTACTCCTTTACTGTCGAATACCCTTACTCTTTTTATCGATTCAGATGCACCGATAGACTCCAGTATCATTTGGATATCCTCTCTTTTAAACTGGAGCATATCGTATCTGATACTCCTCTTCACAACCTCAGAAAAAGAGGAGACAAATGTTATGGTATTATCCATTAAGTTTTTTTTGTCAGTCTGGATAGATGTATACCAGAAGATGCCGCCCCCAACTAAAAACAGTAGGCCTAAAACTATAACGAGCTTGCCTGTAAGGGATCCGGCGATAAGTCTAAAGGAGTTTAACACGTTACCCCTCTCTTATTTTAATATAACCTAAGTTATAACGTTTAGTAAAAGTTAAATCGTCTATCCTCCTAATAAAAAAGGGGACTTTTAGTCCCCTAAATATTTAAAGTTATTTTCTTTCAGGTCATCATGCTATGAAAGCCTTTTGATTACATCCTTCAGGATGTCTTCTTCCTTGTGCAGGACTTCCTTCCACCCATGTTTTTCTGTTTTTACAATTTCCTCCCTCAGATTGGAGAGGTACTCCTCGAGAGCATGCCTTATGACCTTCTTTTCATCCTCAATTAGATCGAGTGTCATACAACTCACCTCCTTCCCCCAAACTCGAAAGGCTGTTTAATACTTTCCTTAAATAAAGTATATCACTGCCAATTGACCTCTGCAATTGAATTAGGTAAAGGAAAGATGTGAAAGTATAGCTCTGTAAATACTTGATTTTAATGACTTTTTTAAAAATATCGAACATGGCACCTAGAACATTCTACCAGAACTAATCCTGCCTCTTTCTGTGTTGCCATGGGAACTTTCTGAAAGCATATTTCTAAAATTTTATTAAGATGCCGAGAGAGTACCGGTCATGTCAACAGTCATGAGAATTGAACTTTTTTAGTTGACATTAATCGAAGCTGTTTGTTAAATTTAAAATTATAATTTTAATTTATATATTAATTACAATTTTAGATTATACTAATTTTTTTCTAATGCAATGTCAATCAACGGTACATTTTATCACTCGATGCGTTATTAAGGAGCCATAATTGCATCATGTGTGTCCTGGCCATCCCCCAAAAGATGATTTTAGGGCACACATGGTGCATTAAGGTATGTCATATAGCATTTAATGTCATGTGTCAAACACTATCTCAAACGTATTCTCTGTAATTTATCCCCTTTCCCGGCCCTGCTATCCTGAAAAGCTTGTCGCCATCGATCAACTCTTTTAGTTCATCTGTACTTACTTGATTGTAGAAGACCGGTCTTATCAATTTCTCGTCATTCATATACCCTAAAAGATATCCACATAATTTCTCGTCATTCATAACTATACCGGTAATCTGCAGTGACGTGTAGAGTCTTATATAGGTATTTATATTTACCCTTTCAGGCTGGAGTCTCCGGAACAGGTCGAGACACCATTGCAATAAATCTCCATCTTCATAAGGAAATCCTGTAAGGAAATCAACAACTACAGTAATCCCGATTGACTTTGCAATAAATATAATCTTTTCTATATCTTCCCAGTACTGAGGGCACTTCTTAAAGGAATCAACCGTAAGCGTTATAAGGTAAGCACCTGTTGCTTTCATCAGCCTGAATAATTTTTTATTGTAGTTGGATGGTTTCATATAAACAGCCCACTTTATATCTAACTCCTCATTTCTTAATGCGTTGCAAAAATCGATCGAACAGTCGAGGTCTTCGTTAAATTCAGAGTCGCATATATGGAAATGATTATATTCCATTTTGACGAAAGTCTTTATCTCATCTATAACATCTTCTACCCTTTTAAAAGACACCCATGAATTTGCTTCAATACAGTAAACACATGAGGAACTGCATCCCTTGTGAGTCTCGAACCCTGCTATCCCCCCTGCCTCAAAATATCTCTTGTAATCTGTGACGTCTGTCCTCCGTATGCATTTAATACCTGCATTATGCCTTCCATAAAAGATCTTTCTTGTTTCCGGGGAATTCTGGATTTCATCAAGACATTCATGGATAGTGTCTTCTGCAGGTCCTGAGATTGCAAAGTCTGCCTCCAGATATTCTAATACACCCTTTGGGTTAACAGAAATACCGCTTCCTCCTAAAATAACGGTTGCACCGTATTCGGATTTCAGATAATTGACAATATCTTTAATTTCACCGAGAAAAAATTCATTTGTATGATAGAGCACACTGTCTATGTTTCTTACCGAAACACCTATGACATCGGGGCTAAAAGAGTTCAAGGCAACATCCAGATCTTTGTAAATATTTCTGGAGAAACATAAATCAACTACCTCTGCAGCATGTCCACCCTTTTCAAGACTGCCTGCAAGGTATTCAAGCCCTATCGGAGGGACAGGGGGATCACTATATCTGTTAGGATTTACAAGAAGGACTTTCATAGTATTATTAAAATCTTATATTAGGAAAAATTGAAGAATTTAATCAATGCAATTCATAGAAGCAAATTGAGAAAATGGAAATCCAGAAAGACTTTCCACCTGTCTATCAACACCTGAAAGATTATAAATGTGAAATCAGGTTTCTTTTAAACACAGAATAAATAGTAAAAGGTGTGGTAACCAGCAATCCAAGAATTATTGTCCCCAGTACAACGAATGCAAAGGACTTCCAGGACCATATATACTGAAAGCTTACCTGAATATCCTGAAAGATGGTAATCAGAAGTGCTACAAGCTGGCCAATAGTTGAACCCAGAAATGCTATCCAGATATTCCTCAATGTGAGAATCTGGAAAATAATACCTTTTGTCGCCCCTAAGGTGTATATGGTAGATATCTCCGATCTTCTGCCGTCAAGATTGATATAAGTGCTTATGACAATGCATATTGCGATCAGGACAAAAGCTGCGGCATACACTGCTTTCTGATAATCACTCAAAACAGTCTCGATGCCCTCTTCTGCAATCTCACCCCTGTATGAATCTACTATATCGATCTGAGGATATTGTTTTTTAAACAGGCTCTTAATCATATCGAGAGAAGAGGATGACCGGGGGTAAATCCGGATCTCATTAATAAACCCTCCTTTCCCGGTCAATTCCTGAAGGACATGTAAGGACATGAATACGGAAATGTCATCGATTCCTCCTGTTGTATCAACGATTTCGGCAATCATGAATTTACGTGACTTTACCTTAATTGTATCTCCTTTACCCTTCCCTAATTTCCTTGCCAGTATACTACCGATCAAGACTTCATCATCTCTTAATGAGAACTGTGAAAAGGGGTAAGAATAAACTTCGTTGAAATCCATTCCCACGAGAGGCACCTCTCTCTGTCCTACACGCATATTCATTAACAATCTTGCCTCCGAGGCTCTCAAAAGAGATGAAAAATCCTTACTGAGATCATAATGGACTTTCAGGGGAAATGTTCTTCCTTTTAATTGTGCTGTAGAAAGATCCGAAGACCTGACCCCCTTTGGTACCAGACTAAGGGACGGTCCTATATAGTCAACTCTGTTAAGAATGGAACCCTCCCTGGCCTTTCCCATGAGATCAAGGGAGACTGCAAGTGCTATGAGAAGCATAATAATGAGAAGGTTTATGAAAAAGACAATTTTTCGGCCTTTCAGCTCTTGCCATGAAAACCAGAGACTCATTTTGAAGGAATAGAAAATATCTTTTTTATCAAACCGTTTCGTTCTGAAGTACCCCTTCTTTTAAATGAAGTGTTTTCCCTGCGTACGATGCAACGCCCTCTTCGTGTGTCACCAGAATGATCGTCTGCCCTTTTGCGTTGAGTTCTAAAAAAAGGGTCATAACTTCCAGGGTCATTTCAGGATCAAGATTTCCAGTAGGCTCGTCAGCGAGTATGATTTCCGGTTCATTGATTACACTTCTGCAGAGGGCTACCCTCTGTCTCTCGCCAACACTTAGTTCTGAAGGTTTATTATTCAGTCTTGAGCCAAGCCCGAAACGTTCAAGTAAATACAATGCCTTTTCTAAGGCCTTTTTCCTTGATTTCATGGTAAGCATGGCAGGCACACCAATATTGTCAAGACAGCTCAGATAAGGAATCAGGTTAAAGGTCTGAAATACAAAACCTATCTTTTGAAGCCTTAACGCTGACCTATGGGCTGGCGATGAGTTATATATGTCTTCATCAAGAAAAAATACACCTCCACTGGTCGGGTTCATTAAAGCACCAATAATGAATAATAGTGTACTTTTGCCGCTTCCGCTTGGACCGACAATAGAAATAAAATCACCATGGTTAGCCTTCATATTGATATCGTTAAGGGCTACGATCTTTTCCCTTTTGTTGTTTAAGAACTCCTTGGTTACAGACTTAAGTTCAAGAATCATCACTTTTCCCTCAACAGGTTTGCAGGATCAAGCCTGGTAACATACCATGAAGGTAAAGAGGCTGCAATAAGGGCAATTACCAGAGATGAGCCCATGAAATATGGAAACAGATCCCATGATGGTACCAGACTTATTCTCATGAATTTGATGCCAAAATAAGACATGAGGGGAAAACTTAACATATATCCTGCAAAAGCCCCCGAAACGGCAGTTATTATTGAACTGATGATATTCTTAATAATTATCCTCTGGGGCGTCAGGCCAATGCTCAATAACAGCCCGATCTCCATGCCCCCTCTGTAAATGCTGTAGAGTATAAGGAAGGCAATACTCCCGATTGCCAGCGACACTCCAACAATCCAGAGTGCAGCAGTGTATCTTTCCATTACCTGGACAATCTCCTTTTGCGCCTTGGCCATTCCGTCAATTGTTAAGGCCATGGTTCCGGGCAAATTCTTTTCCACTTCACTGGCAAAGGCGGGAATATCCAATTTGCACCAGCATCCTCCCATATGTAGAGCATTTATCTTCCCGGGTTTATTGAGAATTCGCTGTGCCAGATTTAGCGGGGCAAATACTGCCATATCCATACCTTTAGGGGGAGGATCAATAATCATTAAAACCCTCAGGCTGTTTCCTCTGAGATCAATGGTATCATTTACCGAAAGCCCGAGGCTTTGAGCTGCACCACTGCTTAAAATGATGAAATCTTCTCTGGAAGAAATGTACCGAGGCAATTCTATGTTCTGTCCTACAATGATCAGCTTTGCTCCATTAACGGTTATATTTCCATATAGACGCGGCTCGACTATTCTCAAATGTTCACCAAGAGAGGTGGCTTTTATTTTGTTGGAATAATCCTCAGGCATAACCTCATGTCCGTAATCCATTTTATAGAATCTCTCCAGGTCAGTCCCTTCGGGCAACACCAGCATATTTTTTCCCAGTTTATGGGAAAGATCGTGAATCTTCTTTTCTGCTGAACTGTTCATTGAGCTATGTATTACCAGGATGGATACTATAAAGGCCATCAAAAGAATCGTGAGAAAATAGATAATCCAGCGATACCTGAGTTCCTTAAATAGAAGAATTAACATAACTTTTAAAAATCTCTCTATTTACTTAAATATATCTGCTAATTATCTATATATCTATAATGATAATGTTTCAAATTATAGTACATTATAAAATAAATAATATGAAATAAATATGAAGAGAACCTGGACAGCCCACACATGGAATTTAAATAATATCTTAATACCTTTAAAAACATCTATTGAGAGTAATCAACAAAAATTTATACAATATAAACAAGTGTGCTAAAAATGGAGGTCAGACTTTCTAAAGAACCCAAGCTGGACAAACCAGTTCTCCTTTGTGGCTGGTCAGGGATCGGTAACATCGGTTTGATTGCAGTCGATTCTCTCAGAAAAAGGTTAGACGCAGAGGAGTTTGGAGAAATAGAAAGCTATAATTTTTTCTATCCCAAAAAGGTTAAAATCGAAGAAGGGCTTTTAATGGAAATGGAATTCCCGGTCAACAGATTTTATTCAAAGAAACTCGAAACAGGAGATCTGATATTTTTTATCGGAGAACAACAACCAGGTAAAGATGACAAGGTCTATCGAATAGGTGAAGCTGTTTTAGATATTGCAGTACGGTTTGACTGTCAGAGAATCTATACATCTGGAGCAGCTATGGCACAGATTCATCACCAGACAAAGCCCAGAGTTTGGGCAGTTCCAAACAAAAAAGAGCTCATTGATGAGATAAAAAAATACAAGAATACGGTTTTAATGTCGGAGATTGAAGGAAGTAGTGATCAGGGGTTTATAACAGGTCTAAATGGCCTAATGATAGGTATGGCCCGTGAAAAAGAGATGGAAGCAATTTGTCTCATGGGAGAATTCCCTGTGTACATTCCTCATTCATTGCCCTATCCAATGGCATCAATATCTGTTCTGGAAGTTTTAACGAAAATCCTCGGGATAAATTTCGATACAAGTCGCCTGCAGGATTGGGCAAACGAGACAGAAAAGAGAATCGAGGAATTCTATCTGCAGATTCCGGATGATATGAAGGAACGTATTGAGAAATTAAAATATAGCAAACCAGCTTCTTTTACCGAAAAAGACGGGAAAAAGTTTGTTAAGGAAGTAGAGGATTTTCTAAAGAGGAGTAAGGAAGATGGAGAGATCCCCCTCTGAAATGTATCGGATCCCGGATTTCCAAAATCCATCTCTGGTCGTAGGCTGGAAAACTCAAGATGTTGGGAAACTGGGAACAAATATAATAGATTTCCTGAATGAAAAATTGGGAGGACAGGAAATTTGCAGAATCAAACCAATAGATTTCTTTACCCTGGGCGGAGTACGAATAAAAAATGATCTTGCCATAATTCCCGAGGTAAAATTCTTCGCCTGTGAAAAAAATAACCTTCTACTTTTCAAAAGCGATGAACCAGAGGATGACTGGTATAGATTCTTGGATTCTGTTCTGGACATAGCACAAAACACTTTTGCGGTAAAAGAACTGTATACTATTAATGGAAACCCTTCTTTGATTTCTCATACCCAGCCTCGAAGAACGTTAACAGTATTTAATCAGCCAGAATTTGGCAGAGATATTGAAAAGTACGGATTATTGGGTATGTTCTATGAAGGACCTCCTGCAATGAGCAGTTTTCTCTTATGGGTAGCCAAAATGAGAAATATTCCAGGGGCCAGCATCTGGGTGGATGTACCTTTTTATCTTGCACCTTTAAAAGATCCTGTAGCTCAAAAGAAGCTTCTTGAATTTTTTGGCCAGAAATTTAATTTACATATTGATCTAAGAGAATTAGATAACGAGATCAAAGATCAGAATGAAAAAATAGTTAAACTGATGGAACAAGACTCGGAGATTAACAGCTTCATTAACCTTTTAGAAAGCGGAATGAGCTTAGAAAGGGAAGATCAGCTGAAACTGGCTAAACAGATTTACGAATTTTTCGTATCCCGGGAATACAATAATTAAATAGAGAATGGCAAAGGGCGAAGTGTTTTTAATAGGGATATATTACCTTTTAAATAATTTCTCTTTATCTTTCTTTAGTAGATGGTAATAGATAGCCACATACATTGCGGGAAGAAACTTCCCTATGAAATAATCGAACCGATTCTCCGGAAAGCAGGAATAGATAGTGCATGCCTCTTTTCCCCTGTGGATGATATCTATGACAGATATGACCCTAACTTTCAGGATACCCCTGAATGGCAGAGGAAGCGGAAAGAAGCGAACCGATACCTTCTTGAAATAGCACAGGGTACCACCAGGATATTTCCATATTTTTTTGTCTGGAATGATTTCGATGTAAATGGCCTCCTGCCCGGATACAAAGGTATAAAATGGCATCGCCACGAGGACGAGCCAACCTATAATTATTCTGATACGAAATGCATGGAATTTATTGAGAAGATAATCGGGCTTAATCTGCCTGTTGTTCTAGAGGAAAGCTACTCAAATACACTCAATTTTATCAATAACCTTGCACCCGCCTCTTCAGTCATTATCCCTCATCTCGGATGGCTCAACGGCGGTTTTTCTGCACTCGATGCTTCAGGTATATGGAAAAAAGAAAATGTATATGCCGATTCCTCAATTGCATCCCGGCATGAGATAGAGGTTTTTGCTAAAAAATATGGATCCGATAAACTCATTTTTGGAAGCGATTTTCCTTTTGCACAGCCCGAATCAGAATTACGTAAGATTCTTTCCCTTGACCTTCCTGAAAGTGATCAAGAGAATATACTCAGCGGGAATATCCTCAGAATTCTTGGAAAAACTTAGAAAGAATAACAGGCTACTGCTCCTTGTGATTTCTGTTCTCAAAAAGTTTTATAATTAATTAAGTGGTTGAAAAAGCAGGGAAACCAATAGCCTTAAAAGGAAAAACTTACTCTCTCTTCGGTAACGATAAAGTAACAGATCATTATTACAGAACCGTTGCACACATAACTGATGAGCTGTTAAACCTCTGCCCTGATCCAGAAAGGCTACTTATTCACCTTCAAAAAACAAGCAGTAACAAGTCTTTTTTCAGAAAGCGTTCTGGAAAAAATATTGATCAAGCACTAATTTCCAGTATAAAAGACGCGCTGCAGGATGCGCTCTCAGTGTATACCAGAGGTGTTCGCAAACACCTGAAAACGTTACCGTTATCACAGAGATTTGACGATACCCTGCGAACAAAAGAAAAGCAGTACCACCTTTATATGATCGAGATCGAACTCATAAACCGTATATACAGAGAGGCATTCAAACAGAGTGAGTACAAATTCGCACTTCTTCCCCATTGTCTCCGTGATTTCAGACCTGAATGTAAGTCGGTACCAGGAGATATTGAATATACCTGTAAGAGATGTACAAAGGAATGCTTTATCAATCTTGGAAGTATTCTTTTAAAAAAATACAATATTGATCCTTACATAGCCATCACCATAGACCTGGAGAAACTCTTTAAGAAACTAAAGGCAGAACATCCAAGCATCGGTGCACTTGGTGTCGCCTGTATACCTGAACTTGTTGGGGGTATGAGATTATGTCTCAAGCTTGACATCCCCCCTGTTGGTATTCCGCTTGATGCAAATCGATGTGCCCGATGGATGAACCAGGCTTACGAGAGCTCTTTTAATCTGCAAGAACTTGATAAATTGTTAAAGTAAACCCCGTTAGAAGAAAATAGTAACACTTTCTAATGGGGTAAAGAATTTGGGACTTTGAACTTTAAATTATGAGCTTATTTCTCTCTTGATCTCCTGAAAATTGCACCTCTTTTTTTAAAAGTTACAATATTTTTCCACTTATTTATCATGATTTGAACTGCCTTTTAGAAGAGTGTTTCAACAGGTTTTGGAGACATAACCCTATATAGCCTTTCTGTAATATTAGGGATAGTACTTTAGTTTTAATACTAAATATTTTTCAGATTTAAAACTAATAGGTGATTGACATAATGATAATGAAAAATTTTAACATTAAGTACTTATTCCTAACAATTACTATCAAAATAACGTTATGGTGAAAGGTTTTTTGGTCAATAGTTTTCAATATTAAGATACTAAAATCATTATTAAAAATAATTTAATTATTACTTTGAAATATGATATGAAGTATGAAAAAACTTAATCATAAGGGAAGCATATCAATAAAGGGAATTTACAGCATAAGGTATGTCCTGTCCCTTATGTTAGCATTCTATCTTGTTCTTGGATTTGCTTCTCATTCTGGTGCCCTGACTGAAGCCAAGCTTACCGCAAGTGACGGTGCATCAGATGATAGATTTGGCAATTCAGTCTCTGTCAGTCGCGATACAATAGTAATCGGGGCTTATGGTGACGCTGATAACGGTTCGAACTCAGGTTCTGTCTACGTATTCCGTTATGATGCTGTAACATCAGCATGGGTTGAAGAGGCCAAGCTCGTTGCATCTGATGGTGTTACAAATGATTATTTTGGCGTTTCAGTCTCTGTCAGTCGCGATACAATAGTAGTCGGAGCTTATGGTGACGATGATGGCGGTTCTAATTCAGGTTCGGTCTATGTATTCAGGTATGATGCTGTTACATCAGCATGGGTTGAAGAGACCAAGCTCGTTGCATCTGATGGAGCAGAAGGTGATTATTTTGGCAATACAGTCTCCATCAGCCGCGATACGGTCGTAGTCGGAGTTCCTTTTGACGATGATGGCGGTTCTAATTCAGGTTCGGTCTATGTATTCAGGTATGATGCTGTTACATCAGCATGGGTTGAAGAGGCCAAGCTCGTTGCATCTGATGGAGCTATAGATGATTGGTTTGGCCGTTCGGTCTCTGTCAGCTACGACACGGTTGTTGTCGGGGCTGATGGTGACGATGATGCCGGTCTGTCTTCAGGTTCTTCCTATATATTCCGTTATGATGCTGTTACATCAGCATGGGTNNCAGCATGGGTTGAAGAGGCCAAGCTGGTTGCATCTGATGGAGCAGTAGGTGATGGATTTGGCCGTTCAGTTTCCATCAGCCGCGATATTGTTGTAATTGGTGCTTATGGTAACGATGATGCAGGTTCTAATTCAGGCTCGGCCTATGTATTCCGGTATAATGCTGTAACATCAGCATGGGTTGAAGAGGCCAAGCTGGTTGCATCTGATGGAGCTATAGATGATTGGTTTGGCCGTTCGGTCTCTATCAGCTACGACACGGTTGTTGTCGGGGCTGATGGTGACGATGACGCCGGTCTGTCTTCAGGTTCTTCCTATATATTCCGTTATGATGCTGTTACATCAGCATGGGTTGAAGAGGCCAAGCTGGTTGCATCTGATGGAGCAGTAGGTGATGGATTTGGCTATTCAGTCTCCATCAGCGGCTATAATGTCTTGTCAGGTGCTCATTTAGACGATGATCCCGGTTTGTCTTCAGGCTCGGCCTATATATTCATGCTAATGTGCTCAACTCTTGATCCTGAAGTTTACTATTTCGATTATGACCGTGATGGCTATGGTAATCCTTATATCTCGATACATGCATGTGCAGCTCCGGCTGATTATGTCAAAGACAATACAGACTGTGATGATACAGATCCGGATGTCAACCCTGGAGCAGCAGAGTTATGCGACACACAGGACAACGACTGTAATCCAGGTACTGCTGACGGCATTGATGAGT
>JABAOH010061911.1_pt1 | contig 37707 bp, 46 predicted proteins | sample 7062181 | NCBI WGS metagenome assembly JABAOH01 (sample SAMN14538630, study PRJNA623070) | marine sediment metagenome | biome: marine biome [ENVO:00000428]; feature: marine pelagic biome [ENVO:01000023]; material: deep marine sediment [ENVO:00002113]; isolation source: pool of 5 deep marine... | reverse complement strand
CATTTAGACAAATATGAAGCAGAGTTACAAACCGCCGGGATTGATACGGACCGAAAGGCTCCGCTTTTACTTCCCGATTACCGCGAGAAACAGGTCTTGAATCGCATCATAGACTATGATTTCCTTTGAATTCGTTCTATAGCCAAGTAATTGACAACTCTAGTCCTCGAAGTTTTGAATGATTTTGTGGATTTCTCCACGATGGTTCAACACTTCAACACGTAAAGCTAGACGACCATTTATACTATGAACCGCACAGCTAAGGCAGGGATCGTACGCACGTATACCCATCTCCAAACTGTTCTCTATCTGTTGGTCAATGTATCCATTTTTGATGTGGCGTTGTGCTAATGTCTGTACTCCAAGGTCCATGGCGGGGTTGTTGCCGACAGTGCTGACGATGAGGTTGACGTTGGTGAGGAGGCCGTTGGGGTTGGCGGTGTAGTCGTGGATGAGGAGTCCGCGGGGGGCTTCGAGGACGCCGACGCCGCGTCCGCCTTTGATGGTGAAGGGGGTTTGGATGTCGGTGCTGGTGATGTGGGGGTCGGTGAGGAGTNNGTAGAGGGTTTCGATCATGCGGGCGTAGTGGTAGAGGAAGGTGTGGTCGGGTGTGTTGCCGAATTGGGCGCGGAATTTGGTGAGTTCTTCGTTGGCTTCGGGTGTGGAGATTTTGTCGGCGACGTTAAGGCGGGCGAGGGGGCCGACTCGGTAGATGCCTTTGGGCCAGCCATGGGGGAGATAAAAGGGGAATTTAAGGTAGGAGTAGTCTTCGACGTGTTCGCCGATGAATTGAAGGTAGTCTTTGATGGGGAATTCAGCGAGGCGTTTCCCATCAGAGTTAATGATACGTACCGGGCCGTCGTAGAATTCAAGGTTGCCGTTATTGACGAGTCCCACATAACCGGTTTTGAGTTCGTCAAGGACTTCGACTTGTCCGAGGAGGGGTTGGACAACGGGGTAGAGCTCGTGGAAGAGGGTGTAGGTGTAGGCTTCTTCATTCCATTCGAGCATTTCATCGCGTTCGTCTTCGCTGAGGGGTTTGGAGATACCGCCGGCTTGGGCGGTGACCGGGTGGATGGATCGTCCGCCGGTGATCTTGATGCCGTCTTGACCAATTTGGCGGAGGCGGATGACTTTTTTCACCAACTCGGGGTTTTGCTTGAGGAGGGTGACGACGTGGCGGGTTGAGGGGTCGCCGTCGGGAATGAGGAGGTCTGGAGCGGCGAGGTAGAAGAAGTGTAAGACGTGAGAGTGGAGCATTTGGCTTTGGTGCATGAGTTCGCGGAGGAGTTTGGCAGTGCGTGGGGGGTCAGCGGCATAGAGGGCATCGGCGGCTTTGGCGGAGGTCAGGTGGTGGCTGACCGGGCAGATGCCGCACATTCGGGTGGCGATACGGTTTGCCTCTTCGACGGGTCGGTTTTGCATGAATTTTTCAAAGCCGCGTACGTCCATGACCGAAAAGTGGGCCTTGGCGACGTTGCCTTTTTCATCTAAATTGATTGTGATGGCGCCGTGTCCTTCGATGCGGGAGACCGGTGCGATTTTGATAGTTTTGTTTTTTGAAGTCATGTTTTTGCCTCCGCAGATTTGGTTTTGACTACCTTGGTGTGGACTGCTTTCTTGAAGGTGGAAGCAGCAATTGTGAAGCGTAGGAATGTTCCGACGAGGTCGGGAATTTCCTTCACTATTTGATTGGGAGTGGGAGCTTTGCTGGGATCTTGGTCGACAATGCTGCCGATGACGCCAATCATCTTCGCCGCTTGGTCCTCAATGTTCTCTGTGGGACCAAAGCATCCTCTACAGGGTGAAAGGGCTTCGGGGCAGCGTGCTTCGCAGCCGGATTGGGTGCTAGGTCCGAGGCATTGGTAACCTTGTTCGAGTAAGCAACGTTCAGGAAAGATTTTCTCTGTGCCCCAACGTTTGAATTCGGTGATGCTTTTTTCTTCTTTTTCGAGGGGGCATTGGTCGCAAACTGTTTTGGCTTCGAGTTTGAATTCTTTGCCTTCGAGGAGGCAGGTGACGAGTTCGGCGATGAGTTTGGGTGGTGGTGGGCAGCCTGGAAGGCGGTAATCGATTTTGACGAAGTCGCTGAGGGGATGGAGTTCGGGAAGCATTGTGGGCACGATTTTGTGAGGAATCACACCTTTGGGGTTTACGGTGCTTTTCGTGTTGATGTAAACTTCTTGTAGGATTTCCTCTGTGGTGTGTAGGTTGGCGAGACCAGGAACACCACCGTAGGCGGCACAAGCACCAAAGGCGACAAGAACGGTGCAGCGTTCACGCATTTTGTGAAGGAGTTCCACCTGTTCTTCGTTGCGGACAGCGCCGGAGACAAAGCCAACGGTTACTCCTTCGGGGGGTTCGCGATGGTCCATCAGTACTTGAATATATTTGAGTTCCACTGCGTCCAATACGCCTGGTAAAGCTTGATGTAGATCTAATATGGCAATTTCACAACCAGAACAAATGCTTAGGGTTTCTACTGCGAGACTTGGTTTTGACATTTTATTGAGGACCTCCGTTGGCCAATGGGTTGGGTCCTAACGCCTTAATTTTAGTCACAAACGTCTTCATGGTCGAGGCGAACTTTGGTCCCTCGGCGGCAGAGATTTGTTCGAATCGCACACGATCGGGATTAATATTGAACGCCTCTAGATACTGATGTAGCAGGGCAACGCGACGGGATGTCTGGTAGTTGCCTGTAATATAATGGCAGTCTCCAAAATGACAACCTGCAATTAAAACGCCGTCTGCATTGAGTTTTAGTGCCCGTAAGACAAACATGGGATCTATCCGACCACTACAATTGACTCTAATAATTCGAGCGTTGGGAGGATACTGAATTCGAGATGTTCCCGCCATGTCTGCCCCAGCGTAGGAACACCATCTACAGGCAAAGCATACAATTTTGGGTTCGAAGTCTTTTTTCATGGTCACTTAGCCTCTTGAAAGAGTGCATCAAGTTGAGCATTGATTTGGGAATTGGTGAAGTGTTGGGGAGCGATGGCATTGTTGGGGCATGCCACGGCACAGGTTCCACAGCCTTTACACTGGGTTTCTGTGACCTTTATGACGTCTTCAACCATTTTGAGTGCGCCATAGGGACAGGCCGTCTCGCAACACCGGCATCTTGCGCAGAGGTCTTCGTTAACAACGGCAGTATAGGGCTCGAGGGTTACTCTGCCTGCCGTCACCATTGTTAAGGCGCTTGAAGCAGCGCCTTTGGCTTGTGCAACAGAGTCGGGTATGTCTTTGGGTCCTTGCGCGGCTCCGCAAATGAATATACCATCAGTGATTGTTTCAACAGGGCGGAGCTTGGGGTGTGCTTCTAAGAGGAACCCATCAGCGCTTCGTTGGATGCCAAGAGTTCTACAAAGCTCTGCGGCTCCTTGAAAGGGTTCCAGTCCATTGGATAGTACGACCATATCCACTTCTAGCTCGATGGGCTCGGCAATTAGGGTATCTTCGGCACGAACCACTAGTCGATCAGTGTCGAATGATTGGCGGATTTCTGAAACTCGCCCCCGAACGAAAAGGACGCCATGTTCTCGGGCAGTAGTTTCATAAAATTCCTCGTAACCCTTACCAAAAGCGCGCATGTCAACATATAAAATGGTGGCTTTTACGTCAGGGTATTTTTCCCGAATTTGGCGTGCTTGTTTGATAGCAGCCATACAACAAACGCGGGAACAATAGGGATTATACAGTTCGTTTCGAGAACCGACACATTGAACGAATGCGATGTGTTTCGGCTTTTGCCGCGTGGATTGACGAATGATTTTACCTTCTGTAGGTCCTGCGGCGCTTAATAACCGCTCCATTTCTAGATTTGTAATGACGTCAGGGTATTTACCATATCCATACTCTGGCACACGCTTCCCATCGAAGAGCTGATAGCCTGTAGCCACAATGATAGCGCCAACTTCGAGCTCCAATAACTCTGGTTTCATCTCGAAGTCAATGGCTCCAGACTCACAACGCTCTTTGCACTTTCCACATTTTGACCGCCGAATCATCAAACAACGTGTGGGGTCGATAACGTAGGTATTGGGCACCGCTTGCGCAAAGGGAATGAATATCGCTTTGCGCTTCTGTAACCCAGCATTAAATTCGTCAAGACCCTTAATCGGGCACTCTTCAGTACACTGGCCACAAGCTGTGCACTTACTCTCAATAACATATCGTGGCTTCCGCTCGACTTTCACAGTAAAATTGCCTACAAATCCTGAAACCTCCTTCACCTCACTGTAGGATAAAAGGTCAATGTTTGGATGATGACCTACAAGGCTCATCTTTGGCGTCAAAATACAACTGCTGCAGTCGAGTGTCGGAAAAGTCTTATCAAGTTGGGCCATATGCCCACCAATACTGGGTTGTTTTTCTACTAGGTAGGTTTTGTAGCCTGCATCAGCGACATCTAAAGCCGCTTGGATTCCGCTGATGCCACCGCCAATTATGAGGATGCTGGGTTTCACTGTGGTTTCTTTCTTTTCCAATGGTTGTAGTTCTGATGCACGGGCTATGGCCATATGCACGAGGTCTTTTGCTTTTTCAAAAGCCGCGTCTTTTTCGTGGGTGTGGACCCAAGAGCAGTGTTCGCGTATATTCGCGAGGGTTAGGAAGAATGGATTGACCTTCATGCTTTCGAGGACTTGACGAAATGTATATTCATGGAGGGTGGGGCTGCAGGCAGCGATAACAACGCGGTTGAGCCCCTTTTTCTTGATTTCTGCTTTGATGAGGTCTTGTCCTGGGTCAGAGCACATATAACGGTATTCTTTTGCCACGACAACATTTGGGAGAGTTTTGGTGTATTCTACAAGTTTGGGAATATCGATGACGCCTGCGATGTTGGATCCGCAGTGGCAGATGAATACGCCGATTTGAGGAGGTTCAGTTGACATTTGCGGGTTTCACTTCCTTTTTGATTGCTGCTCCAAAGCTTTCTGTCCGAGTTTCATGCCCTCGTCGAAAGCACGGAGGTTGAGTTCTTGGAAGTGCGGGAACATATTGGCAATGGTTTTTCGCATTGCCTCAGGAGTGACTGTTTTGGTAATTGCGGTGAAGGCATCCAACATTACCACATTTGTTACCAAGGGATTTTTCAGAACTTGGTGTGCAGTTGCAGTTGCCGTAATACGATGTATTTGGATGCCGGGTTTTATCTTTCCTTCTTGTACCAAGTCTGAATCAATAATCACGATACTTTCTTTGTTCAAATCGTCTTTGTATTTTTGGAAGACATCATTTGATAGGGCAACCAATAAATGAGGAGTTAAAACGAGGGGATAATCGATGGGTTGTTCGGAGATAATAACCTCGGCTTTGCAGGTACTGCCGCGGGATTCCGGACCATAGGAAGCTGTCTGTACGGCTTTTTTCCTGTCGTGTATGGAGGCAGCCTCGTCAATAATGGCCGCTGATTTTATGATGCCTTGACCGCCCAAACCACCGAGTCGAATTTCAGTTCGCGCCATTGATTCGTGGTCACCTCTTTTGAAGTTCGTTAGCTTGTTGGTTGAGAAGGTCGGTGAACTCCGGTTTTTCTATGTCAATGAATTCGCCGTAAACGATGCGTGTACGATAGTTGATTTCTGCTTTCATGGGATCAGTGAAGTTTCGTATCACAGATATTTTTCGGAATCTCTTCATGACTTCAAGACCACTGCCATGGCGGTGATAACGGTCGTATAGGCGTGGACAGGGTGATACGACTTCAATAAATTTAAAGCCCTTTTTTTGGAGAGCTTTTTCGATGGATTTAGCAAGGGGTCGTTCCTGCCTAATAAACATCACAAGCTCATCCCGATTTTTTCAAGGAATGGGGCAACGGAAATGTAGTGTTTGTCCAGTCCCATTTGCTTTGGCGTAAAGCCTTGGGCTAGCCCTAATAACTGGGTATAATATATGACCGGGATTTGGTAGTCTGTGCCAAATTGTTTGTTCACCTGCATTTGTCCTAAATCAAATTGTAAGTGACAGAAGTTGCAGACATTGACTATTGCGTCAACGTTGGCTTGTTTCATCGCTTCAAGTTTTTCCCGAACCATATCCAAAGAAACTTCAAGTTCAGCGGATCGTAATCCACCNNACTAGCGTGAAATCCTCAACTACCCCCCAGGGTCGAATATAACTGGGTTTGAGAAGATGGCATCCAATTTGAATGGCAAACCGCGCATCGATTGGATTTTCGATGGTTTCTTTGATAACGTCCTTGCCTATGTCATTGTACAAGACTTCTACCAGATGTTTGGCTGTTATAGTGCCCTTGTATTGATGTCCAGTGCCTTTCAGAATTTTATTGACTTTTTTCCGTGTCTCAGCATCCTTTAAGTCGTTTAAACCAGCGATAAGTGTTCCATAACAACCGTTACACAGAACAAGGATGTCCAAACCATTTTCTTCTGCGAGTGATAGATTGCGTGCAGTGATAGAAAGCCAAGTGCTTTTATCAAAAGATTTGATTACACCAGGCGCAGGGCAACATGATGCGCCTTTCATATCGACGAGTTCGATTCCAAGTTTAGGAACCACGAGGCTAGTTGCGGCTTCAATTTGGGGTAGTCGGTTTGGAATAACGCAGCCAAGGAAGAAACTGTATCTATGTTTTACCATCCTTTTTGCTCTCCTTGTAGTTGACGAGTTTGTCAAAACGGGTCTGCTTGATTATGTGTTGAATTTCCTTCAAGGCCTTGGGATAGGAATGGACGGTGGGAGGAAGGGGTGAAAGCCCGAGCTCTTCGCGCATTTTACTCCATTTTTCATCATCAATGGGAACTGCATGTCCTGTTTCAATGAGTTTGTGGGAGACATCTCTGTGTTCTGGTCGCATATACCCGGCTTCGCAGGAGAGATTTCGAAGATAGAGAATTGCTTCTGTGACATCGATTTTGCGAGGGCACCGCTCTGTACACGTGCCACACGTTGAACAGAGCCATAAATTCGGATCGGACAAAACTTCTTCTCGTAACCCTAGGAGAGCTTTTCGAATTAACCGCCGAGTCCGATACGCTGTGCGACGACCTGAAGGACAGGAACCGGTACATGTTCCACATTGAATACAAGAACGAATACGATCAAGACCTGCTTTGGTCATGTCTTCAGCGAGCTCACTACCTATCTTTGACCCATTAATTAATCGACGATCGATCACGAAGGTCACCCCAAGGTGGTGTGGAACTAGCTTTACATTTGTAAAAGTAAAAACATTTGCCTTCTTCAGCGTTCCTTGAGGACCGATTTGCAAACAGCAGGCTTATATGGAAAAAAAAGAAGACTTTCTAGTAACATTTCCACGCGGAAAGAGGGTGTCGTAATGCAATTTACTGAGCTTGACACACTGATTATTGGTTTATGGTTTGTTATAGTTGGATACTTCTTTCTCCTGTTCATCTACTTTCTCGCTTTTCGATATCGCGAGAAGCGAAATCCATTCCACTTAGGCTTCGGCCTCTTCTTCCTCCTACTTGGTATTGGTCGAATCTTTTATCTAGTCTGGGACTTCTATATCCATATCGAAAGCTGGTGGCGATTAGCAACCGTTACTTCATGGATAGCGATCTTCACAGTATTTCTTGCTTTAGCATATCAAATTCTTGAACGAAAGCTGTGGCAGATTGTCCTTATTTCCTCACCGCCACTCATTATCGCAATTCTAATCCTGATTCTACCTTGGTTGTTTTGGCCATCCTCACTAACAGGGGGTATATTGACCATTGGATACATCATCTCGAATTACGCCATTCTTCCGTTGTACGTAATCGTCTTACCTGCGCTATTCTTTTTCATTGGACTACAGCTTACAGGTCAACTTCGAACAAGTAATTTCCTATTGGGTACAGGATTTTTGATATACTACGGTGGTCGCGTTCTTCAAGCAGTACTCCCAGCTCTTGGAGTGCTCATTGCACCCATCATTGTAATGATAGCTATTGGGATTATCGCTATGGGAGTACTTCTGGAGGCCAGTGAATAAAATAAAAAGCATTATCCTACTCGATTAGATCGAGTTTATTGAGTCGATATAAGAGCACTTCCACGTCATCCTGAGAAAGCCCCACCGTGTCAGATATTTCCTTCGGGGTTTTTGTACCGTCACATTGCTTAGCAACGTTGTATTCGTGCTCACTAATTTGCCCGAGTTTAACCATTAGTTTTGGAAGACCTCGTTTGAGTTTGGGTGCAGGTACATCGTTTGTCCCAATGAATCCATTGTTGAGCATTTGATTAAGCTCTGGTGTAAAGGAAAAAAAGACAAGTTTTCCATCCCACGCTTTAAGGATGTCTTCATAAATACTTGAAAATCGTTCGATGACTTTGTCAAGTGCTTGAAGTACTTGGAGACGATTGTCATCTTTGTCAACGATGGCCGCCACGACAATATAATCTCCGGCTGCATAGGTAATGTAAAAATCGCCCATCTCAACGATTCGCGCTTCACCTTTGCCTTTCGAGATCATTCGGGCGAATTCTCGGATTGCAGAAAAGAAGCCAGCAACTAGCGTGGAGTCAAGTTCTAATTCTCCAAATTTTTGGTCTAGAAGACAGACCCCGCTTGGGTGCATTAGATATACCACGTGTAGCATGGAATTAGCCCCGTGGAGACGGAAATCAGTTATACAAGCTAGGGAACTTACAGTCAAAAAGGTAACGATGGATAGTGGTGCGGGGGGAGGGAATTTCGGAGCTCGCAGCGCACCACTCATTCGAACCCTCGAACCGCTGCCGGACAGGATGTCTCATGAACCTGGTTAGATCTTGAGTAACGCCGTCAACCTGCCATTCCAGGTGACTCCTGCGCCGTTAACCAGGCTTGGCTGTGAGGTCTACACATGTAGATACCCCCGCCACCGGTTTGGCGGCAAAGACCCCCTTCGGAAGGGTCCCCCGCGATAAGGGTGATGCAAAGATTAACTCCTGAGCATTTTAAACGTTTGCTAGTTTCTGAAAACCATCAATAAGAGCTATATACCGGGAAGGCTAAACGCGCACTCAATCTATTAATTGGAGTTTCTGATAAAATGAGCAAAATCCCTGCTGATTTATTTTATACAAATGAACATGAATGGGTCCGCCAAGAAGATGGAGTTGTACGTGTGGGCATTACAGATTATGCTCAAGAAGAGCTGCACGAAATTGTCATGGTGGAATTGTCTTCAGCTGGTACGACGATAAAAGCCAATGAGGTTTTTGGGACCGTTGATTCGGTGAAAGCAACTTCAGAACTCTTTTCACCGGTTTCTGGTGAAGTTGTTGAAATGAATGAAAAACTGGAAGAAGCACCGGAACTGGTGAATAATGATCCCTATGGCGAGGGATGGATGATTGTAATCAAACTCTCAAATCCCGACGAGATAAAGGATCTCATGAACGCGGAGGCGTATAAGAGCTTCATTGAAGGATTGGCAAAATAACCCAGAGATGGTGGTTTGGTCGGTAAGAGAAATTTTTTAAGTACACGTAGTTATGATGGCACCACTCCATACACCAATTGGTGACTGAATGTCAGTACGCGGCGCGCTCCGATCCACTTGGTCTTTCCTTCGTCGATACATACATGGACCAAGAATGGAAGTTTCCAGGGCAAATGTCATCTCAGCCGTCGCGCTCATTATCATTTCCATCATTGCATTAATGATCCGGCTTCTCCCCATGCTTGGCTTTGAAGTCCTGATGCGTGCATTTGACCCCTGGTATAATCTCCGGGAAGTCGAATTTATTTTACAACATGGGTTTGGTGCGTGGTTTGGTTGGTATGATTGGACAACTTGGGTACCCTTTGGCCGAAATATTCCCCAATCTTCCTACCCTGGAATTCCGTTCACCGCCGCATTTATGTTCTTAGTGATTAAAGCTGTAGGAATCAACCTAGACACAATGACTCTGGTTGTTCTTTTCCCTTCCATTATGGGTGTATTCGGTATCCTCGCAATTTATGCCCTAGGTGTTGAGGTGAGCTCAAAGGAAGTTGGTCTTTTAGCGGCCTTTTTTATGGCTATACTTCCCGCTTACACCCAACGTACCATTGCAGGCTTCTTTGACAACGAAGCCATCGGAATTCTTGCAATCCTTCTAACACTTTTCTTCTTCATTCGTTCGTTACGTAAAGGTTCAGTCGCTTCGGCTATACTTGGCGCATTATCATTAGGATACCTTTCGGCTAGTTGGAGCGTTTACCTTTACATGTTCCAGATTCTAGCCATTTTCGCTCTAGTCATGGTTCTACTTCGACGATATTCCCGTCGGCTATTAGTGACTTATACTGGAGTCGTCATTGGTGGTATGCTCCTTGCGATTTGTGTTCCTCGAATAGGTCCCGACTGGGCAACCTCCACTACAGGGCTTATACCACTAGCGATTTGGGCCCTCCTCATACTGATAGAATTAAGTCGCAGCTATCAATTAACTGAGATGGGGATTCCAGGTCGTTTGACAGGGTTTTCAACCCGGATTCGACCCTATTTTGCCTATATTTTTGGTACGATGTGCGCGCTAATTGTTGTTGGATTGGGCTACCTTTTCCAGTCTGGCTTATTCCTCACTTTATCCTTTGGTCAAGGACAAGGTTTTCTTGGAAATCTAGCGGGTAAATTTTACACTGTTATTGACCCATTAATTCGACAGGAAGCGTTTCTTTTAGCCTCAGTGGGTGAACACCTTCCATCACCATGGGCTACATTCTGGTATAATCTGAGCTTCCTAGTGCTCCTCATACCATTTGGATTTTATATTGCATTTCAGCGTGAACGCGAAACTGATATTTTGCTCATTATCTTTGCGCTTACCGCCTTGTATTTTACCGGATCTATGATTCGGCTATCACTCATCCTTGCCCCCGCCGCAGCCATCCTTGGTGCATACGGCCTATTAATGTCCATTCGCCCATTCCGCCCTATTTTCTGGCAACGCCCGATTCTTACCCGACGGCGCCGCCGCATCACCCCCCCTGTTGGCCGAGGATTTGCGAGTGTCGCGTATTTGTTTCTCATTATATTACTGCTTGCTTCAACCATTACTGCTATCGGAGCTATTGATCAAATGGGAGGTCCAGAGATAACACCAGGAGGACGTGATGTTGCAGGCAATGTGCAGTATTTCCGAGACTATCTTGAAGCCTTTTCATGGATGCAGTACCACACTCCCCCAGGTACGGTCTTTATGTCCTGGTGGGATTATGGCTATTGGACCCGTCAAGTCGGCGACCGGTTCACTGTTGTAGATAACGCGACCATAAATAAAACCCAGATAGCGTGGGTTGGCCGGATGTTCATGGAAACCAATTATGTAGCAGCCCTCGAAATCTGTCGAAGGTTTAATGTAGATTACCCGTTTGTGCATTTTGGGTTAGGGAATCCTGGATTTAGTGGTGATGAAGGTAAGTGGCAGTGGATGATTCGAATTGCTGGTGAAGTGTTCGGTGATGAAGTCCCAGATGAAACCCACTTCTGGGATCCGAACACAGGCAGATACCTTGAACCGTTCTATGACACAGTAATCTATAATCTCCTCTGGCTCAATGCAAGCATATTAGGTGTCAATCCCCCAGCCCTCAATTCCACCGGTGAACCTGGACCAGAACCTAGTATGGATACAGAGCCAGGGCGTACAATTTTCAGCCTGTTTGTTCCCACCTATACCAGCGAATTGCAGCTAATGAAAATCTACAAGGCCAACTACACCTACTTGGATACTAAAATGGAATTAACTGGTGCTAGTGCCTTTCCAGTGAATCGAGACGAGGATGCCCCATCAGCCGATCTCTCGCAGGTTGTGGTGGGAGTAAAAAACACAGGACTCCACCCATTTACAATCGATTTGGCTGAAATTGGCTATTGGAATGCCCTCGATGAGGTATACGCGATTACAACTGTTTTTAGTGAGTTTATGGCTTCAGATACGGGTAACCTAACGATTCAGCCTGGTGAAACTGTAATGGTAAATATCCGGGCGCCGCCCTATTTCACCGTGGGAACAGATATTAACGTCACCTTATTTGCCGCTGGTTTTATTCCAACATTAAATGCGTCACTAACCATTCCTGTTCGTAAAGCACCAGCATGGGAGCTGACAGGGCTGGTAGCCAATTCATGGGCATACGATAATGACACAATCTATGTTGAACTACAAAATACCGGAGATGGCTATATCGAAGTAGATTACGAAGGGCTTCTCAACGATGTTGAGTTTTCAATCGAAAACGCCAAACTCACTCGAGGCCGTCTTCTATATACTACGGATGTACTTGGGATAACCATCGATGCTGCATATTGGGGTGTTGATCTCGTGGCAGGCGAAGAGGTCAATGTTCTTTTACGCTATATGAGTTCCGTTCCAAATTATTATGGATTGAATTTGACCATTCCTATTACAATTCAAGCTACACCTACACCTCCAAGTTCACCTGCACTAGAGCAACCAAGTTCGCCAGCATTAGAAACATCACCAGTAAAAGACAACCTTTTGAGTAGCCTATATTATTTGGTTGGTGCTTCGTTCTCAGTGCTAATTGTGGAGAGTAGTTCTTTCTTCATTTTTCGGCGATATGAACCGTAGCGATCTTCGATGGAAAATCGTGCTGGGTGAGCATTAGTTATAGGTCCGCCACACGAAGGACATAATGTAGCATTGAGTGTGTATGTATTACACCGGCTACATTTTTTTAGAAGTTTTGTCAGTTAGGCTTCCCTCATAGTAGGTTGATTGTCAATTCATGACCGGGTGGCTACTTTCCCTTCGCCACCGCATTCTTCAATGATTTTAAGACTTTTTTCAACAGCTTTTTCCAGTAGTTGTTCAGCTTGTTTGTAATCTTTACCACTTACTTGAATTCGATATCGTGGAGCACCTTCGAGAAAGACAATTCCGCCCGAGGGTTCAACAATTTCTTCTGCAGCAAGAAGAGCCCTTCGGATTCCTTCAACTCCTTCAGGTCCCCGACAGGTGAGTTCGAGGGTTGTTTCTACACTAACATCCCGAATAATGACATGTGCTTGGGCAAGTTCGTACAATACCTCAGCCCATTTTTTGGGGACGTCGATATCGATGAGAACCTTGGGGCCTTTCTCCTTCGTTTCTTCCAAGCCTTCGAGTATATCGGAGAAGTTCGCTTCAATAGGTTTTCCAGCAATTGAATAGGCTTCTTCGGGTGTCTTTTTCATGCGTTCAGCGGCCAATGCTAATAATTTATTTCCTCGTTGGGCACGTTTCCATTCTTGTATCTTCATCCGCCCTTGTTCTTTGGTGACGCGGCGTAATGAAGTATCAACCTGTTTTCGTTCCGTATCCACTCGAAGAACTTTGATGACTATCTTTTGATTTTCTCGGACGAAGTTTCGGATATTTCGCACCCATGTTGAGGCAATTTCAGAAATGTGAATGAAGCATTCCTGTTCATTGTATTCATCCATTTTCCCATAAGCACCATGAGAGGTAATTCGGCTCACCGTAGCGATAACAAGTTCTCCCACGTCTGGGAGTTTAGATCGTGCTAGTGAAGGTTTAACATCGTCTGTTGACATGGGGACCACCTATGATTGAGAACCTGGGGAAGTAAGAATTAACTTAGTTCTTGGATAACTTCACCGATAATTTGAGCTTTTCCCCCAGTAGGTTTTGTTAGGGGTTTACCGCAAACATCGCATACGACTTTTTGAGTTGCCCCTCCAAAGACCGTTTGTTCATTGTCGCATTCTTTACATTTGACTAGTAGAAAACGGGATCGAGGTTCATTAATGACCTTTTTCTTTTTTGTCACTGTTTTTCACTCCATGATTAGACCAGTTCCAATTTTTTCAGGCGTATGCCCTTTCGAACCGATACATGGTCACACTCTTTGCATTTTAGTCGAAGTGACTGTTTCTTAGTAACCTTAGAGAAGCGTTTTTGGATGGGTTTGGGTTGAGAACCGTAACCTGATTCCTTTCTGTCATACCGGCGTCGCCCTGCAGAAAGAACCCGTTCACGACCTTTCTTGTATAGACTAACAGCGTGCTCGGTGTGTTTTTTACACCGTGCACAATATGTTTTCATGGTTTTAGGAGCTTTCATGGTGAATGTCACCTAGTTCGACAGGTTCTGCTTGATTTTTTCTGATTATGATCCGGGCGTTTTCAACAGGAAGCGCCGCCAGGTCATCCGCTTTGAAAGGTCCGTATGTTTTTAAATCTACTCCAACGAGCTGCGGGTGTTCTTCAAGAAATCGGATAAGTAATAGTTGTGAGGTGTCATTAGTTTCCAATGGAGCAAATAAATCGTCTGCGGGCATAAGAACCGAACGAACATTTCGAGAAATTTGGTCCGTAAACCGACGTTCACTGCGCGTTAGAAGATCATAATCAATATCATGTTCAACGAGTCTAGCAAGGATTTTTTTCACGCGCAACGTGAGTAGGTTTTTCATCATAAATTGGAGATTCCTCAGTTCTGTTTCAAATAATTGGCGTTGAAGATCTGGGGTGTTTTCGGCTCGGCTCTGTGCGAGGACTTGCTCAATGTAATCTCGAATGCTCTGGAGAAAAGAGTCCCGTAGTGGAAGCAGATCCAGTGAATCTCTTTCAGCTTGCCAGCGTTCAAGAAGAGCTGAATACAATGAGAGCTCCATCCCTTAGATTACGATTTCAGCTACACCCTTACAGAGAAGTAGCATAGCAGCGGAGAGGGGAAGCTCCTTTTTAATATCGCGCATTGGCGGATAATAGATACCATTCAAAGAAAATTCAGGAGCATCAGAAATTTGAACAGTAGCTGTTCCTTTGAACACTTGCGCCTGCGTGAATGGATCAAAATCTTCAAGAGAAGATACATCGAGGTGTTTAACAAGGAACCCGGTTTTCCCATGTAATGAACCTGGAAGTCGAATGAGCCGATGAATGTCGGTTGTAACAGGTTCATCAACTACCGCGGCTGAAGATTCAACCACAAATTGGGCAATAATGTACCAAACCTTTTGGCCGACGCCTTTGGGCGTAGTGTATCGTGCAGGTTCTTCAATGAGCTGTGAATAAATGGATTCAGCTTCTTTTTGTAATATTTGACTCTGTTTTGTCCGAAGACCAGGAATGTGGCCGAGCTGTTCTGGATTTTGAAATAGGTATCGAATACCTTCGGCAATTTTTCTTTCCCAACCAGGAAACCGGGAGTCAGGACCCTTCGGGATACCATATGTATTATCAACAAACCCTTGGTATCGAAAATCAATACCAGTTCCTGAGATATAATCGACGATTTCCCGCCTTTCTTGAGATCCGAGATTATGTATTTCAGAAGAAAAGCTGTGGATGTGATACCCCCGATGCCCAGAGAAAACAACTATCATATCTTTTTTTGATATGCCCATATCGGGAACGAGGAAATTTTCAATGATTTTTATTACTTCGTCTTTGGATTTTCCCAAGCATTCTTCGCACATCCATTTCAAAGCATTGATTCGTGTACTATTACACTTGGGACATTGATCAGGTCGATGCCCGTGATCCCTGTAGGCACAATCCAAACACCACCAGGAATCGTGTTGTTTCTGACAGGGTAAATCAAAATGATCCGCATCAATATCGAAAACTAAGTCGGCTCCACGCCATCCTTTCAGTGGCATTTGAGGAGCATCGGGGGTTTCATAATAAGCAGCAGAGTGGAATACATGTGCCGGACCTTCTTTACCCATGAAATTACTCAGTTCTTCAGGGTTCAAGAAGTTGGTATGGCGAAGCGCCCCTTCACGAGCAAACCAAAAGAAGGCAAACTCTCGGGTTTCAAATTGGCGTGGAGGAGTGATTGGCGTAATAGGGTTACGATAATATTCAGCAAATTGCTTGATGAGAAACTCTAGGGTTTGGATAGTCGTTGCCTCCTGTAGCGGTAATAATTCAAAGGGTGCCGTCGAGTTTCGGCTTGATCTGGGTCAACGCAGAGCCGAACGGATATCATATAAGCACAGCTAGGTGGTGTATATTCCGTGCTTCCACGTTTTCCGGCTATATGTTCAATTTGGTATCGTGCTAAATCTTCTCGAAAATCAGGAGCTTGCATAAAAAGTTCAACTATCGAATCAACATCCATACCAACATTAAGTAAAAATGCGGTTATAGCAAACCGAGCGATATGGGAGAGCGGTTTTCCCTGCTTCATATCAGTAAGGAGCGCTTGCATACAAGGAGGAAAAGCCTCAGGAACAATCTCGCCCTCAATTTCTTGTCTTAGTCGATCAGATCGTTTCCGAGCAACTGATTCCATTTCTTCATAGACTAACTGAATATTGGGAGGAAAATCAGCAGGCACTTTCTTAATATCACTAACAAGAAGCTTTTCCACCGCGGCTCGAAGAACGCGCACGGTTTCTGATTTTCGGAGCAAAACAAATCCATCAGTTAACCGTTTATTAACAAGTTTCCACTCGCGTTCATGAAACCCTGCTACCGCAGACAGATAATTTGTAAAATGGAGACTGTGAGAAAAAGTTCGTCCTACTACACGTGACCCATTTGAAGCAACATTCCAGTTAAATTCTTGTTTTGCTAACTTCGCAAGTTTAACATCAGATTCTTTAATCAAGAAGTCTTCCGCTGATTTTGCTTCAACTGTTGCCCACCGCCGCCGGAGATACATGCTACCAATTGCATCTACTAACGCTTTTGCGACAAAGAAGCTGGTAAGTTCGATATATGCGTCATCACTTTTGTTGCCACGTTTTTGTAATGATTTGGCATGAAAGGCATCTTTTAACCGTTGACGAGCACGTTGAACAATTCGGGGATTCTTATCGACTTCGGCAAGCGAGACATCAAGTTCTTTAAGCAGCGACAGAGCCATCACTGACCAAGGGTATTTGGCTGCTTCATATATTGAAATATCCTCTTGCATTTTCATTTCCTAGTGTTCGGAAAGTGGTGTTTAAATTTTTAGAAGTCGTCTTCGACTCGAGGAGCTAGGAAGTAAGTGATGTGTCCTCCGCTGCTGACGGCGAAGACCAATTTGATAGGAGTACCTTTACCAAATTCTAATTGAACTGTATCAGATGCGGCAACGGCTTTCATCATATCATTAAGATATTCGAGGGCGTAAAGAGATTTGGCAGGTTCTTTTACTGTATACTCAAGAAGAGCCTCCTCAGATTTTCCGATAGTCACCTCCAGGTTGCCTGTATCTCCGCGAGCAGAAATTTTCAGGTTATCTGGTTGGGCATCGATGGCGATGAAGTCGCCGATTATGTTAGCATCTTGGATAATTTCTTTGAGAGTATCAGCTGTAATTTTGATATTAATATCAAAATCTACATTTAGAGTGGGGGGTCGATCAGCCCCAAGGTCAATAAGTGAAATTTTGAAACTCCGTTTTGTGCGACCTTGGAGTGTAATCTGTAATTGGTTCTTCTCACGGTCGAGTGCAAGTTCAAGGCTATTTCCAGCTCCTGCACGTTTGACGATTTTATCCATTTCGTCAAGATTTATGCCAATGCGTCCTTCTTCGTCACATTCATATGAACTAAATGCGCTTTTCGGGAGCTCGAAGTCGACCATTGCTATCCGGGATGGATCCATAGCCCGGAGAGTCATACCTTTTGGTGAAATCTCGAAGTTAGCCTCATCAACAAGAGCTGAAATAGCACCGATAAGGGCCTGCCAATTTTTTGCATCATCAAATTTAGCTACAAGCAACTAGGAACTCCTCCCGCGGGGAGCGGTTTGGACTATTTTCAATACACGCCTAAATAACTGTTTATCAAGTGCAGAAAGATCTTGAATTATTTCAGCGCGTATCAAAGGTTGACCCTCCTGAGAGACGGCGATTGTGCCAAATGCTCTTACAAAGGATTGGAGCTTCGGGGGCTGTTCGGTAACCACGGAAATTCGACCTGTATCATCACTGAGGGTGAACCCTGTTTGATCTTGGATATCAACGACGAACCCCATTACACGAACACGTTGACCTGCAGATTCAGATGAGATTCTACCGATATCGGTATACACTGCAGGAGTTCTGATAAAAGGATCAGCTGACATCGAAGGGGCCGCCATTTGCTCTAGCGTAGAATTTCACAATATGTTTCTTAAAGTTGTATTGTTTTTTCACCTTCCCGAGTAAGGAGAAACTTTAAAATGCTCTCATGCCTGTCTTGACCTGACATCACCAACGAGATATTAATCTTTATCGAGATCAGAATATTTTCTGTTACTAACAAAGAGGTTGAATGCTTTGACGTGGAGAACAATTCCCCTTCGAAATGTCATACTTTCTATTCTAGAAAAACGCCAAGGCGTACTAATCGACAAAGAGCTAACACGGTTGCTCAAAACTAACCGCGTGAATGTCGCACCAGATGAGTTAGACCGGGCCCTCATGGAGCTAGAAATCAGCGGCAAAATTCATGTTCAGCAAATTACTAAAACAAAACGAAAAATCGAATTACTTGGTGAACGTCGATATCTAGCCATTGCTGAAGACTAGCAATTCCAGTTACGAAGTCGCTCAACAGTTTTATGTGAAAGGTGACGTGCTTGGATGAGTTTGTTTTGCACGTTTACCCCAAGTGAGATAGGCTTTCTCCATTTCCGCTGTAATTGTCGGACTAACTTCTTCAATCGCTTTTAAGAAGTGCTTTCGAGTTATTTTCGTGGATTTCATGCTCTCTTCAAGGGCAGCAAGAGCCGCTTCACGACAACATGCCGCGATATCACTTCCTGCAAAATTCCGTGTTAACTTCACTAACTCGTCTAAGTTAACATCCTTCGCGATGGGCATACCTTTCGTATAGATTTCAAAGATTTGTTTTCTCGCACCTTCGTCAGGAGCAGGAACAAGGATGTGACGATCAAATCGCCCAGGACGGAGCATCGCGGGGTCCAAGAGATCAGGTCGATTAGTTGCAGCCAGAACCACAATATCTTTCAGAGATTGAATGCCATCAATTTCAGTGAGAAATTGGCTGATAACACGTTCAGTGACATGCGAATCTCCAGCACCTGTACCTCTTGCGGGTGCAATAGCATCTATTTCGTCAAAGAAGATTATCGCAGGAGCCGCATGACGCGCTCTACGAAAGACTTCCCGAACGGCTTTTTCAGACTCACCAACCCATTTACTGAGTACCTCAGGGCCTTTAATGCTGATGAAGTTAGCCTCGCTTTCAGTAGCTACAGCTCGAGCAAGCATGGTTTTACCACAACCAGGTGGACCATAAAGTAGGACTCCTCGAGGGGGTTCAACTCCCATTCGTGAAAAGGAATCAGGATGTTGTAAAGGCCACTGAACCGCCTGCTGAAGCTTATGTTTAATTTTTTCAAGACCTCCAATGTCAGACCAACGAACATTGGGAACCTCTATGGTAACCTCACGCATCGCCGTAGGTTGAATCTCTCGAAGAGCCTCAATGAAATCGTCATTAGTTACTCGTAAATCTGCAAGTACTTCGGGGGGAATTTCTTCCTCTTCGAGATTAATACGAGGAAGATATCGACGTAAGGCATTCATCGCCGCTTCTCGGCAAAGAGCCGCCAAATCCGCTCCCACGAATCCATGTGTAATTTCTGCAATACCTTCAGGTTTCACGGATTCAAGTGGCATACCCCGCGAATGAATGCGCATAATCTCAAGTCGTCCTTCTTTATCAGGGACGCGAATCTCAATTTCACGATCAAATCGACCAGGTCGTCGAAGTGCGGGGTCAATAGCGTTGGGGCGATTAGACGCACCGATAACAATAACTTCTCCTCGTTTTTGGAGTCCATCCATGACGGCGAGCAGTTGAGCGACTACACGGCGTTCAACTTCGCCGATTACTTCTTCACGTTTTGGTGCTATGGCATCTAATTCGTCAATGAATACAATGCTTGGGGCATTCTTTTCTGCCTCTTCGAAAAGTTGGCGAAGGCGCTTTTCCGATTCGCCGTAAAACTTGCTCATGATTTCAGGTCCGTTGATGGAAATGAAATGGGCTTCTGATTCATTAGCAACGGCTTGTGCAAGGAGCGTTTTTCCACATCCGGGAGGACCAAAAAGAAGAACCCCTTTTGGTGGTGTTATTCCTAATCGTGCGAACAGTTCGGGATGTTTCAATGGTAGTTCAACCATTTCTCGGATGCGTTGAATTTCATGTTCAAGCCCACCAATTTCCTCATAAGTAATAAGCGGAACACCAATATCGAGTTCTTTTGGTGGTTCACTTTGAATTGAAAGTTGTGAATTCAAAGCGATAAGCACAACACCCGTTGGTCGAGAGCGTCGAACGATGAAACGGACAGGACGTCCAAGAATAGAAACGTGGACGGTGTCATCTTTTACAACTGGACAGTTGAGAAGTTTTTGTTTAACGAAGTCATCAAAGTCTTTGACAGGAAATCGCATTTCAAGGGGAGCAAGGACAACAGATAACGCAGGACGTTCTTGAACTGTGTAAATCGATAAGGGTTCTTCTAAACTTATTCCGGCATTACGGCGCATCCGACCATCCATTCGAATGATGTTTTGGCCTTCGTCTTGTGGATATGCTGGCCACACAATACCAGCAGTTTCTTTTCGTCCTTTGATTCCAATGATATCCCCAGTTTGAACACCGAGTTTTTCCATTGTTTTGGAATCAATGCGGACAATGAATCGACCCGCGTCACGCTCATGGGCTTTTTTAACACGCACAGAAATTGCTTTTCCTTTCGGAGGCTGATCTTCTTCCACTGTAATTCTCCATATAATGCAACTGCAACAACACATAAAAAACTTTGACACAGTCCACGACTGAAGTCGGGAGATTCTTGGATGTCACACACAGACCTCCAATGGGCATGCCATGGCCCCGTAAATGACTTTCCCAGAGAACAACGCTCCGTGAGCAATCCCTAAGAACACCTTCGGGGACCCTTTCATAGATTTAAAAGAAATTTTTTAAATTAGGCTGACAGCCTCGATTTCGATTTGGCCAACGCCATTAACTTTCTTAATGAGCTCTTCGACGAACGAAGTGCCGCCTGCTTCATCATCAACGATGAACCGAAGGCGAAGAGCATATAGTGGACCAAAAATTGGGATTTCTTCCCAAGCTTCGACATGCACTTTCCCTTCGAGGGATTGATCAATTCGTTGACGCAATTCGCCAATAGGTTTGTTTGCGTCTTCGGGCATGATTTTCATAATGGCAAGAACCTTTCCCATCTCAAATAACCTTCACCTAATGATTAAAGAAAAAACCCTCTATGGACCTTGGAAATTACATGCAGGGCATGTGTACGTATTTGCGAATTCTCGGCACTTTTGGCATCGTCGAATAGTATAATTCCCACATGCGGGACATGTAAATTGGACTGAGTTTTCACGGGGCGTAACAAGCCCCCCACAGCATGAGCAGAATGTTGATTTGCTTTCACTCATGATTTTCGCCTTCATTACTTCGAATGTGATTCAGAGGAATGGTTATAGGCTTCTTAAATTTTGTTGACTATCACACTAATGTTGATTAGATTTGCTCCTTGCGAACCGCGCGCCGTTTGAGTATTGTACCACAAACTGGACATATGTCATCTTTTGTGGATTTTGGTTCTTTATGACCACAGGCACTACAATAGGTTTCCCAGTTGATTATTTCGCGGATACCTGATGTGGATGCAGATTTGAATTCTAAGGATAAGCGTTTTGCAACGTTTTGTATTGAGTAATCATCAGTTAATACAACCACATGAAAATTTTGGGAATCAAGATCTAAAGCCAAGGCTAGAAGCTGTTGATCTGGTTCCGATAGGTAGGGGAGATCACCCAGTTGAGTAGCCGTTGTTTTGACCTTCTCAAGCGATTGGGGTGTAGGTTCGATGATTTGAAGTTTTTCTGTAGCCTTGAGCAAGTCAATTGTTTCTTTGATCCCTTTTCGGTACATTTCCTTCTCGATAATCGGCGTAGTTGCTAGTTGAACATCTTCCACTGTAAATTGGATTTGTCGATATACTGCTGAGGTGTCGACAACAAAGATGAGCGGTTTTTCTATTGTTATGATAAACACCTCTGGCCTTTGTCTTGTGATAGGGTACTATTTGATAGGGGCTGATAGCGTCTCCATGATTTTCTAGTTTTGCGTCTGTGAAAAGTGTCAAGATTTCATTATATTTGGACTTTTGCCAATGAGTAAAAAGGTTTAAGTGAGCTCTTGAATTTTATCGGAGACGGTGGCTGAAGTTGTCGCATAAAGTTGTCGAAGCTGGAAGCTTGAAAGTTGGTCGGTATCTCATAATTGAGGAGGCGCCTTACAGAGTAGTGAGTATTGAGAAGAGCAAATCGGGTAAGCACGGTCATGCCAAAGCCCGGATAACAGCCGTTGGCGTCTTTGATGGTTCAAAGAAAAGTATAGTATTACCAACTGACACAAAAGTTGACTCACCCGTTATTGATAAACGGGTCGCGCAAGTCAACTACATTACTGATGCCACGCCTCCCGTCTTGGGCTTAATGGATATGGAAAGCTATGAGAGCTTCGAAGAGCCCATGCCAAGTGAAGAAGACTTTGAGGGAAAAATCGAACAGGGTATCCAAGTAGAATATTGGATTGTAATGGGTCAAAAAAAGCTCATCCGTCGCCGGTAATGAACAGCCCTTCATTTACGTGAAACAATCGGATTCGGTTCTCATACAATGTCTCGTCGATATGTTAAGCAAATGAAGCTCACGAAGGGAATGTCCCTAAACGAGTTGGTGAAACAGTATCAACGAGCAGGAGTTTTGGGTGCAGGTAGGGTCGCTAGAGCAACACAGATTGTGAAAAAAATCTTCACAGACTCTGATTATTTCGTCTTCTTAGCCATGGCAGGACCTATGGTTCCAGGCGGTTTACGCAATATTATATCATACTTAGTAAAAACTAGACGAATTCATGCGATCGTGACAAGTGGAGCAAATGTAGTTCATGATGTGCTTGAAGCAATAGGTGGTCACNNGGTTTTGAGTAAAACCTCAGAAGCAGAACGTACAGAGGGGCTCTCTCCATCAGAGCTCATCAAGAAAATTGGAAAATATGTAAGAGATGAGAACTCCATAATCCACCAAGCAGTTCAAAAAGAAGTACCCATTTTTTGTCCAGGCATTTTAGACTCGATGCTCGGCTTACACGTTGCCCTATTCGGTCAACTACATCCTTTGAAGCTCAATGGGCTAAAAGACATGGAAATTCTTTATAATTATGTTCATGATGCAAAACGAATTGGAGCTATAATTTTAGGTGGTGGATTGCCCAAACATTTTACCCTTGGCGCCAATATCCTACGGGGCGGACTAGATAGTGCAATTCAAATCACTATGGCTCGAGAAGAAGACGGAAGCCTAAGTGGGGCCAAACTTCAAGAGGGAATATCATGGGGGAAGGTGAAAGCAGAAGCAAATTTTGAAACTGTCATTGGCGATGCTACCACCCTCTTTCCACTAATCATTGGTGCCGTATTAGAGGACGTTGACTCCGATTAGAAAGAATTAAGATAGCGTGTTGAGTTATCCGTCCAGTATTCGTAGGTAGGCAATTACAATGGTCCTAGGAAAATTAGGTTCATCGCTTCATCAAGCAATTCAGAAGTTACTACGGTCTTCTGTTGTAGATGAGAAGGCTGTGAAAGAGCTAGTGAAGGATCTACAACGAGCGCTCCTTCAAGCTGATGTTAATGTCCATCTGGTTATGGATTTAACAAAGAAGATTGAAAAACGGGCACTAAAAGATGAAATCGCTCCTGGGATTTCCCGTCGAGAATACATAGTTAAAGTTGTGTATGACGAACTCACCGAGATCCTCGGACAAAAAATGGTCCCCCTCACCCTACGACCTAAACAGACGAATATCTATCTCGTTGTAGGCATTCAGGGAAGTGGAAAAACCACTAATATTGTCAAATTAGCGAAACTGCTCAAAAAAGAGGGACATAGCGTCGGAGTAGTTGCAGCCGATACATTTCGTCCTGGAGCTTTCGACCAATTAAAACAACTTTCTGAGCAAGCGGATGTCCCCTGCTTTGGAGATCCGAAGGAAAAGGACTCGATAAAAATTGCTAAAAAAGGCGTGAAACATTACCAAACAGAAAAGACAGAGGTCATCTTGGTTGATACAGCGGGACGTCATAAAGAGGAGAAAGGTCTTATCAAAGAAATGAAACAAATCGCTAAGGCTTTGAACCCAACAGAAATTATTCTCGTGGTTGACGGAACCTTGGGTCAACAAGCCTCAACACAAGCTGAAGCCTTCAACGCTGCGACACCAATTGGGTCCATAATTGTCACGAAGCTGGATGGATCAGCCCGGGGTGGAGGGGCGCTTTCAGCAGTTGCAGCAACTGGAGCACCCATCAAATACATCGGAACGGGTGAGAAAGTCAACGATATCGAAAAATTCGAGCCAACGAAATTTGTGGGTCAGCTTTTAGGTATGGCAGATTTTAAAGCCCTTCTGAAAAAGGTGCAAGACTCTGAGGCGATGCCAGATAAGGATTTAGCCAAGGCACTCCTATCTGGAAAATTCACCCTGAAAGATATGATGAATCAAATGGAAGCAATGGGTAATGTAGGTTCCATTGGAAAAATCCTAAGCATGCTCGGGCTAGGTTACAAAGTGCCAGATGAGATGAAAGATGTAGCCGAAGAAAACTTGGAGAAGTGGAAGGTCATCATGAAATCGATGACTGAAGAAGAATTAGAAAATCCGAAGATTATCAAAAGTTCTCGCACAGCACGAATCGCCCGGGGGTCTGGGACCCACCCAAAGGATGTAAAAGAGTTACTTAAACAATACCAGCAATCACGAAAGTTCATCAAAACCATTCGCAAACGTCGTGGAGGCCTTCGTATTCCTGGAATGGAAGGTTTGATGAGGGATCAGAAACTTCNNACTCACCTGCTAGCAATAATCTGACCAAAACAGAACTTGACATCGGGGTCATTTCCCAGCCATATGTCGATATTGCCCATTGTATCCGTGCCGGATTTTGTGTGTCCCATGCCCTTCGTGAATGGGTTCGAATAATCATTGGATTTCACCAACCGGATACATTTACTCTCACTCTGAATCCCACAACAATCCGCTATCTCGGCACCGACGAACGATCCATTCTACATATCATTTTACGGTCTCAAGAAGCTCGCGCACACACTAACACTAAGATCCCCTTTGGAGTGACTATCTCAGAGGAGTCTATTCGTGATCGGCTGGCAGATGGTCTAAATCAAGATACTTTACTTCTAATTCCAAACAAAATCCCAACATGGAAAGAGCGGTTATTTGAATTCTCAAAGCTAGCCATATATTGCCCGCTTTATGAAGATTGGGAAAAGAATGATCTGATTGCTGTAAATATCGCAAAATATCAAAAGCAGATTCCTCGTGATGTTGCTATTCTGGAAGTAATTCATACTTTGGATACCTGTTAGATAGTGATGCAGAAAGACTGAAAAAGCGGCACAGTTGACGTTGGCTTAATGTCCTTGGGAAATATGATTAAAAGTGCACAGAAGATTCTCCGTCAATACACCATTGATGACTGGTGTTTAGGTAGACAATTCGCCATGCGTGGGTATGGGCTGTCCAATAAGGATCGCGGAATCGCTCTGAAAACCCTACTGCTAATGGCGGGAACAGAGACATACCACAGTGATCCCAAACGAGGCATTACACTCATTCGTCGTCTTGCAGAAAATGGGCAATTTCAACCTGCAAGAGAGTTCCTTGAAAAAGAGGGAATAAGAGACCTCAAACCATATCAGAAATGTGATATTTGCGGAGGTGTAATGGATCAACTCCAAGAAGCATCCCAAGCAGTGATACACGCCCTAAAGGGTTGGGAAGCAACCTCGATTCTCATTGGCACCAAAGTTAAACCTACAATTATTGAGAAGGAAGAACAGCTACGTAGTGAATTTCAAATCGACACAGGCGAAACCATCAAGGCTGAACTCAACCGTGAAATTGGAAAACTTGTCTCAGTAAAATTAAATCTAGTTGTAGATTTTGATTCACCAGATATTGTGGCACTGACGCGAATACCCGAGTTTGATGTTGAGCTCGAAGTTCATTCGTTATTTCTCTATGGACGCTACCAAAAACTTGTCCGAGGTATCCCGCAAACCCGATGGCCTTGCCGAGAATGTCGAGGAAAAGGCTGTCCCCGTTGTAAACAAACTGGAAAAATGTATGCAGAATCTGTCGAAGAGCTCATTGCCCCAAGTGTTCTCGATTTCACAGGGGGAACAGATGTCAAGTTTCATGGAGCAGGACGCGAGGATATTGATGCATTAATGTTGGGAACTGGTCGACCCTTTGTAATCGAGGTACTCAATCCCCGAACACGATCAATTCCATTAGATCAAACACAGATGCGGATTAACAAATCCACCATGGGTAAAGTGAAAGTGTTCCATCTTCGTTTTGCCAATAAAGAAGTTGTGAAACGGTTGAAAAGTACTGCCACTTCATCCAAAAAGGTTTATAAGGCGATTGTGCATGTTGAGGCACCCATCCCCCAAGATACACTGAAATCCTTGGAGGAGATGCCGTTTCCGTTACACGTAAACCAACGGACCCCTCAGCGCGTCAGCCACCGCCGATCAGATCGTGTACGGAAAAAGCGTGTTGACGCTTTAAAGGTCGTTCCTATTGACTCAAAAACCTTTGAATTGACCATTCACTGCCAAGGTGGACTCTATGTCAAAGAATTTATATCGGGCGATGAGGGACGCACTGTGCCAAGTATCACAAAAATCTTGGGCACGCCTACTGTGTGCACTCAGCTAGATGTGCTAGATGTAGCAATCGTGGAGGAAAAACTACCATGGTAAAACGCTCTCACGGATACCGTGTTGGTAGCCGGAAAATGATGACCAAAAAGGTCCGCGAACGTGGCATGCCTAGTTTAGGCAAACTCCTGCGCCCTTATTCCGAAGGAGACCGCGTAGACATTGTCATTGATCCTGCAATTCATGGTGGTCAACCCCATAAACGCTACCATGGTCGCGCGGGTATCATTCAGGGACGTCGTGGTCGAGCTTATGAGGTAGAAACCACACTAGGTAATAAAACCAAACTGCTCATAATTCGACCAGAGCATCTCCGACCTAGTGGAAAACAATAAGGAATAATCAGGAAAGGGAGCAAGCATGGCAAAAGAAATCGTTGAATCACGACCACTTACGCTCGCAGAAGTAAAAATGACACTTATAAAACGTGGTAAGAAAGCGGAGCTAAGTTATATTCAACGGGTAACCTTAGATCATACAATGAAGTTTTCTTCATTGCCCGCTCGAACCGCAAAAGCATTGGTCAAGAAGTTCGTGAAGAAATATGAGATGGAAGAACCCTTGGCAATTCAACTCGTTGACATCGCACCCACAACTTCCGAGGAACTTGCTTCTTTTCTCGCCAGAGCCCCTCGCACTTATACATCCGACGAATTGTCAGATATTTTGGAGCTTCTTGTATCGTCGATGAAGAAGGAGGCAGCAAAGAAAAAGAAGTAGCGCCGTGCAGAAAACGGGAAAAGAGATAAGTCCGCTGCACCTTCTGTAAACTACTTTTATGAGGGTAAAATATGACAACACGCCCACCCACGAAGAAGTTTGAAGAATACGCCTACGTCCTAGATCACCTGCCACGTGGCTACCCAGAGGACACAAGACCAATTTTTAAAAAAGACCCCATTGTCCAAGCAGTTGGTGACACCTACTTTACCCTCCTAGAATTAGTCCCAAGAAAAGGAGCACGATTTAATCCTCAAGAATCAATTTTCATTGGACGTGACCGCCGGGATAAAATCGACCATGTTAAGCGACGGATTACCTTTGATGTGTTAACTGCAACTGCTCGAAGCGAATTACCCTTTGTAATTGAAAAACTAGTTGAAAAATCGGAGGGCCGTTTTGTTGATTTTTTCAACAACGCCCGACCACTTACAACTAGGATGCATAGCTTGGAATTACTTCCAGGAATCGGTAAAAAGTTAATGTGGGACATCCTTGAAGAACGACGAAAAGCCTCTTTCACCAGTTTCCAAGATATTGCTGAAAGAACACAAATCCGTGCTCCAAAAGAGATAATTATCAAACGAATTCTCATGGAATTGGGTGGAGAAGATAAATACAACCTATTCACCCGCAAGCCCGTTGCTGAAAAGGACTAAGATCTAAATTAACCGGAGCTCGAAAAATGACCCCGGGGACCCTTCTCACCCGGACTATACATTGGCTTAAAAAACATGATATCCGTGTTTCTAAAGAATTGGGACAGCATTTCCTCGTTGACGAAAAGATGCTTAATCGAATAATTGAACACTCTAACCTTTCTTTGGATGAGCAGATTCTTGAAATTGGAACAGGAACCGGTATTTTGACACAAGCAATAGCTGACCATGTTCAACGGGTTTACACGATTGAAAAAGACACCAGACTCTATCAAATTCTTTCAGAAGAACTAATGGCAAACACTCAGATTCAGTTCATTCTTGGTGACGCTACGAAAATTGATTGGCCTTCATGTGATAAGCTTATTGCGAATCTGCCCTATGCAATTTCCTCTCCTATCTTATTCAAATTTTTTGAGTCTAAAATTCCCTCAGCGATTTTAATGCTTCAGAAAGAGTTTGGAGAACGTCTTACGGCCCAACCAGGATCGAAGCAGTATGGAAGATTAACTGTTATGGCAAGTTACTATGCTGAGATTGAATTATTAGAAGTTGTGGCTACCGAATCCTTCTACCCTCCACCAGCAGTAGCTTCAGTACTCGTTCGAATTACCCGCAAATTTCAACCTCCATTTGAAGTGAAAGACTCTGATCTATTGGCCCAAGTTGTCACCGTTCTTTTCAATCAACGAAGAAAAAAAATACGAACACCCTTGAAAGCCTTCTTGTGTAATGATGAATTCCAGCAAATCCAAGCTAAAATACCTTGGTTAGATCGACGAGTGGAAGAATTATCGCCCGAACAAATCGCCGACATTTCAAATATTATCTATGAGGAACGATGCCTATGAGTCCATCAGCCGCATTTTATGAGAAAATTTGGGTTGTTGTGGACGACGGCGTCTATGAACCCGCTGAGGATACCTTCATGCTTTGTGCAAACCTCGATATCGGTCCGGGCGATACCCTGTTAGAACTAGGAACAGGTTGTGGACTCATAGCTATTGTGGCTGCAAGGGCGGGTGCCCAAGTAATCGCTACTGATCAATCAAAAGTCGCAATTCAAAATGCCAAGAAAAATGTGGCGCTTCACAAATGTGAAACTCTTGTGGAAATCCGTCAAGGAAATCTCTTTGAGCCAATCCTTTCTGATGAGAAATTCTCTTTATTAGCCTTTAATCCACCCTATCTTCCAAGTACAAAGGAAGACTCTGCGTATGACCTGGCATGGTCAGGAGGAAACAAAGGATATGAGCTCACAGAGAAATTCCTGGCACAGTGTATACCGTACCTTCACGCTGATGGTAGATTGTTATTAATCCAATCTTCACTTTCCGACCCTGAACACATACGACGTCGACTCGGACAGCTCTTTACTTCGGTGAAGGTAAAGGACGAGAAGGCATTTTTCTTTGAACGTTTACTACTTTTTGAGGCAAAAACCCCCCGATAGACACTATTATTAACAAATGGTTTGAATCAATCTCAGCTGAATGGGTTGTGTAAAGTTCCATGCCTGTCAACTTAACTGCTGAAGCACAAGCGGCGAAAATTGCTTACGAACAGGCATCGGGTCTTGATGAGCGTATCGAGAAGCTCGAAAAGTTCATTTCACTCATTCCGAAGCACAAATCTTCTGAAAAGATGGTAGCCCATTACAGGCATCGGTTGACCGTATTACGCCAAGAGCGAGAGGAGAAGCGGGCTCGCCGAAAAATGGCAACAGGTGGACCAAGTTACTCGTTAGCGAAGGAAGGTGCAGGTCAAGTTGTTCTGGTAGGTATGACAAATTCAGGAAAAACTGCACTATTAAACCGATTAACAGGAGCCAAGGCAAAAGTAGGCGAATACGAGTTTACCACCCAACTCCCTGAACCGGGTGTACTAAAATACGGTGGTACAGACATCCAGTTAATCGAAATGCCTGCGCTATTCGAAGGAGCAGTAGACAGTAGTGTTGGTCGACAAATTTTAGGGGGAATACGAAATGCCGATCTCATCGTCTTAGTCATCGATCTTTCCAAACCCCCACGGACTCAAGTCGAATTTCTCGTATCAATTTTAGAAGAGGCACGTATAAAACTCAACAAACCCCCACCACCTATTCGATTCGCCAAAACGGGTAGTGGAGGAACAAACATAGTAGGAATCACAAACTTTCAAGGAGATCCAGAGCTTATTCGCCAACTTTTGCGCCGTCGACGTATTCATAACTTCTCGCTTCAATTTCGTGGTCCTGCCACACTAGAAGATTTAATCGAGGTTATTGATAGCCGAACCACCTATGTTCCTTCGATTATTATTGCAACCAAAGGAGATTCGTCTACGAGTTCGAAAAATTATACTGAATTACAGAAAAACTTTGAAGCCGTTTTCCCGATTTTTCCCGTTTCTGTTGAAAAAGACGTAGGTATTAAAAATGCAGCCTTTGGGATTTTTAATGGTCTTGGGGTTATTCGCATTTTCACACGCAAAAGCTCAGGCGAAATTGGAGATAAACCACTAATATTACCTCTTGATTCTAGCGTCGAGGATCTTACCAAACGCCTGCACAGTGATTTTCATAAGAATTTTCGGTATGCACTCGTTTACCGTATGAGTACCGGACAAATTCGAAAGAAGGTCGGATTGACCTTTATTTTAGAGGACCAAGACATCATTCAAATCTTCACGTCATAGGGTTCCATGAAGCATGTTATCGCGTAAGATTAATAAGACGGCATTATTTGCCATACTTCCAACCTCTATGACTGAGGCGAATTATTATGCCCGCTAGACCAGGAAAATGCTATCGACAAATCAATCGCCCACCGTACACACGCAAAGAATATATCAAGCGGATACCAGGCAAAAAAGTAGTCCTGTGGCGGATGGGTAAGAAACGTAACCGCAACTTTGAGTTAACACTAAGTCTACTAGCAGATGAGGCAGTTCAAATTCGTCACAGCGCCCTTGAAGCAATGCGCATTGCTGCAAACCGTCATCTCACACGAAGCCTAGGACCTGAGAACTATTTCCTATGGATTCGTACCTACCCGCATCAGATTCTTCGAGAAAAGAAGATGATGGCATTTGCAGGAGCTGATCGTATCCAAGAAGGAATGCGTCGATCTTTCGGTAAGCCCTTTGCCTTGGCAGCACGAGTCCGACCAGGACAACCTGTCTTAACTTTAGAAGTAGATTTCAAGAATTTGAAAGTAGCAAAGGATGCATTACGTAGGGCTTCAATGAAGCTTCCAACGCCTTGCACACTTCATCTTGACAAAGCACCAGACGAGCTTCGTAAGAAAATTGGATTTTAACAAGCACTCAGCGTCTTATGAAAAAACTAGAATGCAACGCCACTAGACGCTAGCATAAGTGTTTATTGAGTTACCTTATACTTCNNCCCGAGCAGGTGCCCCGGTTTTTATTTGACCACAAGAAAGAGCAACGGATAAATCGGCAATGAAGGTGTTTTCAGTTTCTCCACTTCGATGACTGACCACAACAGTGTAGCCATTTAATCCTGCGAGTTGTGCCGCTTCTATGGCTTCGGTGAGCGTACCAATTTGATTAACTTTCAGTAATAATGAATTTGCGGCACCAATATCAACCCCTTCCTGTAGGCGGTCACTATTTGATACAAAGAGATCGTCACCAACAATTTGCACGGATTGACCAATGGATTGGGTTAATTGTGAAAAACTCTCAAAATCATTTTCCTCAAAAGGATCTTCAATTGAGATTAGCGGATATTCCTTACACAACCCACGATAGAAGTCAAGGAGGTCTCCAGTTGACAACACTTGATTATCTATTGTGTATTTGCCCTTCGAATGGAATTCAGTGGCAGCAGAATCTATTGCTAAACTGATTTCCTTCCCGGGTTTGTAACCCTCTTGTTCAATAGCGGCTATAATCGCATTAAGTGCGTCACGCGTTTCTTGCATTGGAGGAGCGTAGCCTCCCTCATCGCCAAGGTTCTTACCAACAGGACCATATTTTTCCTTTAACACTTTACCGAGTGTGTGATAAACCTCGATACCAGCACGTAAGGCGCGATGAAAGTTACTAAAACCTAAAGGCATGATCATGAACTCCTGAATAGTGAGTTGATTGCCTGCATGCACTCCGCCATTGATAATATTCATCAATGGAATAGGTAACACATACTCTTCACGAGGAACTAGGTATTCAAACAGGTGTTGAATACCTGTGTCCGCTGCTGCTTTTGCTACTGCTAAAGATACGCCTAAAATCGCATTAGCGCCTAAATGCCCCTTGTTTGGAGTACCATCCAATTTACGCATTTTTGCATCAACTGCTTGTTGTTCACGAGCATCCATTCCAATAATGGCTGGTGCAATGACGGTGAGAATGTTGTTCACTGCTTGCTTAACGCCCCGACCGTGAAATCGTTTGGGGTCATCATCCCGTAATTCTACAGCTTCAAATTTCCCTCTTGAGGCACCAGAAGGAACCATTGCACGCCCATAGGCATTCGTGGTGAGAATTTCAGCTTGAACCGTTGGGTTACCACGACTATCTAAAATCTCCATTGCGCGAACTTCTTTGATTTCATAAGAGTTTGACATAAATCTGAATGCCTCCAACGACCTATGAGGTTATAACCTCAATGCAGTTAAGTGTAATCACTACAATTGTTATAAAAAAGCTAGAGGGAAAGAATTTTTTATGTCGGCACGACTGCCCCGGAAACAATTAGAAATGGTGCTAAGTCAGCTAAAGGGATTCCCTGACCCATGTCCTAGTAAGGAACAATATGAGGTGACAGATAGTGTTGCGGCGACCCTGGTGTTCACAGCTGCAACCTATGGTGATATCGAAAATCGGTCCGTTTATGATTTGGGCTGTGGACCGGGACGACTAGCAATAGGGGCAGCCCTCCTTGGGGCACAGAAAGTCGTTGGTGTCGATATTGATTCGAAAGTATTAAATGTGGCAGAGCAAAATGCTGTTCAAGTTGGTGTGCAAGAGCGAATTGAATTCGTCGCACAAGATATTGAGACCATCACTGCTCAGGCAGATACAGTGTTAATGAATGCCCCGTTTGGAGTTCAACGTGTTCATGCTGATCAACCCTTTCTCCAAAAAGCCTTAGAAATTGGAAAGGTGACCTATTCGCTACACAAAGCGTCGGAAGGTGGGCGAAGATTCATTACCCAGTTTGTCTCGGATTTAGGTGGACGAATCTCGTTTGTTCAGGAAATGTCAATGACACTTCCCCCAACCATGCACTTTCATGAAAAAAAACGACATACAATACTGGTTGATTTTTACCGAATTGAAAAACAGGAGAAAAATACATGACTGGTCAACGAATCAAAGAGGGAGATTCAGTATTACCTGGCGAAAGGCTAGGAGTGATAGAAGAATTCCTCCCCGGTGAAGGAACCTTTCAAGATGAAGATGACATCATTTACGCGTCCATTACTGGCTTAGTTCACATCGATATGAAAGAACGGAAAATAAGTGTCAAGGGTACAACCCGAAAGCCGATCTACCCAACACGAAATGACGTTGTGTTGGGTGTCATTCAACACGTTACTAAAAAATCAGCAATTGTGAACATCTTTCAAATTGAAGATCAAGAATGCCCAATAACGTTTTCAGGATACTTGTTCATCAAAAATGCGGCTGGAGGCTATATAGATCAAATGCGGGACCTCTTTGTACCCGGTGATCTTATCATAGCTAGAGTTCAACAACAAGCGGATGGTCTAGCCCGCCTGTCAACCGTTGGTTCACGATACGGAGTAGTTCAAGCATCCTGTAGCCGTTGTGGCGAACCCCTACATTTGCAAGGACGTCGATTAGAATGTGTCGAGTGCGGGAATTACGAAAAGCGAAAGCTTTCACAAAACTATGGTAAAATCCCCAATTCAGAACCTCCCACAGAGATAACACAATCAGAGGATTAATGGAGTCGATATTAGGGTGGCTCGCTGGACCAAAAAGAGCCTTACATTTCCTGTAACTGGTGCCCAAGCCCAAATCGATTTCATCGACCAACTGAAACGAAAACTCAAACTTGACTTCCACATCAAAGCCGACCAACGAGGCGTGATTGTGACCCTGCGTGGAGATCCAACACAAGTACGAAAAGCGGTTAACCGTGCTCAAGCGATATATCGCGATTCTAAGGGACTTCCACTCCAATAACAGATTAAGGGTAAGCAACATTTTATAAGCAAAGTTGTGTACGGTCTGCCTGCCCCCAAAAAAAGTTGAATAAGGATTCGATGGCCATGAACATCAATATTATCAAAAATACTGCCAAAGAATTGGAGTTAGATATAGAAGGAGAAGGACACACCCTTTGTAATCCTTTACGTGAAATTCTATTTGAAGACAAGCATCTTACCTTTGCAGGATATTCCGTCCCCCACCCATTAGAACGAAGCGCAAGATTCATCCTTCGAACCGATGGAAAAGTCAAGGCCATCAACGTGTTCAAACAAGCCGCTCAAAAACTTATAGACCGAACCGAGCAACTGCGCACGGAGTTTAATAGAGCCCTCAAAGCCGCGTGACCGGCGTGTCTACATTCGAGGACCTGCACGCACTTCTCGAAGCAAAAGGGATTGACTCACTAGAATTGGCTATGCGGCACAAAGAATTAGCCAAGTTAGGCGACCCACTCACGAATTTATTGTATTCCCTAGCACTAAGCATCCAGATCAAGCAATTTGAAGGCGAGAAAGTTTCTGGGAAAATTCTTGCTACAGCGCTTCGATTAGCGGATCTCCGTCATCTAGCGCCGTCCCGTCTTGATGCTCATGGGCTCGGAGATTGTGTTGAGGCGATGATTGCCTTTGGATGGCTTCGAGGATATTTTACGATTCCAGATGCGGCCAAGACCTTACAGGATCAGTTCCTGAAGTATGGGGTAGGAACTAAACAGTCGAAAGCGGAACGAATCGAATCGATTGCCATGGGATTTTCGGTTCTACTACAGCGGATATGGGAAAAAGACCAGACCCTAAATGCTGTGTAAAGCCAATACATTCTTATGCATTTTCTCGAATGCTTTCCAATCCCTGATGTTCCGGAGATTAAACTAGATGGAATTTTGCCCGAAATGTTCAAGCATCATGAGTCCCCAAAAAGAGGGAAAAAAGAAAGTCTTGCTCTGTCAAAGTTGTGGATATTCCAAACGCTTCACATCAAAAACCAAAGAAAAGTACCGATATGGTGAAAAAATCAATCACATTCCCGAAAAGGAAGAAGTTGTGGTTATTGATGAAGAACTGCTTGAACAACGGACTATGCCTACTGTCCGAGCTATTTGTCCTAAATGTGGACATAAAGAAGCATATTATTGGCAGGTTCAGACGCGTTCAGGAGATGAAGCGATGACAACGTTTTATCGGTGCACCACATGTAATCAGACCTGGCGAGAATACTAGCCCTGATGTGTACACTTTATCTCCAAAGCAACTGCGGAAGAAAACGTGCTTTTGTTAACAAGAGGCGAACGACGCTTCGTAAAAGTATAGGAGATTTAACTGCTGCTATGATAACACGGCCTTGACGATCAATATCGCCTTCGTGTTCAATGATTTGTCGAACTTTGCTATGCTGAAGACTGGTGAAAAGATAATCCAATTCATTGTTATCAAGGGTATTGACTAGTCGACGAAGAAGTGACATGAGTTGGAGTTGGCGCCCCCAACTTCGTTTCCATGTCCGCTCATAGTGTTGGAGTTCAGTATGATTATAGTGACCATCTTTTAACGACCGATAAATGCTTGAAGCAGCCATGATAGCACAGGCGCCTCCAGCCACGACCCCACCACCAGTAGTTGCCTTGGTTTGACCAGCGGCGTCTCCGATATTTACAAATCTGCGGCTAATTGTACTTGCAACAGGTCCCCCTGAATAAACAATACCCCCGTAGCGTTTCTCGATCTTTACACCTTTCGTGAGAGGACATTTCTTAATGAATTTATCCAATGCCCTGGGCGCTTGTTTGTGAGCCGTTGCAAGTCCAACCCTTGCCGAATGCGCACTGAGAGGAATGACCCAGGCAAAGAAATTTTTTGCAAGTTGAGTATCAAAAAAAAGATGCACTGTATCCGTTGGAAGCGAGATATTAGTGACTTCATATTGGAGAGCGGGAAGCATGTAGTTCCTTTTCGGTCGGGGAAGCCTAAATGGTTTCATTAACTGCGCATTTATCCCTTCAGCGTTAACGACAAATTGACTGCGAAGTTCACGTTTACCGCCTTTTTCTGAAAGTTTTACACGCATTTTGTTTTGGTCACGATGAACTTCAGTGACACGGCTTCCTAACAGCAATTTTACACCGGCGGCTTCCGCCTCTTGGACAATTTGTTGATCCAACCGATCCCGATTAAGGACAAACGCATGGGGTTCATCTTTAGCAAGTACCAACTGAGTTCCTGATGGTGAATGGAAAATTGAGCGGCGAACACGTTGAAGGACAACATCTGGCTGGGGAAGAATGCCATTATTGCGTAAGCCTTCAATGCCAATAAGCCCCGCACAGTGAACTGGTCGACCTACTTCAGTATGCTCTTCGCAAAGGAGGACAGAGAGATCTTTTCGAGCAAGTTGCCGAGCCGCTAGGCTGCCAGCAGGTCCTGCACCAATAACAATAACATCGGCATCCACAACAATCACTTGCTTATTACAGGTATTGGAGGATATCTGACAGGGTTTTGATTTTTATAATATTTTCAGTTGAAAAAATGTCTAACGAATCGATGAAAACCGGAATTAACCCTGCGTTATTTGCTCCCCTTAAATCTTCAATTGGACTATCTCCGACGTGCATCGCGGTAGCCGGGTTTTTTTCTCCAATCTCTCGTAGAGCAATGTCGAAAATCTCTTTCATGGGTTTCCAGACCCCAACTTCAAAGGAGAGAATTATGGCCTTAAAATATTGTAGAATTCCGTTTTCTTTCATTGAGGCGCATAGTTTCCGTCCGCCTTGCTGGTCAATATTCGAGATGAGCCCTATCTTAATCCCTTTTTGTTTAATAGTCCGAAGTGTTTCTGGAACATCGGGAAACATGGTATACATCTGTCCTTGCTGACGGGCGAGGAATTCCGTATCAATAATTTCTTGTGTCCCGTCCCCATCAATTCCCATGGCAGTGAGAACTTGACAATTGAGATAGTGTAGTTGATCTCTAGACAGCTCTGAGAAAGGGATGCCTAACTGTTCATATGCTTGACCCTGTTTTCTTAATCCCCGTTGAATCCGGTGATCATCAGGTGAAATGTGAACACCTAACCGTTTAGCGATTTTCGTCCAGATTTCAGCATTAGAGGGATNNCTCCAAAATCGAAAAACACCGTCGTGATTTTTCTTGTCATCTCCTTATCACCTCCTCACTGAGCTAGAGAAAATAAAAACGCAGATATGCCATAAGGTGATGACTAAGTACTTAAGGGATTTTCGTGAGGTTTGCGATGAAATGGAGGATTTGAATACCGTGAAAAACCCTGCTGATGAATTTGAGTATAAACAGGTGCTAGTGATTCGTACGGACTTGAAAATGAGCCGAGGGAAGATTGCTGTACAAATGGCTCATGCCGCGGTCTCCTCCGCCGAAGAGGCACGTAA
>JABAOH010031672.1_pt2 | contig 37717 bp, 29 predicted proteins | sample 7062181 | NCBI WGS metagenome assembly JABAOH01 (sample SAMN14538630, study PRJNA623070) | marine sediment metagenome | biome: marine biome [ENVO:00000428]; feature: marine pelagic biome [ENVO:01000023]; material: deep marine sediment [ENVO:00002113]; isolation source: pool of 5 deep marine... | reverse complement strand
TCCACGCGCGTATTTCGCCTCGCACGCGCGGTTGCGATGAACGTGGTGGTCATGGATTTCGTCGAGGTCGCGCGCCTGCGCGGCGAAGGACTGTGGTGGATCATGCGCCGCGAGGTCCTGCCGAGCGCCACGGCGCCGCTGGTGGCGGAATTCGGTCTGCGCTTCTGCTTCGTGTTTCTCTTCATCAGCGCACTGAGCTTTCTCGGCCTCGGCATCCAGCCGCCGACCGCCGACTGGGGCAGCATGGTGCGCGACAACGCGACCTTGATCAGCTTCGGCGACATTACGCCACTGCTGCCCGCCGGATCCATCGCCCTGCTCACGGTGGGCGTGAACTTCGTCGTCGATTGGTTTCTGCACCGGACCAGCGGTCTGCGCGATGGGCAATAGCGCCGGTACGCACGCCGTTGGCGAGCCGCTGCTCGAGATGCGCGGCCTGTGCATCGAAGGACAGACCGGCGAGCGGTGGCGGGAGATCGTTCACGGCATCGATCTCGAGTTGCATCGCGGTGAGGTGCTCGGTCTCATCGGCGAGTCCGGAGCCGGCAAGTCGACCATCGGCATCGCCAGCATGGGATACGCGAGGCCGGGCTGCCGCATCACCGCGGGTAAGATCGTGTTCGATGGCATCGATCTCGGCACGGCTTCGCAGGAGCACAAACGCAGACTGCGGGGCGCGCGCATCGCCTACGTCGCCCAGAGCGCCGCGGCCTCTTTCAACCCGGCACACCGGCTGATAGAGCAGTGCTGCGAGTCTCCCGTTCAGCACGGCATCAAGACTCGCCGGGAGGCCGAGAGGGAGGCCGTCGACCTGTACCGCCGGCTGCGGCTGCCGCATCCCGAACAGATAGGCTTTCGATACCCGCACCAGGTTTCCGGCGGCCAGCTGCAGCGCGCCATGACCGCTATGGCCATGGCCTGCCGACCCGACCTGATCGTATTCGACGAGCCCACGACGGCGCTCGACGTGACCACACAGATCGAGGTGCTGGCCGCCATCAAGGAGGTCGTGCAGCAGTTCAACACCGCGGCGATCTACATCAGTCACGACCTGGCCGTCGTGGCGCAGATGGCGGATCGGATCATGGTTCTGCGATTCGGCCGCCTGGTCGAAGAAGGCACCGCGCGCGAGCTGATCACCAGACCCCGCGAAGAGTACACGCGAGCGCTGTTGTCGGTGCGGAAATTCCGCAAACCCGGAACTGCCATGGTGCGCGCGGCCGAGCCGGTGCTGAAAGTGGAGGGCGCGTGCGCCGGCTACGGCAGCGTCGTGAAGGTCCTCGAAGACATCGACATGGAAATCCATCAGGGCCGAACGGTGGCGGTCGTAGGCGAGTCCGGCAGCGGCAAGAGCACGCTGGCCCGGGTGATCACCGGACTGTTGCCGCCCCTGGAGGGCCGCGTGCTGTATCGCGGCGAGGCGCTGGCGCCCGCCCTGTCGCAGCGCACCCGCGTTCAGCTGCGCCGCCTGCAGATGATCTACCAGATGCCGGACACGGCTCTCAATCCAAGGCAGCGGGTGCGTGACGTCATCGGACGGCCTCTGGAGTTCTACCTCGGCCTGAGCGGGGCGCAGAGAACGAAGCGCATCGCGGAACTGCTGTCCATGATCGAGCTCGAGCCCGACGAGTTCATAGACCGCTTCCCGGGGGAGCTGTCCGGGGGTCAGAAGCAGCGCATATGCATTGCCCGCGCCCTGGCGGCCGAGCCCGAGCTCATCATCTGCGACGAAGTCACCTCGGCCCTGGACCAGCTGGTGGCGGAGGAGATACTGAAGCTGCTGCAGCGCCTGCAGGACGAACTCGACGTATCGTACATGTTCATCACGCACGATCTGGCGACGGTCAAGGCAATAGCCGACGACATCGTCGTCATGCTGCAGGGTCGGGTCGTCGCGCAGGGCCCGAAACAGGCCATACTCACGCCGCCTCATCACGAATACACCGACCTGCTCTTGTCGTCGGTTCCGGAAATGGATCCGGACTGGCTCGACAACCTGATGGCGAAGCGCAGGCGTGGCGAAGCACCAAGTGCCGCGCCGACGCCATGAGCACGCGGACCGCTGCGCGACTGCGCCATACCCCGGTCCCGGGGCTTGCCGGTTGCTCGCCCGCCGCGACCCGGGGCGAGTGACCCCGCCCCCGGCCGGCGCCGCTGCTCGACCGGCAACCCCGCTGTACTTGGCTCGCAGCGACGCCCTCCTCGGCTGGGCGGATCCCGACCCGATCGCGGAGATTGCCTTGCCCCGGGCAAACCAGGCGCTCGAACTGGACGACGCGAACCCGCACGTGCATTTTGCGCTGAGCCATTTCTACATGTCGCAACGACGTTCCGACCATGCTATCGCGGCCGCGCGGCGTGCCGGCGTAGCCCCCTGACACCGGGCACGGCTAGAATCCCCTTTGCAGGCACGCGACGGTGCGCGCCGCCGCCTCCGCAGCGCCGCGGGGCCGGATCGGGAAGCAAATCTGGGAGACGGACACCATCATGAGAATGGGTCACGACGAGTTCCTGCAATGGGAACACAAAGCCATCACCCTGCTCGGCATGTCGGGGGTGGGCAAGACCACCCTCGCCAACAAGCTGCCCAAGAGTCAATGGTTCCACTACTCCGGCGACTACCGCATCGGCACCAAGTACCTGCAGGAGCCGATCCTGGACAACATCAAGAGGCAGGCGATGCAGGTCGACTTTCTGCGCGATCTGCTGCGCAGCGACTCGATCTACATCTGCAGCAACATCACCGTGCACAACCTCGAGCCGATCTCCACCTTTCTCGGCAAAGTCGGAAACCCCGCTTTGGGCGGACTGTCCGTCAAGGAGTTCAGGCGGCGCCAGAACCTGCATCGGGAAGCGGAGATTGCCGCCATGAAGGACGTCGAGGACTTCATCGACAAGGCCCGCGAGATCTACGGCTACGATCACTTCATCAACGACGCCGGCGGCAGCGTGTGCGAGCTCGACGACGACAGTGCCATACAGTCCCTCGCGCAGTGCACGGTGATCATTTACATCCGTGCCGACGAGGACATGGAGCAGGAGTTGATCCGCCGCCAGGTGGCGAACCCCAAACCCCTCTACTATCAGGAGGCTTTCTTCGATCGAGAGCTCGCCGAGTACTGTCGCCACGAATCAATCTCCTCGGTCGAGCAAATCGATCCCAATGCCTTCGTGCAGTGGATTTTTCCCAGGCTGGTCGAGCACCGCCGGCCGCTTTATCAGCAAATTGCCGACGAGTACGGCTACACCGTCGAGGCCCGTGATGCCGAGCGTGTCCGGGACGAAGCCGAGTTTCTGCAACTGATTGCCCATGCGCTGAAAGGGCAGGCTCAGGCGGTTGCCTGAGGCTCGGGACTCGCAACCATGCCGCTCGTCGCACACTCGAAGCTCCCCACCTTCGAGCGCCTGCGCCGCGAAGGGCAGGAGATCCTCAGTCTCGATCGGGCCCGCGCCCAGGATATCCGTGAGCTGCACATCGGGCTGCTCAACATGATGCCCGATGCGGCCCTGCAGGCCACCGAAAGACAGTTTCTTCGGTTGATCGGCTCCTGCAACCGGGTAACGCAGCTCTACGTTCACCCCTTTGCCGTCGACGCGCACACCCGCGGACCGGAAGCGCAAAATTACATCGCGCAGCACTACGAGGAATTTCGTGATATCGAACGCGACGGGCTGGACGCGCTGATCATCACGGGCGCCAACCCGATTCACGCAGACATCACGCGTGAAGCGTTCTGGGAGCCGATGCTGGACGTGTTGGCGTGGGGCCGGGAGAACGTCTGCTCGATGGTCTGCTCCTGCCTGGCGACACACGCCGACGTCAAGAACCGACACGGCGTCGAGCGCATTCGCCTTCCACAGAAGCGCTGGGGCGTGTACTCACACCGGGTCCTCGACGTCACTCACCCTCTCGTCAGCAACATCAACACCCGCTTCGACGCTCCGCACTCGCACGTATACGAAGTGACCCGCCCGCAGCTCGAGGCCGAAGGCTGCGCGGTGCTGGCGCACAGCAACGAGGCCGGCGTGCATCTTGCCGTGAGTCCGGACGGGTTCCGGGTGCTCTATTTCCAGGGTCACCCCGAGTACGACATCAACAGCCTGCTGAAAGAGTACAAGCGTGAGGTGAACCGCTTCATCGCCCGCGATCGCGAGGACTATCCCCCGGTTCCGGAGCATTACTTCGGACCGCAGGCCATGTCTTTGATCGAGCCGCACGCCGCCCACGTGCGGCAGGCGGTGGCGAAGGGCGACGCGCCGCCGCGCTTCCCCGAGGCGGAGCTCGGCCGGCTCGTCGACAACACCTGGACGGACACGGGCAAGGCCATCTTCAACAACTGGCTGGGGCTTGTCTACCAGCTCACCCACCACAACCGCAAGCTTGCTTTCATGGACGGGGTCGACCCCGACGACCCGCTCGATCGTCACCGGGCGGCCGCCCCCGACACCGGCTCTCCCGCCGCCGGCGCCTGAGCGCGTCGGGCACGGGGCCCGCCCCTCGCGGCCCCGTCCCCAAGCGCCGCGAGGCGCTCAGCGAAGGCTGCTCAGGTTGGCGATCAGGGCCTGGCTCGACTGCTCGATCTCCCGCGAGATCTTGTGTGCCATATCGGTATCGGCGCTGCAGCACTGAAACGCAACCGCCCGGCTCTGGCGGGTCGTTTCGAGAATGGCGTCGATAACCGTCTGCTCGATGATGTCGGCCACCCCTTTGGCCTGCTCCTCGGTCGGCGACACCGACATGACCTTGCACACACCTTCGACGGCGGCCTCGGAACGCATCCTAAGGTCCATGACGCTAACCTCACTATCGACCTGTGTTGCGGGCGAAACATTATAAGGGGCCGGCCCTCTCAGACCAATAAGCCGGCCCGGGCCGGGGAAGCGGGTCGTGCGGCACACGATTCGGAACTCGACAAAACACGCAACGGGCCACTTTAAGAAAATGACCCGATGCATCTTATCGGCAATTTGCCTGATCTCGCTCGCTCTTGTCTCCTGCAAGACCATCACGCTGACTTCGTGACGGTCAGACACAAGCTACGCTACACGCCCGCTGAGCAAGCTGCTCGTAACCGGCGTCGCCGAGAGCGGCGGTCGGAGACGTGAGTTCGAGGACACGTTCGTCGGGCAGCTTCAGGCGCACGGCCTGCGAGCGATTCCCAGCACCACAGTGCTGCCTCAAGTTAACGAACCCAGCAAAGAGGCAATTCAGCACAAGATCGAAGGCACGGAATTGACGGCATTGTCATCACGCACCTGATCGGCATGCGGCGCGAACAACGCTACAATCCGCCGACGACGCAAATGGTGGCCTTCTGTCACGGGCTGTACGGCTGCTATCACTCGGTGCACGTCTACGTGCACACTCCCGGCTACGGCTCCACGCACGTCACCGTGCGTCTGCAGACGGACCTCTACGATCCCGGGACGGCAGCGCCCGTGCGGTCGGCGCAATTGCAGACGCTCGACCCCGCCTCGACCTCGGATATCATGGATTCCGTGATCCGGGAAGTCGTGAAGGACCTGCGCTGCGAGCAGTTCATCTGAGACACACTCCCGGAGGTGCGCGCACCCGGGCGGAGCGCTCCGCTCCCGCCGCCGGCTGGCAGGCGAGCGGGGCGGGGCTTGCGGGATGCGGCCCCGTTGATCTACTGTGAGGTTCTGTGCGTCCCTTGCGGAAGTGATGACGGCTCGTGAGTGCGCCCATTGACAGCATACTGGAGGTCGTCGGCCGCGATCGCGTGATCCGCGACGAGGCCGCCATGGTGCCGTTCCTCGAGGAGCGACGCGGCCTGTATCACGGCAGGACGATGGCGGTGGTGACGCCCGCATCGACGGCGGAGGTGGCGCGCGTGATACGTATCTGCCACAACGCCGGTATCGGTGTTGTTCCGCAGGGCGGCAACACGGGGCTTTGCGGCGGCGCGGTGCCGGCGCAGGGCGAGATCGTGATGAGTCTGAACCGCCTCAACCGCATCCGCGAGGTGGACGCCGCCAACTTCACCATAACCGCCGAGGCGGGCTGTATACTCGCGGACCTGCAGCAAGCGGCGGCACGACACGATCGGTACTTTCCTTTGAGCCTGGGCGCGGAAGGCAGCTGTCAGATCGGCGGTAATCTCTCTACCAACGCCGGCGGCGTCAATGTTCTGCGCTACGGCAACGCCAGAGAACTCACCCTGGGTGTCGAGGTGGTGCTGCCCAACGGCGACGTCTGGGACGGTCTCACCGCGCTGCGAAAGAACAACACGGGCTACGATCTCAAGGATGTTTTCGTAGGCGCCGAGGGAACGCTCGGCATCATTACGGCGGCGGTGCTCAAGCTCTTTCCGACGCCGGTCGACAGCGCCACCGGATTGGTGGCGCTGCGCGACCTCGACGCCGCCATCGAACTGCTCGGCTGTGCGCGCGCCGCCAGCGCGGATGCCGTGAGCAGCTTCGAGCTCATGTCACGCAATTGCCTCGATTTCGCCTTTACACACATCGCGGAGTGTCGCGATCCGCTGGAAGCCCGTCACCAATGGTACGTGCTGCTGGTCTTCAGCGGGACGCGGCCCGACTCGGGGATGCGCGAGGCCCTGGAAATCGTCCTGGCGCAAGCGCTGGAAGACGGCCTCATCCACGACGCGGTCATCGCTGCCAGCGAAGCCCAGGCTCAGTCGCTGTGGCGTCTGCGCGAGGGCATAGTGGAGGCACAGCGCTTCGAGGGCGGCAGCATAAAGCACGACGTGGCCGTCAAGGTCTCGCAGGTCCCGCGTTTCATCGAGCAGGCGCTGCGCCGCGTCCACGAGGCTTTGCCGGGTATCCGGCCTTGTGTCTTCGGTCACATCGGTGACGGCAACATTCACTTCAATCTTTCGCAGCCGGTCGGCATGCGCGGCGAGGCCTTTCTCGCCCGCTGGAACGATTTCAATGACATCGTGCACGGCATCGTCCACGATCTCGGAGGATCCTTCAGCGCCGAGCACGGCATCGGCCGGCTCAAAGTAGCGGAGATGCAGCGATTCAAGTCCGGCACCGAGCTGGCGCTCATGCGTGCCATCAAGAGGGCTCTCGACCCCAAGGGCATCATGAACCCGGGCAAGGTCTTGCCGGGCGAGTGACATTTCCTCACAGCCCGGCCGCGCCACGCGCGGCGATCAACGACCCGTAATGCGGCCTAGATACGGGTAGAAGGCCCCTCTGCCGGCATCGGCCCTGCCGTGGCCCAGATAGAACGGACCCGGCGGCGTGTCCGCGCCGAGAAACACGCTAGTGGCCGTGATGAGCTCATCGGCAGCGATATCGTCACTGTCTTCCCACACGTTGCCGCCCTCGGGCGATCCGCCCGAATAGGCCGGCTGGAAGAGCACGTCCGCCACACCCCGATAATACGGTCCCCGCACCCGTGCCGCGTGCTGACCGCTCAGGTCCCTCTCGCCAAAACCGGAGGTCGGGAACTCGAGATTGTCGAGCGTATCCAGAGCAGGTAGATACCCAGACCGATGCTGTGCCCCACCGCCTGCTCCACCACGGCCAGGTCCACGGGGCTCCCCTATGACGATGGGCAACTGTGAGGCCAGCGCGTCGTCGCTCAAGCCGGCATCGTTCTCCACGCGAACAAAGTCGACGACCCGCGCTGCGTCATCATCTCGTGGGGCCTCGGGCGCAGCGCAGGAGCCCTGGGCACGCACCGCGCACGCAGGCGCTGTCATCCCGCCGACTCCCGGGGTAGCGGCGATCAGCGCGATCGACGCCGTGGGCACTACATACATCAAGCCCTCGTCGCCTTGCCGATCATCGCATCGTCTGCTGCCGGCATCATCGCACTATGTCGCGAGCTCCGGTCGATCGCGGAACAGCTCGAGCGCCTCCGGATTCGCAAGTGCCTCGACGTTCTTCACCGGCTCGCCGTGGACGACGCTGCGCACCGCCAGCTCCACGATCTTGCCGCTGCGTGTACGCGGGATGTCGGCCACTTGCACTACCCGGGCTGGCACATGCCTCGGACTGGCGTTGTCACGAACGCGGCGCTTGATCCGCTTGACGAGCGCATCGTCCAACGTCGCCCCGTCGCGAAGGCGGACGAAAAGCACCACCCGCACGTCGCCCTGCCAACGCTGCGCGATGACCAGGCTCTCGACAACCTCCGGGATTTGCTCCGCCTGCCGATAGATCTCCGCCGTGCCGATACGTACCCCGCCGGGATTCAGTACGGCATCCGAACGGCCATGGATGACGACACCGTCGTGCTCGGTGAGCTCCGCGTAGTCACCGTGACACCATACGTCGGCGATCTTGTCGAAATAGGCGGCGCGATACCTCTCGCCGCCGGGGTCATTCCAGAAATACAGCGGCATGGATGGAAACGAAGCCGTGCACGCGAGCTCCCCCCTCTTGCCAGGCGGCAACGATGCCCCCTGCTCGTCGAGAATCTGGACGTCGAGACCGAGCGTGCGACACTGAATCTCGCCTCGCCATACGGGAAGTGTCGGGCAGCCGGCCACGAAACAGCCGATGATGTCGGTGCCGCCGGATATGGAAGAGAGACAGACGTCGGCTTTGATCTTCTCGTAGACGAAGTCGAAGCTCTCCGGCACCAGGGGAGAGCCTGTCGAGAGCATGGTGTGCAGCGACGACAGATCGTGCGTGGCGATGGGTTCCAGCCCCGATTTCTTGACCGCATCGATGTATTTGGCCGACGTACCGAAAATCGTCATGCCCGCTTCGCTGACATAGTCGAAAAGCCTCTCGGGCCCCGGATGAAAGGGGGAGCCGTCGTAGAGCAGCAGGGTGGCGCCGCTGGCGAGCCCCGACGCCAGCCAGTTCCACATCATCCACCCACAGGTCGTGAAGTAGAACAGCCTCTCGCCCGGCTTGACGTCGCAGTGCAGAAGGTGTTCCTTGAGATGCTCGAGCAGCGTGCCGCCGATCCCGTGTACGATGCACTTGGGTACCCCGGTCGTGCCCGAAGAGAACATGATGTAGAGCGGATCATTGAACGAGCATTGCTCGTACTCCAGGCTCCGCGGGGCAAATCCTTCGATGAAGTCGTCGAGAAGCACGGCATTCTTTACGCCCTCGACGGCGGGATCGGAGGAAACGTAGGGCACCACGACCGTTCGGGCCACCGAGGGCAGCTCGGCGGTGATCTCCTGCAGCCGCGCCAGGGAGTCGTGAACCTTGCCGCCGTAGAAGTAGCCGTCGGCCCCGAACAGCACCTTCGGCTCGATCTGGCCGAAGCGGTCCAGCACGCCCTGAACCCCGAAATCCGGTGAGCAGGACGACCACACCGCGCCCAGGGAGGCCGTCGCCAGCATCGCAGCGATCGCCTCGGGCACGTTGGGAAGGAAGCCGCCGACCCGATCGCCGGCGCTCACACCGGCTTCGCGCAAAGCCTGGGAAAGCCGCGACACCAGTGTGTTGAGCTGATCGTAGCTCAGGGTACGCGCGATTCGGTCCTCACCGCGGAATACTATCGCCGCTCCCGAGCCGCGGCCTCGCAGCAGATTCTCCGCGAAGTTCAGACGCGCCTGCGGAAACCAGCGTGCCCCCGGCATGCGCTCCCGGTCGCGGACGATGACCTCGCCCTGTTCGGCAGCAATCACGCCGCCGAAGGACCACATGCTCTGCCAGAAGTGTTCCGGTTGCGCCAGCGACCAACGGTAGAGCTCGTCGTAGCTCGAGCACTCGGTTCCCCATTGCTCCCGCACGGCGGCCATAAAGGCCGTCAGATTGGATCGCTCGATCCGTTCGGTGGATGGATGCCACAGTGGAGCCGTCACGGAGTTGCCTATTGCAGGGGCCGTTCGCCCGCATACCTGCGCGCAGAGTGTATCCCATCCGGCGCTGCGGCATGTACTCGCCGCTGGAGTAACTTATAATTGCAGTAGCACGTGGGCTCGCAAATCTGTGTGCGCGAGCACTCTGGTCCGGAGAGGAGCGATGTCGCGACCACCCGCTGAGAGAACGACCGAAATAATTGACAAGCTGGTTGTCGCGTCGCGCCGCAAGCTCCCCAAGGCAGAAGCACCGCAGGTCGAACAGTTTCTGCGCCAGTACTACCACCGGGTGTCGCCCGAAGATCTCGAGGAGCGCAGCCTGCTCGACCTCGCCGGGGCGGCGCTTGCCCACTGGCACCTGGCACGGGAACGCGCCCCCGGAGACGTCAAGCTCCACGTCTACAACCCGCACTTCGAGAAGCACGGCTGGCAATCCACCCATACGATCGTCGAGATCGTGGTCGACGACATGCCTTTTCTGGTCGACTCCGTCTCAATGGCGCTCAACCGACTCGGTCTGACCATCCATCTCACCGTACATCCTGTCGTGCGCGTGCGCCGCGACGACGCCGGCAATCTTACCGACATCCTGCCTCGCGACAGCGACCACGGCGAAGCGATCACCGAATCTTTCATGCATTTTCAAGTCGACCGCCAGACTGAGCAGCAAGCCCTGGAGGACATTCGCAAGGAGATCCGAAAAGTTCTCGCGGACGTTTCCATGGCCAACAGCGACTGGCAATCCATGCGTCATAAAGTCGTCGAGGCGGTCACCGAGCTCGAGGAAAACCCACCCCCGCTCGACAAGGAAGACGTCGCCGAGGCCGCTGCTTTCTGCCGCTGGATCGAAGCCGACCACTTCACGTTCCTCGGTTACGTAGAGTTCGACATCATCGACTCCGGCGGGCGTCGGTCGCTCAAGGTTGTTCCCGACTCGCGCCTTGGTATCCTGCGCGACGTCGAGGACGAGTTCAGCGTTCTGCCCACCACGGCCGACGAGTACAGTGCGCTGCACGAGTTTCTCGTCGTCACCAAAGCAAATTCGCGCGCCACGGTCCATCGTCCTGCTTACATGGATTTCATCGGCATCAAGCGTTATGCGCCCGACGGCCGGCCGGTCGGCGAGCGCATCATTCTTGGCTTGTTCACGTCCGCAGCCTATTTCCGCAACACGCGCGACATTCCGCTGCTGCGGCACAAGGTGATGCGCGTGATGAGCCGCAGCGGGCTACCGATCTCCGGACACGCGAGTAAGGCTCTGCAGAACATCTTCGAGACCTATCCGCGCGACAGTCTTTTCCAGATCTCCGAAGACAAGCTGTTCACGAATGCCATGGGGATCCTGGAGCTACAGGAGCGCCAGCGGATCCGGTTGCTGGTGCGCAGAGATCTCTATGGGCGCTTCTACTCCTGTCTGGTGTTCGTTCCGCGAGAGCGCTACACCCGCGAGCTGCGCGTGCGCATACAGGATATCCTCATGGACGCCTACGGCGGCAGCGCCTGCGAATTCAACACGCAGTTCTCGGAGTCGGTGCTCGCCCGCATACAGTACCTCATCTACACACACCGAGGATCTGCGCCGAAGTATGACGAGGAAGAGGTTCAGGCGAAGATCACGGAGGCGGCCCGGTCCTGGGCCGACAACCTGCGGGATGCTCTGTACGAGCAGTACGGAGAGGAAAGAGCTAACTATCTGTTCGGCAGATACGGCGATGCGTTTCCCGTCTCCTACATGCACGACTTCTGGGCACGCGCGGCGGCCTTCGACACCGATCGGGTAGAGCAGACCCGGGAGAGCGGTCGGCTCGGCATCACCTTCTACCGTCCCCTGGTAGAGACACAGGGCGGCGTGCGGCTGAAGCTTTTCGCCGCGGGCCGGCCCGTCTCGCCCTCCGATGCCCTGCCGGTGATCGAGAACATGGGGCTCAAGGTCGTCGGCGAGCGCCCGTACGAGATTCATCCGCGCGACAGCGATCCGGTCTGGATCCATGAATTCCAACTCGTCCACCCCGGGGACCACCCCATCGAGCCTGGCGAGATCGGCGAGCAATTTCAGAACACCTTTCTGCGCGTCTGGAACGGAGAAGTCGAGAACGACGGCTTCAACCGGCTTGTCATAGAAGCCGGTCTCGCCTGGCGCGAGACCGTGGTCCTGCGCGCGTACTGCAGATACCTGCGGCAGATCCGTGTTCGCTACAGCGAGGCCTACATGATAGAGAGCCTCGTGGCCAATCCCCGGATCACCCGGCTGCTGGTGGATCTGTTCGACGCGCGCTTCGACCCCGGGACCGCGGAAGATCGTAACGCGCGGGCCGAGCAACTCATCGCCCAGATAGAAAAGCGCCTCGACGACGTCGCCAATCTCGACGAGGATCGTATCTTGAGGAGCTTCGGCAACCTGATTCGATCGACGGTGCGCACCAATTACTTCCAGTCGGGCCCGCAGGGCGAGCCCAAGCCCTACGTGTCGTTCAAGTTCGACTCCTCGAAGATCGCGCGCATGCCGGAGCCGAGACCGCTGTTCGAAATCTTCCTCTACTCACCGCGCACGGAAGCCGTTCATCTGCGCGGTGGTCGCGTGGCCCGTGGAGGACTGCGCTGGTCCGACCGCCGTGAGGACTTTCGCACTGAAGTGCTCGGGCTGGTGAAGGCACAGATGGTCAAGAACGCCGTCATCGTGCCCATGGGCGCGAAAGGCGGCTTCGTCGTCAAGCGCCCCCCGCTCGAACGCGATGCACTGCAGCGGGAGGCAGTAGAGTGCTACCAGACATTTCTGTGCGGGATGCTCGACATCACCGACAACCTGATGGCGGGGAAACTGGTCCCGCCGCCGGACGTCGTCCGCCACGACGACGACGACCCCTACCTGGTCGTCGCGGCGGACAAAGGCACCGCCACTTTCTCCGATATCGCCAACAGCGTTTCCGCGCAGTACGGCTTCTGGCTCGGCGACGCTTTCGCGTCCGGTGGATCCATCGGCTACGACCACAAGAAGATGGGAATCACCGCGAAGGGGGCGTGGGAGTCCGTGAAGCGGCATTTTCGTGAACTCGGCATCGACACTCAGACGACAGACTTCACCGTGGTCGGCATCGGTGACATGTCCGGCGATGTGTTTGGCAACGGCATGCTGCTCTCAAGACATATACGTCTCGTTGCCGCCTTCAACCACCTGCATATTTTTCTCGACCCGGAGCCCGATCCCGAGAAGAGCTACCGGGAGCGCGAGCGGCTCTTCAATCTTACTCGCTCGACCTGGGCGGACTACGACGCGCAGCTCATCTCCGAAGGCGGTGGCGTGTATTCACGCCGCTCGAAGTCGATCACGCTCTCGTCGCAGGTTCAGATCGCACTGCGCGTCAAGGCCGACCGCATGACGCCCAACGAGCTGATCAATGCCATCCTAAAGGCTCCGGTCGACCTGATCTGGAACGGCGGCATCGGGACCTACGTCAAATCCCAGACAGAGACCCACGAGCAGGTCAGTGACCGTGCCAACGATGCGCTACGGGTGGACGGCCGGGAGCTGCGCTGCCGCGTGTTCGGCGAGGGCGGCAACCTCGGCATGACGCAGCTCGGGCGCATCGAGTACAGCCGCAACGGCGGGCTTTGCTACACCGACTCGATCGACAATTCCGCCGGCGTCGACACCTCGGATCACGAGGTGAACATCAAGATTCTCCTCGACAGCGTGGTGGCCAACGGAGACATGACAGCCAAGCAGCGGAACCGCCTGCTCGCGGAGATGACCGAAGAGGTCGCCCAGCTGGTCCTCAGCGACAATTACGGCCAGACGCAGGCAATCAGCATCGCCGCCTCCGAGGCTCCGGCGCTGCTCCAGCAGCATGGGCGCTTCATGCGACATCTCGAGCGCAACGGACACCTCAACCGACGTCTCGAGTTCCTTCCCGACGACGACAGCCTGACCGACCGGCTGGCCGCGAACGAGGGCCTGACCCGCCCGGAGATCGCCATCCTGCTGTGTTACGCCAAGATGAGGCTCTACCAGCAGCTCCTCGACTCCGACGTGCCGGAGGATCCGTTTCTGCGCCACGAGCTCGAGCACTATTTTCCGGACCGCCTGGCCACACGCTTCCGGGCCGAGATGTACGAGCATCGGCTCAAGCGGGAAATCATCGCGACCCACATCACGAACAGCATGGTGAATGTAGCCGGGCCTTCGTTCGCCTTTCGCCTCTCGGAGATAAGCGGCATGGACCCGCCAACGGTGGCCCGCGCCTACACCGGTGCGCGCCAGATCTTCGGCATGCGCGAACTGTGGCATCAGATCGAAGCGCTGGACAACCGGGTTGCCGCGCGCACGCAGACACGGATGCTGCTGGATGCCGTGGGGTTGATCGAGCGTGCGACCCTGTGGCTGCTGCGCAACCGCAAGGCACCGCTCGACATCGCCGAGACAGTCGAGTTCTTCGAAGAAGGAGTGGGCACCCTGGCCACAAGCCTGCCGCGCCCGCTGGCAGCGGAAAATCGCTTGCGCCTCAAGCGGCGCACCAAGGAGTTGGTCTCCCAAGGGGTGCCCGCCGAGCTGGCGGCGCGCGTGGCGGGGCTGATACCGCTGTCCTCGGCACTCGACATCGTCGATGTGGCCACAGCGGCGGGTCGAGACATCGGACTGGTGGCGTCGGTGTATTTTGCCCTCGGCGCCAAGCTCGAGCTGCTTTGGCTGCGAGATCAGGTTGCCAACCTGCCGACCCAAAGCCACTGGCATCAGCTGGCCAAGTCCAGTCTGCGCAGCGATTTTCACCATCAGCAGCGGCGTCTCACTGCCGCCGCGCTCACGGCGGGTCGTGGCAACCAGGCCAAATCCTTCGTCAACTCGTGGATCGACGAGAATCGAGCGGGATACGATCGCTACAAGCTCCTGATGAGTGAACTCAGAAGCAGCAGCGGCTTCGACTACGCCATGCTGTCGGTGGCCCTGAGCGAGTTGCAGACCCTATCGCGCGCATCGGCGCCGAGTTTAGCGCCCGCCGAGGCGGCCGCTTAGCCCGGCGCTCAGGCAAGCATCCGCGCTCGTGAATGCGGCCCGGCGGCGCTCGTGGCGCCGCCAAGCACGATCTCGGCGGGAATTTCCAGCTCCACCGCGATGGGCAGATGATCCGAGGCCTTCATGCTGAGGACCTCGGCGCCCACGACCCGCAGCCCCGGCGACACCAGCACGTGGTCGATACCGCGAACGGGCCTCCAGCTGGGGAACGTATGGTCGGTCAGCGGCAGCCGGCAAAGGCGGGTTGCGTCGAGCAGGTCGAAGAACTCGGGACTGTTGGCGCCGCAGTTCAAGTCTCCCATGAGCACGACATGCCGATAATCACGCAGCAAGTGACCGAGGTGAGCGATCTGCAGCCTGCGCGCGCGCCGTCCGAGCGCCAGGTGCACGACTGTGACGATCAGAGGGGTCGCCTCCCCGCCCAGGCGCAGCATCAGAGCACCGCGACCGGGTATCGCCCCCGGTAGGCGCACCTCCTCGACGTGAGCAAACGGAATACGGCTCAGGACACCGAGACTGTGGTGAGCGATCTTGCCCAGGCGCCGGTTCGTCTGCGTGTACCAGTGGGGGAAGCTCGAAAGCTGCGCCAGGTACTCGGTCTGGTCCTTGAAGCCGCTGCGCAGGCTGCCGCCGTCGACCTCCTGCAGTCCGACGAGGTCGAAGCAACGCACGAGATCGCCGATGTTGCCGAGATTGTCTCGCTGCTGGCGATGCGGCAACAGATGCTTCCAACCGTGCGTGACGTACTCGTGATAGCGCTGCGTGCCGACTCCCGCCTGAATGTTGTAGCTCAGCAGGCGCAATTGGCGGGCAACCGTCATGATGCCGTGCGCGCAGCGGGGCGTCGCTGAAATCCACCCCGACAGCGCAGCAACGGGGCCAGCGAACGCTTCCGTTTCAGGTCGTTCAGTGCAGACATGTGCATCGAGCTGTCCGGGAGCATCTTTCCATCGGGCTGACCCGCGCGCCCCTCCAGGAGCGGCGCCGTGCCGACTCGTTGTGCCGGGATCGGGACGCAGCCGGCCACCCCTCGCCGCCCCGGTCCACTCTGCAGCGCATTGTATACCGGAACCGGGTGCGCCCCGACCCGGAGCCGCGACGATCCCGACCAGAGAACAAAATCCCGTCACCAGCCATTGGTACGATCCCAAACCCCCAGCACCGTCGTGCCTTCGACCACCTGATACGCCGGATAGGCCGCCGCCGTCATGCACGCGTGATTGGGCAGCACCCGCACCCTGGTGCCGACGGCAAGCCTGTCGAACCAGTCTTTGTCGGCAACCGGAATGATGCCATGCTCCTGGTGAACACGCTGAACAAAGAGGCCTTCGAGCGGCGCGAGGGTCTTCGCCTCACAGACCTCCCCGTAACCGACCTGTGGCCGGAACTCGGTCGCGCTGAGGTCCTTGGACAAAGCCAGCGCACCGGCATCGATGAGCAGATGCCCCTCATTTCGGTTGTGCCCGATGACGCTGGCGAGCACCGACAACGCGATGTCGCCGCGAGCGCAGCTGCCCAGAGCCAGCTGATCGAGATCGTAGAACACGTAAACACCCGGGCGCATCTCCGTGACCCCGGTGAGGTCGTCAGCGTGCACAGCGGTGGGGGTAGAGCCCGCGCTCACCACCGGGCAGGCGAATCCCGCCTCACGCAGGCGTGTCGCGGCGAGCACGACGCCGTCGCGCTCTTCGCGACCCACCCGGCAAACCTCTTCGACGGAGCGGCAGTGATAAGAGTGCCCCGCATGCGTCATTACACCCATGAGGTTGACGCCCACAGCGCCGTCCAGCTCTGAGGCCAGCGTCAGGAGCTCGGCACCGTCGGGCCGTATACCGGCGCGGGCGCCGCCCGTGTCCACCTCGATCAACACGTCGAACCCGTCGCCGCCCGCGGCGGCATTGGCGAGCTCCCGCGCCAGGCTGCGGTTGTCCGTCACGATCTTGAGCTCGGCGCCCCGCCGCCGCAGAGCCTGCACCTGGGGCAGTTTCTGCGGCGTGATGCCGACGGCGTACAGCAGATCCCGAAAGCCGTGATCGAAAAAATAGGCGGCCTCGCGCAGCGTCGAGACCGTGATGGCGCGCCGAGCCGGCTCGACGGCGAGTTCTGCGACGCGTGCCGACTTTGCCGTCTTGAGGTGCGGCCGCAGGTTGACGCCCAGAGCATGCATGCGCTCGCGCATGACCCGGGTGTTGCGCTCCACGATCGAGCGCTCGAGCACCAGGGCCGGTGTGTCCAGCTCCGCGAGCGTGCTCACTCTGGCTCCCCCGCGTAGTTCAGCGGTAATGCGGTCGTATACTTGATCCGCTCCATGGCGAAGCTAGAGCTCACGTCGCTGATGTTGGCTTTCTGGATCAGTCGCTTGTAGAAGTCGTCGTATGCACCGATATCCGGCACCACCACCCGCATGAGGTAGTCGATCTCCCCGCTCATGCGGTAGAACTCCACTACCTCGGGAAATTCGATCACCGCTCTGGCGAACGACTCCAACCATTCGGCGTTGTGCTGGCTGGTGCGGATGGCGACGAACACATCCACGCCGACGTTCAGCCGGTCCCTGTCGAGCAAGGCCACGCGGCGCTGAATGATCCCGGCCTTCTCGAGATTCTGGATGCGCCGCCAGCACGGCGTGGTGCTCAAGCCCACCTGCTCCGCGATATCGGCGATGGACTGGGCGGCGTCGCGCTGAAGGCACTGCAGAATCTTTTGATCGATGCGATCCATGGCTTACAATTCTATATATATAGGTCATTTTTAGCAAATTTTTTCTGTTTTCACTCATTATTTAGATCATTTTGGGAACAATTTCTCGTATATAAGGACTATCATTCGAATATGGCCTGTCAAAAACGCCGCGAGGCCCGCGATGATGGTCGATAACGCCATGAAAAGATTGGATTTTTCGTTTCTGCGCCAGCAGGTTCTGGGGGTGGACGCCCGTTTGCGCACGCCTTTCGGCGTGCGCCCGCAGGTGTACTGCGACTACACCGCGTCCGGCCGCAGCCTGCGGTTCGTGGAGGAGTACCTGCAGTGCGTGCAGCGCCACTATGCCAATACGCACACCGAAGACGACATGACCGGCCGCTACACGACCCGCCTGCTGCACCAGGCCGAGCAGATCATCAAGGCGGCCGTCAACGCCGGAGAGAACGGTCGCATCATCGCCTGCGGCACCGGCTCGACCGGCGCCATCGACAAGATGCAGCAGCTCATCGGTGTCGCCCTGGCCCCGGCGACCCGGCAGGCGTTGCTCGGCTTCCTCGACGGCTGTCTGGGCCGAGAGGGCCGTTGCCGCTTCGAAGAGTTCCAGGACCGCCATCAGCCGGTGGTCTTCGTCGGTCCCTATGAGCACCACTCCAACGAGGTCACGTGGCGCGAGGGGCTCGCGACGGTGGTCGAGGTCGAACTCGGCGCCAATGGCGCCATCAATCTGGCCCACCTGGAGTCGCTGCTGTGCGACGCGCGCTACCAGGGGCGCCTGCGCATCGGCTCGTTCTCGGCCGCGTCCAACGTGACCGGCCTTCGCACGCCGGTCCACGACATCGCCCGTCTGCTCCACCGTCACGGCGCACTCGCATTCTTCGACTACGCCGCCTGCGCGCCCTACGTGGAAATCGACATGAATCCGCCGGACAGCGTTGCCGGCGGCGACGGCTCCCTCGACGCCATTTTCGTCTCGCCGCACAAGTTCCTCGGCGGACCCGGCTCCAGCGGTATCCTCGTTTTCAACGAGCGTTTATATCACCGCGAGCTCGCACCGTCCGTGGGCGGCGGCGGCACCGTCGACTATGTCGGCCTGGACGATCACGACTTTGTGCGCGACATCGAGGAGCGTGAGAAAGCGGGCACGCCGGGAATTCTGCAGACGATGAAGGCGGCCCTGGCCTTTGCCGTGAAATCCGCGGTGGGCGTGGAAGCCATCGAGAGGCGCGAGAGCGCTCTGACGCGAAAGGCGTTCGATCGCTGGGCAGGCTCGAACGTCGAGATACTCGGCCATCGGGACCCGGACCTGCGCGTCAGCATCATTTCGTTCAACATCAAAGATCCGCGCGGCGGGCACCTGCATCCGAAGTTCGTCACCACACTGCTCAACGACCTCTTCGGCATCCAGTCCCGCGCAGGCTGCTCATGTGCGGGACCCTACGGTCACCGCCTCCTCAATATCGATCGCGAGCTCTCGCACGAATACCGCCATTGGATCGCGAGGGGCTACTCGGGGATAAAACCCGGCTGGTGCCGGCTGGGTTTTCATTACGTGATGGATGATGCGGAGGCGCAGTACGTCATCGACGCCGTCGACTTCATCGGTGAATTCGGGCACTTGTTCCTGTCGCTTTACGAATTCGATCTCATCACCGGCGCATGGACGCACCGCGACTTTCGTGACACCCCTCCGGAGTTTTCGCTGGCCGAGGCCCTCGCCGCCGGCCATCCGACCGACGAGCCGCTCACCGCAGAGCAGCGCGCGACGATCTACCACCGCTGCCTGCAGGAGGCTCGCGCCCTGGCGAGGGAATTGAACCGGACCCCAGCGCCGGAATCGGCCCGGCTGCACGGCAAGCTCGGCGAATTGCAGTTCTTTTCCATGTAACGCGCGCAGCGTCCCGATCCCGGTGAGCCGCGTCATTGTCTGCGGCCGATCTAGCTCACCTGCAGCTGCTCGTCGACGACCTCCACCGTCGCCAGAGACTCGATGGGGACCCGCAGAAAATCGAGATGCTGCCGACCTTTCTCGACCGGCTTCTCGATGACACAGCCGATGCCCATCAGCGTGGCGCCGCCCGCTCTTACGAGCTCGCACAGTGCCCGTATTGTCGATCCCGAGGCGAGGAAATCGTCGATAAGCAGCACCCGGTCTCGGGGCAGCAGATAGTTCTTGGAGATCATCAGATCGATCTGCTCCGCCTGCGTACGGCTGGTCGCCCGTGAGAGATAGTAGACATCCGTCATGACCGCCGAGCGATGCTTGCGCGCGTAGACCATGGGAACACCCAATGCGTGTGCCGTCGCAAATGCAGGCGCGATCCCACTGACTTCCGCCGTGACCACCTTGTTGATCCCGGCAGATGCAAGCGACGCGAACCGCTCGGCGAAGCGCTCGCCCATGGCCATGATCAGGCTGGCGTCGACTTGATGATTCAGGAACCCGTCCACTTTGACTATACCTCCACCAACGTGCACGGCTTCCGCCCGAATTCTGTCGATCAGTGCTTGCATCTGCGCCTGCCCATCCCCGTCTCACCTGCCAAATAATGCCGCGATTTGCGCGCGCGATGCGCTTCTGTATGCCAGCGGAGCCTGACACCTGCGCGCTGCAGCTGCTATCATAGGGCAATCACCAAGATCGCCATAGGGAAATCCGGACGGCGACGTGAGCTTCTGCCGCCGGCCTTCACCCTCGAAGCGACAGACCGTTTGGATAGCTGCTGAATTGAGCCAATGACGAAGAACGGCCAACGGGCGATCGGAGTCGACGGCGAAACTCGCTATCAACAGCGGCTGCTTCCCGGCGTTTCAAGAACCTTCGCTCTGACGATCCCGCAGCTGCCGCCGCCCCTGCGCACGGTTGTCACTAACGCCTACCTGCTTTGCCGCATCGCCGACACGATCGAGGACGACGTCGGCATCGACACAGAGCAAAAGCGTGCTTTCCACGAGATGTTCATCGAGACTCTCAACGCCCGGGTGCCCGCAAGCGATTTCGTGGAGGCCATCACACCGCTACTGTCGCCGGATATCCTGCCGGCCGAGCGGGAGCTCATCGAGCATGCGGACACGGTGGTCAGCACCACTTTCACGTTTGCGCCCGGCGTACAGGAAATTCTCAAGCGTCATGTGGAAACGATGTGCCGGGGCATGCCGGCATTTCAACATTTACACAAGCATCACGGTCTGAGGGATCTCGACGCCCTCGAGCGCTACTGCTATTACGTGGCAGGCGTCGTCGGCGAGATGCTGACGGAGCTGTTCTGCGATTACTCCCGGCAGATTGCGAATCGACGGGAGGAACTTCATCGACTCTCGGCCTCGTTCGGACAGGGGCTGCAGATGACGAACATCCTCAAGGACGTTTGGGACGACCGCGAATCGGGAGTCTGCTGGCTGCCCCGGGACGTCTTCGAGGGTGTCGGCTACGACCTCAGCCGACTGGCCCCTCGCTACCGAAGAGAGGCATTCGCCAGAGGCATCGACATCCTCATCGGTATCGCTCATGCGCATCTGCGCCATGCACTCGAGTACACCCTGTTGATACCCGCCGGGGAGCGGGGCGTGCGACGATTCTGCCTGTGGAGCCTGGGGCTCGCCGTGCTCACCCTTAGACGCATTCATGCCAATCGGAACTACGTCTCCGGGCGGGAAGTCAAGGTGTCACGAACAACCGTCAGGCTGACGACGGTAATTACCGATGCCGCCATGCGCAGCGATCTTTTGCTGCGGTCGCTGTTCGCCGTGTGTGCACGCGGACTGCCGTTGAGTGACGCGGCGACCCGATCCGCGCCGCCCTGCGGGCGCGAACGACGGCACTACGAGCAGACAGCCGCGGACACGCGCCGGGCCAATGCTTGAGCAGCTTGCAGACAGCGGTCGAAGCTCCAGCGCGCAACGGCGGCGCACGAGCTCGTTCAGCGATACGGCAGAGCAGCTTCGGCCTGCGCCGCTCGAGCGCGCCATCGGCCGCGCCCGCGACGCGCTGCTCGGCGCACAGGACGCGAACGGCTACTGGTGCTTCGAGCTAGAAGCCGATTGCACGATACCGGCCGAGTACATCCTCATGATGCATTTCATGGGGGAGATCGACAGCGAGCTGGAGACCAAGCTGGCAAGCTATATCCGGGCGCACCAGACGGATGCGGGCGGCTGGCCCCTGTTTCACGGCGGCGAGTACGATCTCAGCTGCTCGGTGAAAGCCTACTACGCGCTCAAGCTCGCCGGTGACCGCGCCGACGAACCGCACATGCGCAAGGCTTGTGAGGCAGTACTGCGCAGAGGCGGCGCCGTGCGCGCCAACGTGTTCACGCACATCGCGCTGGCGAAGTTCGCACAGATCCCCTGGCGCGCGGTGCCGTTCATGCCGGTGGAGATCATCCTGATGCCCCGATGGTTTCCATTTCACTTGAGCAAGGTCTCTTACTGGTCGCGAACCGTCATCGTTCCGCTTCTCATCCTGTGCAGCCTCAGAGCCGAGGCGAAGAACCCTCGTGACGTTGGCGTCGCGGAGCTTTTCGACACACCGCTGACGCGGGTTCGTGACTATTTCCCGGTGCGCTCGCCGCTCAATCGACTCTACATCCTCCTCGACCGGCTCGGACGGCGCCTGGAGCCGCTCATCCCGGCATTGGTGCGACGATACGCGTTGCACAGGGCGGAGCGCTGGATCGTCGAGCGCCTCAACGACGAAGACGGTCTCGGCGCCATATTTCCCGCCATGATCAACGCCTACGAGGCACTGGCTCTGCGCGGCTACGGCGACGACCACCCCTACCGCCAGCAGGCACGCAGCGCGCTGCAGCGACTGCTGATCGTGCGCGCGGCCGATGCCTACTGCCAGCCCTGCGTCTCTCCGATCTGGGACACTGCCCTCGCCTGTCACGCGTTACTCGAGGAGGACAGCACGTCCAGCCACGCCGCGGTCAGGCATTCGCTGGACTGGCTGGCGCGGCGGCAGCTCAAGGACGAGTATGGGGACTGGCAGCTCAAGGCACCGCGACTGCCGGGCGGAGGTTGGCCCTTTCAGTTTGCCAACCCGCATTACCCGGACCTGGACGATACGGCAGCCATCGCCTGGGCCATGCACCGAGCCGACCCGTGCGAGTACGCCGAACCGATTCGACGCGGCGCCGACTGGCTGCGAGGCATGCAGAGCAAGAACGGAGGCTTTGCCTCGTTCGACATCGACAACACACATCGTCATCTCAATGAAATTCCTTTTGCCGATCACGGGGCTCTGCTCGATCCACCGACGAGCGACGTCAGCGCACGCTGCGCCACGCTCCTCGCCCGGCTGGCGCGCGAGAGCGATCGTGACGCCCTCGCTCGTTGCATGCGATTCCTCGAAGCGGAGCAGGAGACGAGCGGCTGCTGGTTCGGGCGCTGGGGCACGAACTACATCTACGGGACCTGGTCGGTGCTGGAAGCACTGCGTGAGTGCGGGGCGACGGCGGCACAGGCCCGGATTGCGCGCGCGGCTTCATGGCTCGAGTCGGTGCAGCGTCCCGACGGCGGCTGGGGCGAGAGCAACGCGAGCTACGAGCACGATGGCCCGCGGGAAGAACACTACCGGTCCGCTGACAGCACCGCCTTTCAGACCGCGTGGGCGGTGCTTGCGCTCATCGCCGCGGGCAGGGCCGCGAGCGATGCCGTGGCCCGAGGAGTCGCGTTTCTGCTCCGAAGGCAGGAAGAGGACGGCCTGTGGTCCGATCCTCAGTTCACGGCCCCCGGGTTTCCCCGTGTTTTCTACTTGAAGTATCACGGCTACAGCAAATACTTCCCGTTGTGGGCCCTGGTCCGCTATCGGAATGCGCGCGGCGACGGGCGTCGCTAGCCGAGCCATTGCAGCGGCCGCCCACGGACCGCGGCAGGAGCCGCGGCTCACCGGCGCGGATATCCGCCCGCCGTGCGTGAACCACAATGGGCCCTGAGCGACAGCCGCTGCCGGGGGTCGTGTCGGCCTCCCGCATGGAGGTGCGCACGCTCGAGCGCGCAGGCAGACGGTTCCGCTCCCTGCCCGGCGTATCCACACGCAGCTGCGGCATGGGCCGCGAGCGGGCGGCCCGCGCCGCACGAGAGCTTCTCGCCCAAGGCTGCACGGCACTCGTGAGCTGGGGCTTTGCCGGTGCTCTCGCGCCGCGGTTGCACCGGGGCGACCTGCTGCTGCCCGCGCGCGTCGTCAACGTCGACGGCACCGGCATCGAGGTCGACGTGAGGTGGCACCGGCGCATGCAGCAGGTTCTGGCGCCTGCACCGACGCCGTGTGCGGAAACGTTGCTGCACGCGCCTGAACCGGTGCTCACCGCCGACGCCAAAGCGGCGTTGTTTGCAAGCTCCCGGGCCGCGGCTGTGGACATGGAGAGCGCGACACTGGGTGCGGTCGCGAATGCGGCGGGCGTGCCGTTCCTTGCCGTCAGAGCGATTGTCGACATCCACAGCGATTCGCTACCGGTATGGGCTTCACGCGCCTTGGACGACTCCGGCCGACTGGCGGCACGAGTGGTGCTCACCGGCCTCCTGCAGCGCCCCGGCGACCTCTTGAGGCTGCTGCGACTCGCGCGCGGCGTTGCCGCCGCGCGAGCATCGCTGGCGCGAGCCGCACAGCTTGCCGGGCCGCACCTGCTGGCCGGGCATGATGCATCGCCCTCGTCGTAGACGTCGTCCGCATCGGCGGCGAAAGCGGCAACCCGGATGAGCCCTTCCACCTCAACAGGAACCGGGCATGACCCGGTGGGCTGGATGCTGGCCCGCTCGGTGGACCTGGTTCACCGTACGGCGGTGTGGGTGGTGGTGGTTGCGACGCTCGGCTCCGCACTGTTGCTGCACTACACCGTGACCCATCTGGGCGTAGACACCAGTACGGCGAACATGATCTCTGCTCGCCTGCCGTGGCGGCAGACGTTCATCGACTTCAAGCGGGCTTTCCCCCAGCTGGCCGCCAACATCATCGTCGTCATCGATGCCGACACCCCCGAGCTCGCCGAAGATGCTCAGGAAAAGCTCGGGGCAGCGCTACGGGCGAACGAGCGCACGTACCACTCCGTGAACCTTGTGCGGGGTGGCGACTTCTTTCATCGCAACGGCTTGCTCTATCTCAGCACGCAGGAGCTCGAGGCCTTTGCCGATCGTGTGGCGGCGGCGCAGCCGTTTCTGCGTCAGCTGTCCGACGACCTCAGCCTGCAGACGCTCCTCGCGCTGCTGGCGCAGACGCTCGACGCGGACGCGGCCGGGTCCGACACGGACCGGATTCTGCGGGCGCTGGCAGACGCCTTCGCCGCTTCCAGTGACGGACACTTTCACCGTGTTTCCTGGCGCGAGCTCACGGGCTCGCAGCGCACGCAGCAAGTAGCGCGCCAGCGTCTGCTGCTCGTTCGGCCACGAGCGGACGATGCTCAGCCGCGACACCGACGCGTGGCCGTCGAGGGCATCCGTGAGGCGGCCGCACGACTCGGCCTCGTGAACGAGACCGGTGTGCGCGTTCGCCTGACCGGGGCCATCGCCATGGAGCACGAGGAGCTCGCCAGCGTGCAGGCAGGAACCGTGCTTGCCGGCGTGCTGTCGATGACGCTGGTGATGGTGGTTCTGCTCGTGATCCTGCGCTCCGTGCGCCTGGTTCTGGCATCGGTACTGACCCTCTTGGCCGGCTTGATCGCCACGGGGGCATTTGCCGCTGTAGCCGTCGGTCGGCTCAATCTCATCTCCATCGCCTTTGCCGTGCTGTACATCGGGCTCGCAGCGGATTTCGCGATTCATTTCTGCGCGCGCTGTCGTGAGCTGCTCGATGCGGGGCACGAGCTGCGTGAGTCATTGAGGCAAAGCGCCGCCGATGTCGGCGCCTCGCTGCTGATCTGCGCCGCCACCACGGCGATCGGCTTCTATGCTTTCATTCCGACCGATTTCGCCGGCGTGGCTCAGCTCGGACTCATCTCGGGGACCGGAATGTTCATAAGCCTCGCCGTCAGCTTGACGGTCCTGCCTGCCTTGATCAGCGTGATGCCCCCGCTGCCCCGCTCGGGAACGGCGGCAGCCCCTCTGCACGCCCGGGTTCTGGCGCTTGTGGGTGCGTGGGTGCTGCGGCACCGCACCGCCGTGCGCGCCGCCACGATCGTCGCCGCAGCGGGCGCGTTGGCGTCGTTGAGCGGCGTGGCGTTCGACGACAATCCACTCAATCTCCGCGATCGCACCTCCGAGTCGGTACAGACCTTTCTCGAGCTGATGGACGACCCCGACAACATACCCCTTACGTTGTCCGTGCTGACATCGTCCGAGGACGCTTTCTCTGCCGCGCGCGAAGAGCTGCTGCGCTTGGAGACCGTGGCTTCCGTGCGCAGCATCGATGATTTCGTGCCGGCCGATCAGCAGCAAAAGCTCGCCATCGTCGATGAAATGGCCTTCATCGTGGGCGGTGAGCTTGCCCAGCCGCAGAGGCCCAGAGTCGACCCCGACACCGATTTCGAGCACATCCGGGAATTTGCGCGCGTGCTGCGAACATATCTCGACCGAGTCGGCCTGGACCGCGCGCCGGCGGCGGCGAAACTCTCGGCGCAGATGCAAGGCTGGATCACGGGAACGGTGGATCTTTCCCCGGCCGAGCGGTCTCGCCGCATCGGCGAACTGGCCGAGATCGTCCTCGCCACGCTCCCGCGGCAGCTGTCTGCGCTGAACGCTGCGCTGCGCGCCGAGGCGATCGACGTCGACGCGCTTCCGGACAGCCTGCGGGCGTTGTGGGTCAGCATCGACGGTCGCCGCCGTCTCGAGGTCGTACCACGCGGCGACGTGTCGGACGACGCGGAGCTCGGCATTTTCGTTCGCTCCGTGCGCGCCGCCGTGCCGGCGGCCACCGGTATGCCGGTGGTCCAGATCGAAGCGGGCCGTGCCGTGATCGACGCATTCCGCTTCGCCTTTCTCAGTGCATTCGGGCTGATATTCGTCATACTGCTCGCGTTGCTGCGCAGCTTGCGCGATGCGCTTGCGGTAGTCTTTCAGCTGCTGCTGGCCGCCGCGTTGACGGGAGCGGCGGCGGTACTGTTCGGCATCGAATTCAACTTCGCGAACATCATCGCCCTGCCACTGCTGCTCGGCATGGGTGTCGACAGCGCTATCCACATGGCTCATCGCCTGCGGGCAGCACCGCCGGCCGACGGCAACCTGCTCGGCAGCAGTACCGGCCGCGCCGTCGTTTTCAGCGTTCTCACCACGATTTGCAGCTTCGGAAGCCTGACCCTGTCGGCTCATGCCGGCACGGTCAGCATGGGGCTGCTGCTGACGTTGGGCATGATCATGACGCTGGTGTGCACCCTCATCGTTCTGCCGGTCCTGCTGGCCCGGGGCACACCGCGCTGACGCTGCGAAATCCGCCGGCCGGCACCCTGCGCGGCCACATCGATACTGCTAGAATGACCGCGGGCGTGGGGAACACCGCCGCGCCGCCGCGAGGGGCTCAGCCACGAGGGGCGAGGGCGGGAGCCGGCGTCAAGCCTATTGAGATCAGCACGGCAGGGCCGCCTGCGCTGCGCGCCCGCCCTTCACGGCTATGGAAGCGACGGCGCAAGCCCAACCGAACATCGCCCTGGTCAAGTACTGGGGAAAGCGCGAGCCGGTTGCCAACCTGCCCGCCGTCGGCTCGCTGTCCATCACCCTGGACGAGTTGTGGACTCGCACGCGGGTTCGCTTCGATGAGACCATCGCGGCAGATCGATTCGAACTCAATGGCCGTCGCGCCAGCGCCGAAACCTCAAGGGTCAGTGCCTGCCTCGACCGACTGCGCCGCTTAGCAGGCACACAGCAGCGCGCGCTCGTGAGCAGCCGCAACAACTTTCCCACTGGGGCCGGCCTGGCCTCTTCGGCATCCGGATTCGCCGCCCTGGTCGCGGCCGCGGCGCAGGCGCTCGGGCTCGAGCTGAGCGGCGAGGAGATCTCTCGCATTGCGCGACGCAGCTCGGGCTCGGCGGCGCGCTCCGTATTCGGGGGCTTCGTCGAGTTACCGGCCGCGGACTCCTCCACGGCGGATGTCACTGCTACCCCCCTGCTCGCCGAGAGCGCGTGGCCCTTGGGCGTGACAATCGCCATAACCTCCACCGAAGCCAAGGCCATTGGTTCCGGTGAGGGCATGCAGCGCACGGCGGAGACCTCCGTGTATTACGATGCTTGGGTGCAAACGGCGGCGGCGGACCTGGTCGAGGCGCGCCGTGCGGTTCTCACCAGGGACTTCGCGACCCTGGCCGCGGTGAGTGAGCGCAGCTGCCTCAAGATGCACGCGGCGATGCTGGCCGCGCGGCCCGCTCTGATCTACTGGAACGGCGCCACGATAGAGTGCGTGCACTGCGTGCGCGCCTTGCGCGAGAGCGGTGTGCCGGTTTTCTTCACCATCGATGCCGGCCCTCAAGTCAAGGCCGTTTCGCCGCCGGAGCACGCCGAAACCGTGCGCCAGGCGCTGGCTGCGGTGCCGGGGGTGCTCGACATCCTCGCGAGCGGGCTCGGCGGCGGGGTGCGAATCATCGGGTCGGAACCGAGGTAGATGATCGTTACCGCAACGGCGCCGGGGAAGCTCGTCCTGCTGGGCGAGTATGCCGTGCTCGAAGGCGCACCGGCCCTGGTGATGGCGGTAGACCGACGCGCGGAGGTGCGACTCGAGCCCCGCGCGCAGTCACCGTGCGTGCTGCGGGCGCCGGGCATCATCGCCGACACGGCGGCTTTCACAGTGCGAGGCGACGGGACCCTCGCGTGGGAGGACACTCCCGGTGTCGACACAGATCGACTTCAGCTCGTGGCGCAGGTCGTGCAGACGCTGGTCCAGCGAGGAGTGCTGAGCCCTTCCGCTCTGCCGTCGTTTGCGGCGACCCTGATTACACAGAGCTTTTTCCAGGCGACCCCCCGGGGCGAGAACGAGAAGCTCGGCCTGGGCTCGAGCGCCGCTCTCACCGTGGCGCTGGCCTCGGCACTCTCCGAGCTCGCAGGCGTCCGGTACGATGTACACGACAGCGAGTGGTTCGCCGCACTGGTCAACGCGCATCGCGCCCTGCAGGGCGGCCATGGCAGCGGCCTCGACATTGCGGCAAGCCTTTTCGGCGGACTGCTCGACTACCGTCTGCATGCGCAGGCGAACGAGCCGCAGGTGCGGGCACTCACGCTTCCCGACGGCATCGCTCTGTGTTTCGTCTGGACCGGCCGCGGGGCGTCGACGCAGTCGTTTCTGCACTCCTTCGCACGCTGGAAGACGAGCGCCCCCGCACAATGGCGCGAAGTCATGCAGACTCTGAGCGCCATCGCCGAAGCCGGCGCCAAGGCCGCCCGTGAGCACGATTCCCGACGCCTGGTCGAAGCCGTGTCCCAATACGCCCAAGCGTTGAGAGTCCTGGGCACAGCCAGTAAGATGACGGTCTTTTCGGCCGAGCACAGCGAGATCGCCACGCTGGCCGGGTCGCTAGGTCTTGCCTACAAACCCTGCGGCGCGGGGGGTGGCGATTTAGGCGTCGCCGTCAGCCTCGACCCGGAACGCCTGCGGCGGCTCGAGCATGCCGTCGGCGCCGCGGGCTATTCCATCGTGGCCCTGCAGATCGAGGGCGAGGGAGTCAGGACCCAGAGGAGGGTCGCCTAGTGGAGACATCGAGGATTCCGGAGTTCTACAAGCTCAGCGTCCCCGAGCGTGTTCGCGCGGTGCAGCGCCGGGGTCGTCTGTCCCGAGACGAGTCCCTTTCGCTCATCAAAGGCGATCACACGCTGAGCGTCAGTCGCGCCGATCGAATGATCGAGAACGTCATCGGCGTGATGGGACTGCCCGTAGGGCTCGCGCTGAATTTTCTCATCAACGACAAGCAGCACATTGTGCCGTTGGTGGTGGAGGAGCCCTCCATCGTCGCCGCCTTGAGTGCGGCGGCCAAGACCGTGCGCAGCGCCGGCGGCTTCAGGACCCGCAGCACCGAACCGCTGCTCATCGGTCAGGTACAGGTGGTCGAGGTGCCTGAGCCCGCCCGCGCCCGACAGGCGCTGCTGCAACGCAAGCAGGAGATACTCAATCTCGCCAACGGCCTGCACCCCAACATGGTCGCTCGCGGCGGTGGCGTCCGCGACGTGGAGGTGCTTACGCACCCCTCGAGCTTCGGCGACATGCTCGTGGTGCACCTGCTGGTCGACACCTGCGATGCCATGGGTGCCAATCTGGTGAACACCATGTGCGAAGGTGTCGCGTCGCTCGTTGAGACGATCACCGAAGGCAAGGTGTTTCTGCGCATCCTGTCAAATCTCACCGATCGGGCGCTTGTATTTGCCGAGGCCATCGTTCCCGTTGAACATCTCGCCGGCAAGGGTTTCTCCGGGGAGGAGGTGCGCGACGGGATCATCCTGGCGGCGGAGTTCGCCGCCGTCGACCCTTACCGCGCCACGACGCACAACAAGGGCATCATGAACGGTGTTGACGCGGTGGCCATAGCCACCGGCAACGACTGGCGGGCCATAGAGGCCGCAGCTCACGCATACGCGGCCCGCGGCACCCACTACACTTCGCTGACGCGCTGGTCGAAGAACGAGGCCGGTGACCTGGTCGGGAGCATCGAGATGCCGATGAAAGTTGGAACCGTCGGCGGTCCCCTCGACTCGAATCCGACAGTGGCCCTCAATCACCGCATCCTCGATGTCGGCTCGGCGCGAGAATTGGCCGAGGTCATGGGTGCGGTTGGCTTGGCACAGAATTTCGGCGCTTTGCGAGCACTCGTCACCGAAGGCATTCAGAAAGGGCACATGACCCTGCATGCCCGCAGTGTTGCCACCGCCGCGGGCGCCGCGGCAGACATTTTCGACGATGTCGTCGAACGGCTCATCGACAGCGGTGAAATCAAGGTTTGGAAGGCACGAGAGATCATTGGTGAGCTACTTGCGCAGCCACCGGGGAAAAAGGCGAAGACCCGAAAGAAGCGTTCGGTCGAGCTGGCAGCGGGTCACGGCAAGGTGATCTTGATCGGGGAGCACGCCGCCGTCTACGGCCGCCACGCCATCGCCGCGCCCATACCCCTGGCGATTCAGGCGCAGATCGAAGACAGCAGCGACGGCATCGAGCTCTTCATTCCACGCTGGGGCGTGGAGCAAAGCCTGCATCCGAAGAGCAGCAAGCCGCAATCCTTCGAGCGACCCTTCTCCCTGATCCTCGAGAAACTCGGCCTACAGGAGCGCTCGTTCCGCATCACTGTGTACTCCAACGTGCCCCGCGCCATGGGTCTCGGGGGTTCGGCGGCGGCCGCGGTGGCCATCATTCGGGCGATCGATCGGCACTTCCGCCTGAATCTCTCCGACGACGAAGTCAACACCCTGGCCTTCGAATGCGAGAAGGTGGCGCACGGCACGCCCTCCGGTATCGACAACGCCATGGCCACCTACGGCAGGATGATCCTTTACCGAGCCGGGGACCAACCGCTCATGCAGCACCTCAAGACCGATCGCCCCATCCCCCTGGTCATCGGCATGAGCGGCGTGGAGAGCCTGACCGCCAAAATGGTGGCGCAGGTGCGGCAGATGCGGGCGCGCAACGCGAGGGTCTACGATCGAATATTCGACGAGATCGACTCGCTCACCCTGCAGGCCGTGGACGCATTGAAGAGCCACGATCTGGAGTGCCTGGGTGATCTGATGAACGTGTGTCATGGCTTCCTGAACTCCCTGCAGGTCTCGAGCTCAGAGCTCGAGGATCTGGTTCAGATCGCGCGACGTCATGGCGCCCTGGGAGCAAAACTCACGGGCGGCGGCGGCGGCGGATCCATCATCGCGCTGTGCCCGGATTCGGTGACAGACGTGGTCGACGCCATAAGGGATGCCGGTTACCAGGCACTGGAGGTGCAAATTGGGTAGTTCGGGCGCCGAAGCCAGGAACGACCAGATCGTCTCGTTCGATTCCGAGGAACTCATCCTCGTCGACCAAGACGACGACGAGATCGGCCATCTCGCGAAGTCGGCCTGCCATGACGGAGACGGCGTGCTTCACCGTGCCTTCTCCCTGTTCATATTCAATCACGACGGCGAACTGCTGCTGCAACAGCGAAGCGCGCAGAAGAGACTGTGGCCGCTTTACTGGTCGAACAGCTGCTGCAGCCATCCTCGGCATGGCGAGATCATGGCGCAGGCCGTCGAACGGCGGCTGTTTCAGGAACTCGGCATACGCTGCAAGCTGAGCTTTCTCTACAAGTTCATCTACCACGCGAAGTTTGCCGATCGCGGTGCCGAGCACGAGTATTGTTCGGTATACCTCGGCACCAGCGAGGATGAGGTGCGGCCGAATGTCCACGAAATCGCGGATTGGCGCTACATTTCCCCCGATGCACTCGACCGGGAACTGCGTGATAACCCGCAATCCTTCACGCCGTGGCTCAAGATGGAGTGGGAGCGCATTCGCGGTGAGTTCCAGCGGACGCTGGAGAATCTGCATCCCGCCTGACGGTGCGGGACTTGCGGCAGCGAATTCGAGGTTCTCATGGGCGTGCCGTTGATTCAGCAGTACCGGGTCGCCCGATACGTCATCGGCAACAAACTCCGCGGTGTCCGTCGCTACCCTCTCGTGCTCATGCTGGAGCCGCTATTCCGCTGCAATCTGGCCTGTGCCGGCTGCGGCAAGATCGATTACCCCGACGCGGTGCTGCGACGGCGGCTCAGCGTGGAAGACGCTCTGCGGGCCGTGGACGAGTGCGGCGCGCCCATCGTGTCCATACCGGGAGGCGAGCCGCTGATCCACGGGGATCTGCCCGAGATCGTGTCGGGCATCGTCGAGCGCAAGAAATTCGTCTACCTCTGTACCAACGCAATTCTGCTTCGCAGGAAGCTCGACGATTACGAGCCATCGTCCTATCTGACCTTCTCGGTGCACCTCGACGGTAACCGGGAACGGCACGATGAATCCGTGTGCCGCCGGGGCGTGTTCGATCAAGCCGTGGACGCCATCCAGGCGGCACGCGCACGGGGCTTTCGGGTCACCGTCAACTGCACGCTCTTCGATGGCGAAGATCCCGACGAGGTTGCCGATTTCTTCGACTTCGTCATGACGCTCGGTGTGGAGGGAATTACCGTCTCGCCGGGCTACAGCTACGAACGCGCACCACGACAGGATGTATTCCTCTCACGCAGGCGAAGCAAGGCGCTCTTCCGAGAAGTATTTTCCCGGGGTCGCCGATCCGCAGCGCGATGGCGTTTCAACCAATCGAGCCTGTTTCTCGATTTTCTGGCCGGCAATCAGCCCTACCTGTGCACTCCCTGGAGCAACCCCACTTACAATATCTTCGGTTGGCAGAAGCCTTGCTATCTGTTGGGGGACGAGGGTTACGCCGGCAGCTTCGAGGCACTGATGGAGGAAACACCTTGGGAGCGTTACGGCACCGGCCGCAATCCGAAGTGCGACAATTGCATGGCACACTGTGGCTACGAGGGCACCGCGGTAAACGACACGTTTGCCCATCCGTTCAAGGCGCTGAGCGTGTATTTGAGGGGACCGCGGACGAGCGGCGACATGGCGCCGGAGCCACCGCGGGTCTACGACACAGCGCCGGCGGTGCGCGCGCCCGTGTCGAACCCGAATTAGCTCCTTCATTGAAGTTCGGGCAGGCGCCGCGACGCACGGCACAACGGCCTACGGCGCGCCACAGGCTTGCCCGGCCACCGCAGCCGTTCGTGGAGGCCCGACCGCGATGACGGCCTTCGCCGGCGTTGTCAGCACGCTGGCGGCGGCGCTGTGGCTGGGCGCGCTGCTGGCCCCCTGGCGGCCCTGTCTGACCAGGGAGTCCCTGGAGGCACGACCCGGCTCGGCCCCCGAACCCCTCGATGACGTCACCGTGCTGATCCCCGCCCGCGACGAGGCGGGACTGATCGGCGCCACGCTCGACGCACTGCTGGCTCAAGGCAGGGGCCCGACCGTACTCGTGATCGACGATCTGTCGAAGGATGGCACCGCCGAGAGGGTGCGGCACTACGCCGGTCGCGGCGTCACGCTGGTGACGGGCACACCGCCGCCACCCGGATGGACAGGCAAGCTCTGGGCTCTGGAGCAGGGCCGGCGCTGCGTTCGCACGCCACTCATTCTGCTGCTCGATGCGGACATCACAATGTCGCCGGGGATGCTCGCCGCCATGCGCCGTCGCCTGTGCGCGGACGATCTCTCCCTGCTCTCGCTCATGGCGACTCTGCGTATGGAGACCTTCTGGGAGAGGCTACTGATGCCGGCGTTCGTGTTTTTCTTCAAGCTGATCTATCCCTTCCGCCTGTCGAACTCCCGCTCTCCCTACGTTGCTGCCGCCGCCGGCGGCTGCGTGCTGCTGCGCACGCAGGCACTGGCTGAAATCGGTGGCTTCGCACTCATCCGCAGCCATCTCATTGACGACTGCGCTCTGGCCCGTGCGTTCAAGGCGGCGGGGCTAAAGACGTGGATAGGACTGAGCAGATCCGTGCGCAGCCGCCGGAGCTATCCGCAGCTCGCCGGCGTGTGGGGCACCGTTGCACGCAACGCCTACACCCAGCTGCGCCACTCGCCTACGCTGCTGGTGTGCTGCAGCGCCGTGATGGTCACGGCGTTTCTCGCGCCGCTGGCGGGCATCCTCTCCGCCTCGCCCGCGGCGCGGGCCGCCGGCGCCGCGGCGCTGGCGGCGATGTGCCTGTGCTATGTCCCCGTGCTGCGCTATTACCGCCGATCCATCGGCTGGTGTGCGCTGCTGCCCGCCATCGGCGTGCTCTACCTGATGATGACCTGGACCTCGGCGATAGACTCGTGGCGCGGCCGTCGTGCCGTCTGGCGCGGCCGTGTCTACGGTTCGCTCGGCCTCCCCCCAACGGCTGTCGACGACGGCCCGCGCCCGCGTAGCGGACCCGACGCGACGGCGCTCGCGGGCGACGATCTTCATCGCCATGGGTAAGGCGCATGCTCTATTGGTGCTCGCGTTGGCGCTGTGCACCGGCCCGGCGCCGCTTGCGCAGACCGAAGCCCCAACCGCGGCCGTGGTGAAGCTGCAGGAGAGTCTCATCCGCTCCATGCGGGACGCGGACTCCTTCGACCGGCGATATCGCAGACTCGCTGCGGTGATGGATGAGACTTTCGACATGACGCACATTGCGAAGGTAGCCCTCGGGCGCCACTGGCGAGACCTGGACAGCCGGCAGCAAGCAGCATTCATCGCCCGCTTCCGCGAGCTGAGCATTGCCACCTTCGTCCAAAGATTCAGCGGTAACGGCGGGGCGAGCTTTGGCCCACTGAAACAGAAACCCATGGTGCGCGGAGGCGTTGTGGTCGAATCCGAGTTGGCAAGACCGAAGGCGGACCCGCTCCTCTTCAGTTACCAGCTGCATGCAGTCGACGGTCGGTGGCAGATCATCAACATCGTCGTAGACGGAATCAGCGATCTCGCTTTGAAACGCGCCGAATACAACACCGTCATGGAAGAGTCGGGCTTTGACGGCCTCATGAAACTCCTCGACCGGCAACTGGCCAGCAAGCGATCGCCGTGACGGGCATTCCAAGGGTCCTGCCCGCCGTGGCTCTCGCCGTTTACGCCCTGGTGTCGGGTTGCGTGAGCCACGTGCACACGCCCTACAACCCCTCCCGGCATACGCCTGCCAGAGACGCTGTCTCCCCCCCGCCGCTCGGCCCGTTCGACTACATCGAGGACTCCGCGGGAACCGGCAAGCGAGCGCTCGTCGAGGCCGAGACTTCGACCCACCGCGTCTGGCGGATCGCCATGCCGTCCTACGGCGACAGCGGCCAGCCGGACAACCTCGTTGCCGCACTGTATTACCAGAGCAAGTCACCCGGGCCCAAGGCGCTGGTCGTGGTGCTGCCCATCTGGGGCAGCCACACCTATCCGCCCGAGAAGATCACGCGCATGCTGGTGCGACGCGGCGGCGGCGACATCAATGTGTTGCGGCTGCTCGGTGAAAATCGCGTTATCGACTGGCCCTCACTGCAGCGCGCCGCATCGCCGGACGATTTCCTGGACGCGGTCAGCGAATCCGGCGGCCGCTTCCGCACCGCCGCGATCGACATAAGGCGCATGCTGGACTGGGGCGAGTCGCAGCCGGAAACCGACCCGCGGCGCATCGGCATGGTCGGATTCAGCATCAGCGCCGTCGTGGGAGCGCTCGTCGTCACCAACGACCCGCGCCCTGCCGCGTCGGTGCTGGTCATGGGTGGCGCCCATCCCGCCCAGATCGTGGCCACCTGTCGCGGCCGCATGGGCGCGGCCCGGGAGGCCATCCTGGAGAGGTTCGGGTGGAGCGCCTCGCAGTACGAGTCGGTCGTCGCCGAGGTTTTTCACGACCTCGATCCGGCACGCTACGCGGGACGCGTCGATCCGCACAGGGTACTGATGATCGACGCGCATCACGACGACTGCATGCCGCAGTCCGCGCGAGACTCACTCTGGCACGCTCTCGGTCGACCGGAGCGCATATCCTTTCGCTACAAGCACAAGATGGCTTTTCTATCGATGACGCCCCTCGGCTTCAATTTTCTCCGACAAAGAATTTACCGCTTTCTCGACGAGCGCCTGCGGCAAAGCGAGTCGCATGACAGCCTTAACTACGTGCGCGGGTGGCAGGCTCCACGCCGTCACGGAGACATCTCGTCGAGCAGCGCCTCGACGACGCGTGTCGCCGTGTCGCAGGAGGCTACCGAACGGGCCAGATCAAGCGTCCGGGCGGGCCCGTCGCTACGCTGATCGCGCGCCGCCACGGCCAGCTGATTGAGCTTCTCGCACTGACGCAGCATTTCGGCCTCGGCATCCTCGAGTTGCGTGAGACGAGCGGGCTCGTCACCAGCCGCCGGCAGCATTTGCATCAGTTCACTCAGCGCGTGATTGTGGCGACGAAAGACCTCCTGCGCATAGTCACGGAACTCGTCGCTGTCGACACGCAGACGTCGACCGTCCGGCGTGATCTGAGTCATGCAACCCGTTGCCAGCAGACAGGCCACGGCGGCCAGGGCGCTGCACCGGATCCGTCGACGTCCCGCCGGGCACAGGTCGGTGGCGGAGTGGCGCGATGCGACGCGGCACTCGCCGCTGGGTGGGGCCACCGAGCTAGTCGTCGAACTGAAGCAGTGAGAAAAGCGAGTACTGATCGAGCCGCTCCCGGCCCTTGAGCGCGCACAACTCGATAAGAGTGGCGCATTCCACCACCTCGCCGCCGAGCATCTCGATCAATTTGATCGTTGCGAGCAGCGTGCCACCGGTGGCGACAAGGTCATCTACGACCAGCACATTCTGGCCCTTGCTCACCGCGTCGCGGTGAATCTCCACCGCATTCGATCCATACTCCAGTGCATATTCCTGCTTCAGCGTAGTGTGCGGGAGCTTGCCTTCCTTGCGCACCGGCACGAAGGAACGACCCAGCACATAGGCAATCGCCGAGGCGAAGATGAACCCGCGCGATTCGATGCCCACGATGACGTCGATGCCGGCATCACGATAACGCTTGCAGAACGCATCGACGGTATACCGAAAAGCCTCGCGGTCGCGCAGTAAGGTCGTGATGTCGCGAAACAGAACGCCCTTCTGCGGAAAGTCCGGAATCTCACGAATGTAGGGAGTCAGATCCATAGCCTTGCGCCAAACAAAAGCCCCGGCTGAGTTATCAGCCGGGGCTTGTTCAATTAAATGCCTGGCAGTGACCTACTTTCACACGGGAGGCCCCCGCACTATCATCGGCGCAGAGCGTTTTCACTTCTGAGTTCGGGATGGGATCAGGTGGTTCCCGCTCGCTATGGCCGCCAGGCAAACCTTTCACCGGACCGCCGGCTCTCTCGCGTGAGAGCCTGCATCCGGTCATCGTTCGGGTAGTCACGGCGCATGGGGTTTGTCGCCAGCCCCAAAGTGGCGAGCGTCGGCGCCTAGGCCGACAGGCCGTTTGGGTGTTATATGGTCAAGCCTCACGGGCTATTAGTACGGGTTAGCTCAATACATTACTGTACTTTCACATCCCGCCTATCAACGTTGTGGTCTACAACGACCCTTGAGGGATCTCGACGGATCCAGGGAGACCTCATCTTGAGGGGGGCTTCCCGCTTAGATGCTTTCAGCGGTTATCCCGTCCGTACATAGCTACCCAGCAATGCCACTGGCGTGACAACTGGAACACCAGAGGTACGTCCACTCCGGTCCTCTCGTACTAGGAGCAGCTCCTCTCAAGTCTCCAGCGCCCACGGCAGATAGGGACCAAACTGTCTCACGACGTTCTAAACCCAGCTCGCGTACCACTTTAAATGGCGAACAGCCATACCCTTGGGACC
>JABAOH010136318.1_pt2 | contig 37738 bp, 30 predicted proteins | sample 7062181 | NCBI WGS metagenome assembly JABAOH01 (sample SAMN14538630, study PRJNA623070) | marine sediment metagenome | biome: marine biome [ENVO:00000428]; feature: marine pelagic biome [ENVO:01000023]; material: deep marine sediment [ENVO:00002113]; isolation source: pool of 5 deep marine... | reverse complement strand
GACGATCCCTCCGAGGCGATCATCGACCGCGGCATTCGTTGGGGCCTGGTCGGTTTCCGATCCATTTTTCTGTTCGTCTTCGGTGGTGTGGGCCTCGGCCTGCTGATTGCCGCGTGGAAAGCGCCGAAGGAAAAAGACGAGACGCTGCCGATTTACAGGGACAGCCCGTGGCTCCTCAATGACGATTGGCAGACGGCCTCGATCCGATCGAACTCCAGATCGTCGATGTATTTCACTTGGGGCTTCGCGGCCTTCTGGAACCTGGTTTCGGCACCCCTGCCGTTTATCGTGTACCGCGAAATTGCAGAGTCAGGTAACTGGGCGGCACTGTTCGGCGTCCTGTTCACGATCGTAGGAATCGGGCTCATCGCCTGGGCGATACGCCGCACACTCGAGTGGCGCCGCTTCGGGCCGGCACCCGTGACGCTGGATCCGTTTCCGGGGTCGATCGGCGGACACGTTGGTGGAACGATCGACATCAACATGCCATTCGACCCGAACGCGACATTCCAGCTTACGCTGGCGAACCTTCACAGCTACGTCAGCGGCAGCGGCAAGAACCGGAGTCGGCGCGAGAAGGCAGAATGGCAGGACAAGATCGTCGCGCACGCCGAGCCCGGCATGAGGGGCACGCGACTGACATTTCGTTTCGACGTACCCGAAGGCTTGGACCCGGCGGACGCCGAACAGGACGAGAGCTATTACATCTGGCGCCTGAGCCTGACGGCAGAGTTGCCGGGCACTGACCTGAACCGGGACTACGAGATTCCGGTCTATGCGACGGCGCAGCAGTCCCGCCATCTGTCCAGCATCGCCGTCGAAAGAGCCCGGGCAGAACAAAGCTCAATCGACGCGGAATCGGTTCGCGAAATCGTCAACCTGGGCCACGGCGCGATGGGCAAGCGGATGTTCTTCCCGATGGGCCGATTCCTGAGCGCATCGATCGGCGGTGTGATCGTCGGTGCCATGTTTGCCGCGGCGGGCTGGTACCTGATCACCAAGGAAGGCCATACGATATTCGGCAGCATCTTCGGCGGCCTCGGCGCGTTGATCGCCCTCTGGTGCATCTACGCGATATTCAATTCCCTCGAAGTACGCCTGGAGGGTTCACGTATCGTGACGGTGCGCCGCTGGCTGGGCATTCCTGTCGGCCGCAAATCAGCGCAGGCGGGCGACATCGTAAAACTGAAGAAGAAAAACTATCTCAAGACGCAATCGGGTGGCCGGCACGTTATCTTCTACAACATCGTCGCCTCCGACCGGGACGGAAACACGCTCATTCTCGGCGAGGGATTCGAGGGCGAGAGTCAGGCTAACGCCGCGATCGAGCTCGTTTCGAAAGAGTTCGGCATTCGTTTGCCGGTAAAGCACCCGCAGCCCGAAGCCGATGACGGCCTCCTCGGCGCCGATGTATTGACCGCCGATAACTAACGGCGAGACCTACTCGATCTGCCAGATGTCGCCTTCGACTTTCTCTCGGGTGAACTGGAAGATCGTACCGTCTCTCGACAAGTGCGCGTGGTCGATCGTCTCTCCCAGATCGAACAGAAGGCGATGATCGTCGCTTCCAAAATCGTTACTGAAGACCTTCTGGTGATCCGACAGATAAAGCACCGAGCGTCCGTCGGGCGACCACAGCCCGTGTGCGTCCTGTGTCGGTGCCGTCGTGATACGCCGCGTCTCGGAACCGTCCTGGCGCACGGCCCACACATCCCGGTCACCCTTGGCAATCGACGTGAACAACAACCACTCGTCGTCCGGTGACCACCGCGCCGTATGGCCCAGCATGCCGATGCTCGTCAATTGCCGGGCGTTGCCGCCGTCGACATCCATGACCCACACCTCGCTCTGGCCGCTTCGGTCGCTCGTAAATCCGATTCGGGCTGCATCCGAGGACCAGTAGGGGTTGATGTCGTTCGAATCGGCCGGAGTAATCGGCACGGGCGAACCGCCGGCAAGCGACAGGATGTATATGTCGTTATTGCCTCTTGCGTCGGAGAAGAACGCGATCTTGCTGTCATCGGGCGACCAGACGGGCTGCAAGTCATGGCCCTCGAGGCTCACAAGCTGGACTGGCGATGCGTTCCCGTCGTGCAGCCAGATCTCGGCCCGGCCGTTTCGATCGGAGGTGAACACCGTTCGCGTATTGTCCGCCGACAGCGACGGGGCGAAATCATTCCAGGAGGCGCTCATTAGCCGTTTCGGTTCATCGCCGAAAGTCAGAGTTGCGGGATCGACGTCCACCTGCCACAGGTTCTCCAGCCGATGCAAGGTCACGTAGGCAAGCGTGCCGTCGGCAGCGACGGCAGGGTCGAAATCTTCGCCCGCGCCCAAGGTCACCTGGACCGGGGCGCCTCGCGCCTGCTGCCGTTTCATGTCGATATCGATTTGCCAGAGATCCAGCGCCCCACCCCTGTCCGACGCAAAGACGATACTGTCCTCGTCGGCCCATGCCGGCGCCATATCGCGGTAAGTGCCGTCGGTCAGTTCAAACTGCGTCCCGCCGCCCGACGAGACAACAATGAGTGAAGCAGCGCTCGCCTGAGTGTCGGACTGGCGTTCGTAGACGATCCAGTCTCCGTCGGGCGACCATGCCGGCCGAATATGGGAAGCAACATCGGCATTGTCGCTCGATACTTGAGATTCGACCTCACCGGTCGCGCTTGCTATCCATATTCGCCGCGATCCGCCGCGACTGCTGTCGAATGCAAAGCGCTTGCCATCGGGCGACCAGGAAGGATTGAAGCCATCGTCGAGCAATTTGCGCGGCTCGCCGCCAAAAGCCGGCATACTCCAGATGTCACCGCCAATCGTATAGCCATAGAAATCGCTACGATCGAGCGCAGTCGAGTGGCTGCGTGATGATACGAACAGAATCGTGCGACCGTCCGGTGACCACGCTGGCTGTACGTCTTCAGCGGAGTCGGAGGTCAGCTGTGTCGGCTGCCCGCCACGATTCTGCAACCACAGGTCCCGATTGCCGGATCGTTCCGAAACGAAGACGAAACTGCCGGAATCCGGAGACCATGACGGACCGTCTTCATAGAACGAATTTGCCGTGATCCGCCGGCTGGGCCGGCCTTCAAACAGGTTTTTCGCAACCGACGCCGACATCTCGTCACTGGTTGCGAAATCTCTTGTCGAAAATACGAAGATCGCGGCTGCGGCAATTGCTGCGAGAAGAGCCAACTCGACTTTTGATGCGCGTTGCTGGCCCTTCTCACCGTGATACCAGGCAAGAACCACCGCGGCCACGAATCCGAACACGAGGGCTACGGTCAGGCGCCGCAACCAGACATCGGGCCATGCAAAAATTCCGAAGAGTAGCTCGGCCACCTGCAACAGAACCCAGGCGGCTGCGACATAGGCAATCGCCCACTGGACGATGCGCCTGTCTTTCAGGCGGCGGAAAAGGCCGGGAGTCGCAGCTTCATCAGGCATACCCGGCTTATTCTAGTTGAGGCTGCCGCGGCAGGCACCTAAATTACGCTGAGGATGGTCGGCAGCGCGAACGCGACGAATATCGCCAGAATCAGCGCGTAGCCAACGATTCCGGGCTCTGAACTGGATGTGTGGTTCATTTCGCTCTCCCTACACGTTTTGCTGTGATGTAAGGATCGCGCTTCGAGCCGTCAAAGGCCTGACCGCTTAGTGATCTATTCCTGACGTTTTGCTGATGGGCCCGGAAATCCTTACCCTTGGCGCCAGATGACCCTGATCGACATACCGACCGAGCAAACCACCGCGGCGACAGACCTGCTGCTAAGCCTGCTTGCCGTAATCAGCCTGGCGTACCTCCGGCGCCGCGGACCGACGGGGTTTCGGGCGTTGCTGTGGCGCAGCGTCCTGGCGCTTCTGGCTGCTGCGACCTTTCTCGGTGCGATTGCGCATGGCCTCGTTCTCGGCGAGGCTACCTACACGGCTGTCTGGAACAGCACCTACCTGGCGCTTGCCCTGCTCGTTGCCGCATTCCTCCTCGCCGCCATTCGCGACGCGTTTGGCGATTCGCACGCCCGCCGTGCTTCGCCATTCCTGCTGGTCATAGCGCTGGGGTTTTTTGTCTACTTCCTCGTCGACCCCGAAAACTTCCGGCCATTCATCCTTTACGAAGTGGGCGCAATGCTGTTGTCGCTGGCGGGCTTTCTGTGGCTGAGCTGGAAAAAGTCCCTTCCCGGAGCCAGCTGGATCGCGGCGTCGATCGCCGTCAACATACTTGCTGCCGGAGTCCAGGCCGGCGGCTCGGTCAGCTTCACCCTGATCTGGCCGTTCGATCACAACGGCGTGTTTCACCTGATCCAGATGCCGGGAATCGTCTTGCTGGTGCGCGGACTCCGGTCCGGCACTGGCAATTGAAGGAAGTGGTGGGCCCCCGGGGAATCGAACCCCGAACCTGCGGATTAAGAGTCCGTTGCTCTGCCTAATTGAGCTAGGGGCCCGTATGCGGATAGGATTGCCGCGTCGGCGTGTCGTCGCCGGTTCGGACGCGGGATACTAGCAAAAAAATTGAGGACAGGGGCATGAAAACACTGATTCTGGCTGTGACGGCCGTGTTGGCATTCGATGCACTTGCTGACCCGGCGCAAGCTGTTCGCTGCCGCGAAATCGGCTTCAGTATTGCCGCAGAATCGCGCGATGCCGAGCGCTTCGAATCCTTTATCGATGACGATGCCCGATTCGTGAGCAACACGGTGTTGCGGGGCCCTGCCGAAATTACGGAAGCCTGGAGTGTCTTCTTCGCCGAGGAAGGCCCGACCATCAAGTGGCGGCCAAAAATCGTCGAAGTACTCGAGGACGGCAAGCTGGCGCTGTCGCGCGGAACGTATCGCGTAAACACGCCCGATGCCGATGGCAATGCCGTCGAGAGCTGGGGCACATTCAATTCGATCTGGCGTTTGCAGGACGACGGCAGCTGGAAGGTCGTCTTCGATGCCGGCAGCCCCGCGGCGGAAGCACCGGGCGAAGAAGAACGCGCGTTGCTCGACGAAGAAAATGACTGCTGAATGAAGTGGGGTGGACGATGGGACTCGAACCCACGACGACCGGGATCACAACCCGGGGCTCTACCAACTGAGCTACGCCCACCACTGGTCTGTCTATTTTACTTCATGCCAGCAAAGCTGGCGCGCCCGGCAGGACTCGAACCTGCAACCCTCGGCTTAGAAGGCCGATGCTCTATCCGGTTGAGCTACGGGCGCTTCTGAATGTCCTGTCCGCCGGTTGCCAAACATATTCAAAGCAGACAGAACCGAACCGCCGACCCGTTATCGCCAGGCCATATTCTGCCTTCAAAGTGCCTCAATAGACAAAAAGACAGGCAAGTGGATTCCTTGCCACTCGGCGGGCGCGGAGTATGCCTGATGGCGGGGAAGGACGCCACCCCGCGATAATGCGCACAGAGGCGCAGCCCCGTGTTCAGCGGGGCTGCGCCTCTGGAGGGCACCGTCTCCTAAAATTCCCTACTTCGACCAGGCAGGTCCGAGATCGTGATGCTGCATCTCGCCTGCGACCACGTCGACGGGATCGGAGAACATCTGAAAGTCGAACCGGCCGTCGGGGTCCGTCGGATAATCATCGTCGCCCGATTCGTCCCATTCTCCGGAGCACGTGAACGCGACCCTGTAGGAGCCCTCGTTCAGGTGACCGAAATGATAGAAATATTCGCCTGTCGCGATTCTCATATCGACACGATCCGTCGCAATCGGCCCGGGCACGCCGTCAGTATCCGTGTCAGCTATATCGTCAGGGCTCGCTGCGTCGCCGGGGAAAAGATAAGCCCAGTTTCCGCCTGGCGCCGGATCGCAATCCGGGTGATTAAGGTCGATTAACGAGGGATCGATCGTACCAGTCAGCCCGCCGACATTGGCCATGTTCATGCAGCGCATTGCCTGGTGCAGCTCAAAGCGGTCACCCATGCCGCCCATGTGTTGATGATGCAAGCCGAGCCGAATGTCGTAATCGAGCATGAACTCGTGGTGCATGCCCTCCATGATCTGGAAGGGTTCATTTGCCTGGAGCCAGTTGCCGCTATTCTGCCCCATATGCAAATTATGCCTGCCACCCGTCTGGGCATCATCGAGGTGGCACTGGTTGATATCCAGGCCCAGGCGCATCCATTGGTATTGGCCCACCGGTACCGCCATCCGATTAATGAACTGCAACGACGCACCGTTGTGCAATTGCATCAAGTCAAAATTTATCGGGGCGCCAGGAAAATCCATGCGCAGGATGTTTCCATTAACGTGGCCGAATTCCACATGCGTAACATGCAAAACCAGCGAGCTGGCATCATGCCAGGGACCATCGGTGATCGACAGACTGACAAACCCCATCGGGCCGGGGTCCATCCGGTTATTGCGATTATTGCCGGAATCTCCGTCACAACCTGCCACAAACACACCGAAAGCTGCCACTACCGGCAACATTCTCATTAGAGCGTTCATTTGAGACACCTCGCGTGTCTTGTTGATTGGCAAAGTTATGTATAGAGACCGCAAGAACGAAATCAATAAGCAATTGACGCAGTCGGGTCGCTGAAATCGCAAGGCACCAATTTGGGTAGCTGCGTATACCACCCAGATCCGGTAGGTAGCGACCCGTATTGGCGTACCTGCGCCGATTCGCGAGACTGATTCCCGAGAAAGAACGGGCGCAGCATTTAACAGCGGCGCTCACATTACTACCGGAAGGGGGATCACTTCTGGCTCTTGTACCAAATCGCCGGACAGATTCGGCAAGGAGCGTTACAAATGAAGAGGACAATTATGGGCTTTGCCGCCATTGTTGCGACACTGATCATGGGGATGTCGACCACAGTTGCATTCGCGGATGACTATGACCTGAGGGAAGTGGGTCCCGGCGACCCCTGGCAGGTACCTCCCTATGACTTCGTTTTCGGCAATCACATGGACACGCACATACAACTCTGGCTGAAAACGAAGAATGGTGAGCCGAAGTCCTTGAAGGGCTATTTGTATATCTATTTCACCGGCGATATCGACGAAGCGTCCGGTCTGCCGATAGCGAAGCATCCACGCGGCGCGAAGCACAATGAAAGTTGTGGCATCGATGACATTATCTGCATCGCGGGCTGGAAATTGAAGGGTCGCGCAGGGGCTGCGAAGTTCCTGTCTCACTCCGGAGTCAACGGAATGGATCATCCGATCTGGATGGTGAACCGAGCCGAAGAAATGAGCGCGCCTGCGTACGGGATGGTGATTCCGTCGCCGGGCTACTACTCACACTTCCATTGGCTGTCGTCAGGCAGCACGGATCCGAGGGCCGCTGATGTCCCAGATTTCTGCGACAAGATGAGCGCCGGTATGCTCGAGATGACTGATCCCAGCGCAGTGGATATGATTTGCGAGGGCTGGTTTCTGCAGCTCAAAGCAAAGCACAGCTTCGCATTCAAGCACGGCGGTGAAATCATCCCGGTCTATAAGGGCGCCGACCTGAGAAGCCATCTCAACATAGTTACGAATTACAAACCCGACCTTGAAATTACGCCGACGCGCGAGGGTCATTCCGGTATGTAATCTCAGTATTGGCGAGGGCCCTTTCCAGGGCCCTCCCTTTGGCATATTCCGTCACGAATAAACCCGGTCGCTGGAGTTTGGTCGGGGCAGACGGATTCGAACCGCCGACCCTCTGCTCCCAAAGCAGATGCGCTACCAGACTGCGCCATGCCCCGATGCCAGACATTCTGCCACACGCCGGCCTGGCCGGGGCCGGGACTCGCGGCGGCACGATAATACGGGCGCGACCCGGGGCCGTCAATTTGGTATTTTCCCTTCATGAAACAGACCCTGACCGCCCTGTTGCTCTCGCTTTGCCTGTCCACGGCCCCGGCCGCCGACAAGGTGCCCGCCCATGCCTACATCAAGATGGACACGTCCGAAGGGGCGATCATCATCGAACTCAACGGCAAGGAGGCGCCCATTACGGTCGGGCATTTTCTCAAGAACGTCGACAGCGGCTTCTACGACGGCACGATCTTCCACCGCGTCATCCCGGGATTCATGGCCCAGGGCGGCGGCCACACGCCGGACCTCACGCTGAAGGAATCCGGCGAGACGATCCCGAACGAATCCGGCAATGGCATGAGCAACCTGCGAGGGACCATCGCGATGGCGCGCACGGGCGATCCGCATTCGGCCAATACGCAGTTCTTCATCAATGTCGCGGACAACCCGCGGCTCGACCCGAACAAGAAGCTCTTCGGCGGCAGCTGGGGCTACACGGTGTTCGGCCAGGTCATCGAGGGCATGGAGGTCGTGGACAAGATCGTTTCGGCGCCCAGGGGCCTCCAGAAGGGCATGCAAAACGTTCCCCAGGTGCCAATCATCATCAAGAAAGTTTCACGGTACAACTTCGAGTAAATGCAATGACGACACTGTTTGTTTCCGACCTGCACCTGGAGGCCGAACGGCCCGACATCGGCAAGCAGTTCCTGCTATTTCTCGATACGGACGCGAAAGAAGCGGACGACCTGTACATCCTCGGCAACCTCTTCGAGGCCTGGGTCGGCGACGACGATCCGAATACGCATTACTTCGCGATCAAACGCGCGCTCAGGAAACTGGACGACGCCGGCATCTCGGTCTACTTCATGCACGGCGATCGCGACTTCATGGTGGGAAGCGGCTTTACCAACGAAACCGGCGTCGAGATATTGAAGGATCCCTACAAGGTCTCGATGTACGGTCAGAAGGCCTTGCTCAGCCACGGCGATATTCTTTGCACGGACGATATCAAGTACCAGAAAGTCCGCACCATGGTCCGTGATCCGGACTGGCAGGCGAAGATGCGCGCCAAGCCGCTCAAGGAACGCTTACGGATTGCCGAGGAAGCCAGGCGCCACAGCCTCGAGCAAACGTTGAATCAGAGCCTGCAGATCGTCGACGTCAACCAGGATGCGGTGGAGACGATGATCCGCGAATACAATGTGGACGTGCTTGTGCACGGCCACACGCACCGCCCCGGTATTCACACCATCGATCTCGGCAATCGCAAGGCGAAACGCATCGTGCTCGGTGACTGGTTCCTCAAAGGCTCGGTCGTGCGCTGGGACTCGCGGGGTCCGCGGCTGGAGGAGCTGCCGCGACCCTAGACCGGCTTGCCGGAGTGAAAACGAAACTGCGCGTCGGGACTCGAAATCAGTGATGCCTCGATCGTCTTGAGTTCAGCCAGCCGTTCCTCGATCTCTTCCTCGCTCAAACCGCATTCGGATTTTGCGAATGCAATGTAATGCTCGAAGTGGCGAGCCTCGGAAGCCAGCAGGCCGTTGTAAAACTTGCGCAGCTTGCCGGGCAAATGCGGCGCGAGTACGGCAAAGCGTTCGCACGAGCGCGCCTCGATCAGTGCGCCGACCAGCAGCATGTCGAGCAACTTGTATGGCTCTTCCTCGCGAACAGCCTCCCGAAGACCGCCGGCATACCGCGATGCAGACAGCCGCTCGAACGGGATGCCCATTTCATCCATGATGCCGCGGACCTGCTCGAAGTGGCGCAGCTCCTCGCGCGCGAGGCGCGACATTCGTTGGGCGAGATCCTGACGCTCCGGATAGCGGTACAGAAAGCCCAGCGCCGTCGAGGCAGCCTTGAGCTCACAGTTGGCGTGATCGAGCAGGAGTTCGGGTATTCGTGCGCTCGCCTCTTTTACCCACCCGTCAGGAGTGGGCGTGTCGAAAAACGCCATGATCGGCTCGGGCACTACAGCCATTCGACGACCTCGTCGGCAGCCGACAAGCGATCCTCGGGATCCTTGGCCAGCATCAGGTTCAGCACGGCCTGGTATTTGGACAATCGCGGCGACAGGAGCGGGACCGGGGCCTGCGCGTGCATGTAGATGATGCCCATAGCCGTGTCGGCGCGGTAAGGTTTATTGCCGGTCAGCATCTCGTAAAAGATCACCCCGAGGCTGTAGATATCGCTGCGATGATCGACGTCATTGGCATGGCCCTGCTCCGGACTCATGTAGTAGGGCGTTCCGAAAATTTCGCCTTCGTCGGTCAGTTCCATTTGCAGGCGCATGCGTCTCGCGAGCCCGAAGTCGATCAGCGCGATCGAATCGTCCGCACGCAGCATGATATTTCCGGGCTTGAGATCCCTGTGCAGAATGCCGACGTCATGGATCCGCGATAGCGCGCTGGCAATCTGCTTGACGTATCGGACTGCATCTTTCTCCTTGATGCCCTCGCGAATACGCTGTTTGAGATCTCCGCCATCGAGATACTCCATCGCGATATGCGCATGATCGTCGCCGACGCCCAGATCGTAAATGTTGACGATATTCGGATGATTGATCTCGGCGATGAGTTCGTATTCCTGCAGGAATCGGTCGAATGCGCCGATGCTATCGGCAACATCGGGCACCTGCCGCAGCACCTTGAGAACGACCTTGACGCCGGTCGACTCGCGCTCCGCAAGGTAGATGCTCGAATGCGACGTCGCGGTAAGCTTCTTTATGAAGCGATAACCGCGAATCAGCGGATGAATACCGGTCTTCTCGTCACCGACGAAAAGCGAACCGGTCGATGCCGTGCGGCGTCGGGAGTTGATCAGATCGCTCACGTGCACGGAAAACGCGTCATGATTGATCTTGCCGCGATTGAAGAATACGTCGGCACCCGCCTTTAGCGCGGCAGACTCTTCTCCGGGGTCGCCGAAGTACGCTATCGGTGGAAAATTCCGCGTTTTCGTGAACCGCCTGATCGTCGCCAGTGGATCGCGGTCGCCGTAATCATCGCCAAAAAGGACGACGTCGTTTCCGGCACCCGAAAATTCGTCCGGCAGGTAACCGGCTTCGGTCGGGTCATAGGCCGTGATGATGGCGTCCGGCCAATGCGCCGTGACGTGATGCATCAGCAGGCTGCGGAAGTCGGCCAGCCCGTCGATGATCATGAACTTGATGCTCATGAGCGGAGGCCCGGTCCGGGCAGGCGGCTACAGGCCGACGGCTCTGTCCGTCGGCTTCGCCGTGCCGTCGGCGATCGAAATGCCTTTGCGCCTCGCTTCGCGGCGCTGTTTGGCGGCATCGTTGCGGCGCTGTTCGATCTCATGCAGGTACTCGTCCGTGACGTCACCGGTGACATATTCGCCGGAGAAACACGAAGTATCAAACTCCCTGATATCGGAGTTGTCGTGCCTGACCGAGCGAATCAGACCGTGCAGGTCCTGGTATATGAGCCGATCTGCACCAATGAGTTCCTGTACTTCCTCTACGGTGCGGCCATTCGCGATGAGCTCGTTTGCCGCCGGCATGTCGATGCCATAGACATTTGGACACCGCACGGGGGGTGCCGCCGACGCAAAATACACTTTGCGTGCACCTGCTTCCCGCGCCAGCTTGATGATCTGTCGCGAAGTCGTTCCGCGCACGATCGAGTCATCGACAAGCAGCACGTTCTTCTTACGGAATTCGAGGCTGATGGCATTGAGTTTCTGCCGCACGGATTTCGTGCGCTCGGCTTGTCCCGGCATGATGAACGTGCGGCCGACATAGCGGTTCTTGATGAAGCCTTCGCGATACTTGACGCCGAGGTGATGCGCCACCTGCACCGCCGAGGTTCGGCTGGTGTCCGGAATCGGAATGACAACATCGATATCGTGTTCCGGGAAATCCCTGACAATCTTGCCGGCCAGCTGCTCTCCCATGCGCAGGCGCGCCTTGTAAACCGACAGATTGTCGAGAATGGAGTCAGGCCGTGCAAAATACACGAACTCGAAAATACACGGTGTGTGCCGGATTTCGCCAGGGTAATCGCGGCTGTGCAGTTTGCCTTCGTTCTCGACGTAAATTGCTTCGCCGGGCTTCACGTCGCGCATGCGTTTGAACTGCAGGATGTCGAGCGCAACGCTTTCGGACGCAACCATGTAATCCTTGCCCTGCTTGTGCTTGCGCTTGCCCAGCACGAGTGGCCGGATACCGTGCGGATCGCGAAATGCCACGATACCGAATCCGACGATCATCGCCACGATCGCATAACCGCCCTTGCAGCGACGATGCACGGCCTCGACGGCGTCGAAGACCTGGTCCGGTGTCGGCCTGCCATTCGCGCGCGTCTGCAGCTCGTGCGCAAAGACGTTCAGCAACACCTCCGAGTCAGAACCCGTGCTCAGATGGCGCAGATCCTGCCTGATTAGCAGCTCGGACAACTCGTCGTGGTTAGTCAGGTTGCCGTTGTGGGCCAGACATATGCCGTACGGTGAATTCACGTAGAAAGGCTGTGCTTCGGCAGCGCGAGCGCCGCCTGCCGTCGGATAACGCACATGGCCAATGCCTACCTTGCCCGTCAGGCGAAGCATGTGCCGCTGACGGAATACGTCGCGTACCAGGCCGTTACTCTTGCGCTGACGCAGTCCGTCCTCGCCCCACGTCATAATACCCGCCGCGTCCTGGCCACGGTGCTGCAAGACTGTAAGCGCGTCATAGATGGACTGATTGACCGGGCTATGACTGACTATGCCGACGACGCCGCACATTCCTCAATACTCTTCCGCGATTTCCTCGATATCCTCGACGATTTCTTCAACCTCGTCTTCGTCGGGCAATTCCCAATCGAGGTCTTCCAGGTCATCCAATGGCTCTTCGGGCATCAGCAGTTCCAGCCCCTGTGGAGCCATAACCTTGATCCAATCGGCGACTTTCTCGAAATACGGCATGGTCTTGGACTTGTGCCACCAGCGCTGGTTGTCGTAGTCCATGAACTGACCTGCCAGTACGGCCACGGCTATGAGCAGAATACCGCGCGCCGCGCCGAACGCCGAACCCGCCCACTTGTCGATGTTTCCCAGAAACGACATATGGACGATTTTGGACACGCCCCAGCCGACCACTCCGCCGAATCCGAGGACCACGAGGAAAACCAGGGCCCGCCCGAACCACATCTGCAATTCGTCGGACTGTATCCAGGTCTCCGCGACGACGCCAACGCTTGGGCCAAAAAACAAGGCCGCCCAGATCGCGACCAGCAGTGATGCGAGGGAAACAGCTTCCTTGACGAAACCGCGCTTAACGCCAATGACCACCGAGACGAGGATGGCAACAGCGATGAGAATGTCGATGATCGGCATCAGAGATGTCGGTCCGGCGGTGTCAGTGGCGATTGGGTCGTGATTCTAGCAGATTATGGATGCGGAACTACCTGCCCTTTGTACCCGGCCTTCTCAAGGCGCGCGGCCATTTCCTCGGCGCTCTCGCGATCCTTCTGCGGACCGATCCGGACACGATGCAGGTCTCCCGAACTCGTCGTCAATTTACTCCGAAAGGCGGCGAATTCCTGCTTCCGGAGCTCTGCGACCAGGCGCTCCGCATTTTCCTGATTTTCGAAGCTGCCGAGCTGGACTGCAAACATACCGGTGGCCGACTCGCTGGCGGGCGAGGCTCCCGCGGCTTGCTGCTCCTCAGGCGGCTGTTCGGCCGGGTCTTGTGCCTGCGGCTCCGCTTGCCGTGTGGCCTGTGCCGGCGCCGGCCTTGGCTGTGGGGCATGCTGCTGGGGACTGCCGCTGTTCGTCACCGGCACGGGCTCCGTGCGATCGCGATTCAGCACGACTGTCTGGCTCTTTTGATCCGACTGTCCGGGCAACGTCACCGACTCGCTGATGATTTCCTGCTCGCCAGGCGGCCCGTCAAGGAATACGGGGACGACCAGAACGGCGACGAGTACGAGGACGACGGCGCCGATGATTCGCTCTTTCAATGCTCGATCCATCATGATGTGCGGGGCGAGTATAGCCCAGCCAGCGCCGGCCCGACGACATAGAACGATCCTGTGACGAGAATCCGGTCACGCCGGGTCGCGATCGACGACGCGTGATCGAGGCCCGATTCGATGGAATCGGCGACGAGACATGCCGAGCCGGACAGATTCGCCACCTGTCGGGCAAGCTCGTCTGCCGGTATGGCTCGCGGATTCTCGGCCGTCACGGCGACCCATTCGTCGACGATCCCCTGCAGCGACGCGACGATACCGGAGACGTCCTTGTCGTCGAGGAGTCCGACCACGGCAATCGTGAGCCCGTCGACGGAATCGTCACGCAGCACCGCGGCCAGCGCCTGGGCTGCCGCCGGATTGTGGGCCACATCGAACAACCATCGCGGATCCGAACCAATTCGCTGCATGCGTCCGGCCAGGCTGACTTGTCCCAGCGCCATGTTCACTGTTTCTGTCTCGAGCACGTCGTCGTAACCCGCGACCTCACAGAGTGCCAATACGGCAGCGGCATTGTCGATCTGGTGACGGCCGGGAAGCGACGGCGGCTGCAGGCCGTGCAATTTCGCGTCGACACCTCGCCACGACCAGCGACTACCCTCGCGCTCCCAGTCAAAATCTCGTCCGGCGGCAAAGAGATGCGCATTCGTATCGCTGGCGTGGCCCGCGACCGAAGCCGGCATCTCCCTGGATCCAAACACGATCGGTTTTCCGGCACGCATGATTCCCGCCTTTTCCCGCCCGACCGACTCGACGTCGTCGCCGAGCCAGGCGCAATGATCGAGCGCGACGTTCGTGATCAGCCCGGCGGCCGGCTCGACGGCATTGACAGCGTCGAGACGTCCGCCCATTCCGATCTCGAGAATCATGGCATCGGGAGCGCTGTCCGCAAACACGACCAGTGCCGCCAGGGTTCCGTATTCGAAATAAGAGAGCGGCACGTCGCCCCTTACAGCCTCGATGCGTTCAAATGCCGCGACGATGTCCTCGTCTGTGGCGTCGAGTCCGTTTACACGAATGCGTTCGTTGTATTCATGGACATGCGGTGAGGTATAACAGCCGACGGACCTGCCGGTATGGCGCAGCAGGGCCTCGAGCATGGCAACAGAAGAGCCCTTGCCGTTCGTGCCCGCAATGTGGATGACCTGTTGTGGAAGATCGAGATCGAGCCGCTCGAGTACCGAGCTGACTCTTTCGAGCCCCATGTTGATCTCAACGGGGGAAAGCGTCTCCAGCCAAGTTAGCCAGGCGGAAAGCGGCCTGCCAGCCATGTCCACGAGGAGACGCTCAGGCAGGCGCCGGTCGATGCTCGAACTTGGCCAGCAGATTGGCCACCTGCTCGCGCATCTGTCGGCGGTCGACGATCATGTCGATAGCACCATGGTCGAGAAGAAACTCGCTGCGCTGGAACCCTTCCGGTAATTTCTGCCGCACCGTCTGTTCGATGACACGCGGACCGGCAAAACCGATCAACGCATTGGGCTCAGCGATATTGACGTCGCCGAGCATCGCGAGGCTTGCCGACACGCCGCCGGTCGTCGGGTCCGTCAATACGGAAACGAAAGGGATGCCCTTTTCGCCCAGGCGTGCGAGCGCGGCCGAGGTCTTCGCCATTTGCAGCAGCGAAAACAAAGCTTCCTGCATGCGGGCTCCGCCGCTGGCGGCAAAAGATACGAGCGGCATGTTGTTTTCCGCCGCGTAACCGGCCGCGCGTGAAAAGCGCTCGCCAACGACCGAACCCATCGATCCGCCCATGAAGCCGAATTCAAATGCGCAGGCGACGATCGGCCGGCCCATCAGCGTTCCTGTGGCCGCAACCATTGCATCTTTTTCGCCGGTCTTTTTTTGCGCCTGGATCAGTCGGTCCCGATAACGCTTGCTGTCCCGAAACCTGAGTGGGTCCTGGGGCTCGAGCGAACCAAACAATTCATCCTGTGAATCGGGATCGAGAAAGAAATCGAGCCGCTGGCGCGCGCCGATGCGCATGTGATGCTCGCATTTGGGGCATACCTGGAGGTTGCGCTCGAGTTCGTTGCGATACAGCTGCGCGTCACATTTCGGGCACTTGATCCATACCCCTTCGGGGACAGACCGCGTGCGCTTTTCGGTGCTTATACGCGACGGCATCAGTTTCTCAAACCAGCTCATTAGTACATCTTATCCAAAAAACCGGCCGGGTACTCCACGGATACCAGCGTTAATCCGTGTGGGGGCGCCGCCATGCCGCCCGCCTTGCGATCGCGGCCTGCCAGCACATCCGCCACCCAAACGGCTTGCTCCTCCCCCTTGCCCACTGCGACAAGCGTCCCCGCGATATTGCGCACCATATGTTGCAGAAACGCATTGGCAGTGACGTCGATCGTTATCCACTCCCCGTCTCGCATAACTTCCAGCGATATGATTTCCCGAACCGGCGTCGATGACTGGCATCCTGCCGCACGAAATGCCGAGAAATCGTGTTCGCCGATCAATGCCGTTGCCGCTTCGCGCATGGCATTTACATCGAGCGGCGTGTGAACCCACCAGGCGCGATGACGATGCAGCGCCGAGCGCTGCAAGCGATTCAGAATCCGGTATTGATAGCGACGCGAGGTAGCCGAATAGCGCGCGTGGAATTCGTCGCTGACATGCGCCGCCCACTGCACGCTGATGTCATCCGGAAGGTTCGTGTTGGCTCCCAGCAGCCAGCCGCGATCGCTGCGCTTGCTCGTCGTGTCGAAATGCACGACCTGACCGGAGGCGTGCACACCGGTGTCGGTACGGCCCGCGCACACGACCTCAATGGTTTCGTCCGCGACTTCGCCAAGCGCGACTTCGAGGCGCTCCTGCACACCCTGACCGGTGCGCTGACGCTGCCAGCCGTTGTACGCCGTGCCGTCGTACTCCAGACCTAGCGCGACTCGCATATGCGTCCTGCCCCGCCCATTCGCATCATTTCAGCGTGCGGTATGACGCGTGTGGCAAGGCGCGTCCTGCCGGCAATGGCACCGTCCTTGCCAAAGGGCGAAACGCAGCCACACGCGTTATACGGCGCGCCCTTCGGGAACCACGGCAAAACGTCATGACGGCGTTGCATCCCTTGCCAAGGTCTCGGCATTGGCTGCGGAATGCGCCTTATCATGACGTTTTGCCGTGGCTCTGAAATCGTGCGAATGGGCGGGGCAGGACGCTTAACTGGGAAGTGAATCGAGAAGCTGCTGTGCCTGTTGACGCTGCGCCTCGTCGCCTTCGTCGAGTACTTCCTCGAGAATAGAGCGCGCGCCACCCGGGTCACCCATGTCCACGTAAGCACGAGCAAGATCGAGCTTCGTACCGACTTCGGTCATCGTTCGCGCGTCGTGTAGATCCTCGCTCATGTCTTCTGGTGCTATCGACAGGGTCGATGCCGCGTCTTCCTCTTCCGGCATCGTCGGCCTGGGTTGTTGGACGGTGGCGTCGTCACGCGGTTGTTCGACCGTGTCGCCAACTGCCTCGCTGACCTGCAGCGCAGCTGTCAGATCGTCGAGATCGAGATCGACGTCAGTGCTGGCTACCGCCGGCAATTCCCCGGTCTCGTCGAGACTGTGCTCGCCGGTAAAGGCTTCCTTGGGCAGGGCCTCGGTCTTGGCGAAGTCGAAATCGGCAACGTCATCCTCGTCCTCGTCCAGGTTCGCGAGCATCGTTTCCTGTTCGTCGCCGATCATCGTTTCGGCGTCGTCCAGTCCGTCTGCCAGCTGCGTGACATCGTCGCTGCCCAACTCGACCGCCGCATCCGTCGTCGTGTCCACGGCGAGATCCGAACTCAGCACTTGAGTCTTGCCAGTTGCGTCGAGCAGACTCTCGTCGGGAGCATCAAACATGCCGGTCGATTCGAGCTCCTCATTGACGCCCGTGTCCTCGTCGCCCAGCGCCGCCTGCAAACCGGTTGCGTCGGGATCGAGCTCCGGATTCCTGCCGGTAACCGCAGCGGCATCTTCGATTTCTTCGTTCAAACCGGTGTCCGTCAAGGCGCTGACTTCGCCCGTGGCATCCAGATCGTCTAGCGATGCGAGTTCGGTCTCCGCCAGGCTGTCGACGTCGAGACCGAGATCGTCGAGATTGATCTCCGCCGTCTCCTCCGATGCCTGACCGCTTTCCTCGATCGCCCCTTCCACGGTTTCTTCGAGCGCAGCGAGCTCGGCAGTGCCGGCCAGCGTGTCGAACTGCTGCTCGATGGTCGGCGTATCCGTTGGCATCTCGGCGGTCGGCATTTCCGCAGTTTCCTCGGTCGCCGGCATCTCGCGAGTAATGTCGATGTCGATCTCGTCCGATTCGCTTTCTTCTTCGCCGCCAAAATCGAAATCAACAACGTCAGACGCATCTTCGACGCCGGCAAGTGCCGTGGTTTCCTCTTCATCGGCGGCACCGATATCCATGATATCGTCCCCGCCTTCCGCTTCGTCGATGAGCTCCATATCCAGCGCGCCGGTCTCGCCCATGTCCGCTTCGAAGGAGAGATCCACGGCCTTGGTGGCAGCCGCCGCACTCTCGCCGGCAAACAGCTCGCTGTCGGCAGCGATTTGCTGGCCCATGATGATGATCTTGTTCCAGTCTTCGCTTTCGTCGTCGCCGACCGCCGCCTTGAGCTTGCCGGCAGCGTCGACGAATGCATCGCGGTTACCCCAGACAAAGTAGATTTCGCAGAGTTTCGTCAGCAGATCCTGGCGCTCAGGCTCCACCTCGAGCGCGCCGTTGACAAGATCGGCCGCCTGGTCGTACAGCCCGTAGGCCATATGGAAATCGGCTTCGGCAATCGGGTCGGTCTGGTCCAGGTTGATTGCCGTCTCGCTGGAGAACGTGTCCTCGAGCGAATCGAAAGTGCCGGTAGCATCGTCCGTGGCTGCAGGAGCGTCGAAGTCCGGAGGCGGTACCTCGAGCGTTTCCTCGACCGGCGGCAGCGGTGGCGGCGGAGCTATTGCCGTCTCTTCGACGACGATGGACTCCTCGCCCACGGGCGCGCTCATGCCCGCCGTTGCCGTCATTGTCGCTTCATCCGAATCCAGCGGCTGCCATGCCTCGACGTCTTCTTCGTCATCGCCACCGCGGCGCATGAACCAGAATAACGCGCCACCGACGATGACCAGGGCAGCCACGATGATCATCCACCATTCGGTGACTATGCCCAGTACGCGATCAACGAGGCTCGGCTGGGAACGGCGCCTCGGTGTCTGGATGATGGTCGAAGGTGCGGGCTCGGCCTCTTCCGCGACCGGCTCGTCAGCGTCCACCGCCTCATCGGCCATGGCATCAACGGACTCGTCCGCAGCCAGGTCTTCGGCCGCTTCATCCACAAAAATCTCGCCGCCCGTATCGTCGACGAACTCGTCGGTGTCCGCGTACTCGTCGACCGGAGGTTCGTAAACCTCGCCGCGAATACGGGCGAGCTCCTCACGCAGAGCCGCCAGTTCATTATCGCGAATCTCGATCAGCGATTGCTGCTGCGGCACATCTGCCGCTTCCAGTTCGGCGATACGTTGCTCGATTTCCCGCTCGCGCGTCAGCGGCTCGGCATCGAGGCCAAGGTCGGTCGGCGCCGGCTCGTCGAGATAATCCTCGTCGGGCGGCACAAGCGTCAGGCTCGGGCGCGTCGACGTATCCTCAACCGCGGGCGTTCCGCCGCCCCAGGCTGCGTGTTGACGCTTGGCTTCCTCGAGAGCTTCCGAGCGGCTGATCCGGAATATCTCATCTGCGCTCGGAATGCGCAGCGACGCCCCGGCACGCAGTATGTTGATGTTGCCGCCGAATGCCTCCGGGTTGGCTTCAAAAATTGCGAGCATCGTCTGGTTCATCGTCAGACGGCTGTCCGGACGGACGCGCGACGCGATACCCCAAAGCGTCGTGCCGCGTTCGACGATCACGTCCCCACCGGCGCTTCGGTCATATGGCGTGTCATCGGCAACGGGTTGCGGCTTGGGTTCTTCCCGGACCGGAGCCGGCGCCGGAGTCGGTGCCGGGCGGACCGGCGCCGGAGCCGGCCGCTGTTGCGGCGGCGGCGCGGGACGCTGTATCTGGCCGCTGTCCGACGGCTGGGTGCGGCTCGGGGCCTGCACAGCGGGCGCCGTATCGGCCACAGGAGGCGCAAAAGTCGGTGGATCCAGCAATACCGTGTACTCGCGCAGCAACCGGCCGCGCGACCACGTCGCTTCTACGAGGAACGTCAAAAACGGTTCGGCAATCGCCGAGCGCGAGCGGAGTTGCACAATATTGCCATCGGCGCGCCCGCTGCGAACGATCGTGAATTCGATGTCCTGCAGGTAAAACGGGCGGTCGAGCCCGTAACGCTCGAAGGTATCCGACGACGCCAGCGCGATCGTCAGGTTGTCGAGTTCGTCCGGTGTTGCCGACAGCAACTCAATCTGTGCACGCAGCGGCTCACCCAGTGCAGATTCGAGTCTGATGTCTCCGAGACCGAGGGCCCAGACCTCGCTCGACAGCAAGACAAGAAGTGCAAGCGAGATTCCTGCGACTCGTCGCGACATAATGATTATCTCCAGCTCCCCAAGAGCCCCCGAAAGACGCCGATTTGGGGACCGTCCATGGCAGGCAGGCCGTTTAACATATGGTTGCGAACTATAGCTTATAAATGGTTTTTCGCCAATATTTCAGCAATTTGGACGCTATTTAGAGCCGCGCCCTTACGTATGTTGTCGGAAACGACCCAAAGGTTGATTCCTCTCTCGTGAGAAATGTCCTCACGTACACGACCCACGTATACCGGATCCCTTCCCGATGCTTCTGTGACGGCCGTCGGATAATCACCTGTATTTACGCCATCCAGCAGGGTCACGCCAGGTGCATTGGTCAGCAATTCACAGACTTTTTCGGCGGAAATCTTTTCCCTTGTCTCCAGGTGGACGGCCTCGGAATGACCGTAAAACGCCGGTATTCTGACGGCTGTCGGATTGACCCTGATACTGTCGTCACCGAAGATCTTGCGGGTCTCCCAGACCATTTTCATCTCTTCCCGGGTGTATCGATTCTCCTCGAAACTGTCGATGTGCGGCACCGCGTTGAATGCAATCTGCTTCGCACCGCCCTCGATTTCGAGCGGCCGGCCGTTTAACAGGGTCGTGGTCTGACGAACGAGTTCCTCGATCGCACTGCGTCCGGCGCCGGATACGGCCTGGTAGGTCGCAACATTGATGCGCTCGATGCCGACAGCGTCATAAATCGGCTTCAACGCAACGACCATTTGAATCGTCGAACAGTTCGGGTTGGCGATGATGCCGCGATTCCTGTAGTCGGCAATTGCATGCGCATTGACTTCGGGCACGACGAGCGGAATATCCTCGTCGTAGCGAAAGTGCGATGTGTTGTCGATGACAACGCATCCTGCATCGGCCGCCCTGGGTGCAAATTCGGCAGAGATCGACCCGCCTGCAGAGAAAAGGCCGATCGGCGTTTTCGAAAAGTCGAACTCAGCAAGATCCCGCACCGTCAGTTCACGGTTGCCGAAAGCGACTTTCTTGCCAACCGAGCGCTGGCTTGCGAGCGCGTGGACCTCACCGACGGGAAAATGCCGCTCGGCAAGAATATCGAGCATGGTTTCGCCAACCGCGCCCGTAGCGCCGACAACGGCCACATCAAACGTTCTAGTCATCTTTAAACCACGGGAGTTTCGGAATTCACATCCGCATTCTGAGCGCGATTGCGCAGGAAATGATCCATCAGAACGAGCGCCACCATCGCTTCGGCAATCGGCGTTGCGCGCAATCCTACGCAGGGGTCGTGCCGGCCCTTCGTCACAATCTCGGTTTCCTTGCCGCTCTTGTCGATCGTCTTGCCGGGCCTGGTGATACTCGACGTCGGCTTCAGAGCGATGCTTGCAATAAGCTCCTGGCCGGAAGAAATACCGCCGAGCGTTCCACCGGCGTCATTCTTGGCGAAGCCGTCGGGGCCGATTTCGTCGCGGTGTTCGGAACCACGCTGCGTCACGGCACTGAAACCGGCACCCAGTTCCACGCCTTTGACGGCATTGATACTCATGAGCCCTTTGGCGATATCCGCCTCGAGCTTGTCGAAAACGGGCTCGCCGAGACCCGGTGGCAGATTTGTGGCGAGGACGCTGATCTTCGCGCCGATCGAGTCGCCCTCTTCCCGCAGTGCGTTCATGAACGCCTCGAGTTCGTCGATACGGTCCGGATCGGCACAGAAGAAGGGATTGTCGTCGACGATCGAGAGGTCAGTTGCAGCCAGTTCGATAGGACCGAGCTGGGAGACGTAGCCGCGAATCTCGATGCCGGCCCTTTCGTTCAGGTACTTCCTGGCTATCGCCCCTGCCGCAACACGCATGGCGGTTTCGCGCGCGGACGACCGGCCGCCGCCGCGATAATCGCGAATGCCGTATTTCTGCTGATAGGTGTAGTCGGCGTGCCCGGGCCGGAACTTGTCCTTGATGTCGCCGTAGTCCTTCGACCGCTGGTCGACATTCTCGATGATCAGGCCGATCGGCGTTCCGGTCGTTTTGCCTTCAAAGACGCCGGAGAGGATCCGCACCTGGTCCGGCTCGTTGCGCTGTGTCGTGTGTTTGGACCGGCCCGGTCGGCGGCGGTCCAGATCGTGCTGTATGTCGCTCTCGCCGAGCGCCATACCCGGAGGGCAGCCATCCACGACGCAGCCCAGCGCCCGACCATGGCTCTCGCCAAACGTCGTCACTACAAAATTGATGCCGAAGCTGTTACCGGACACTACAGAACCTCGATATTGCTTTTTCTCAGCAAAAACACACCCGACCCGCCATGCTCGAACTCCAGCCACGTAAATGCAACACCCGGAAACGCTGCTTCCAGTGCCGCCCGGCTGTTGCCGACCTCGCAGACGAGTATGCCGTCGTCATTCAGGAACCGCCCTGCATCATGCAGGATCGTTCTGACCGAATCCAGACCGTCGAAGCCGGCTGCAAGGCCGAGTGCCGGCTCGTGACGAAACTCCTCGGGTAAGGCATCCATGTCCTCTTTATCGACGTATGGCGGATTGCTGACGATGAGGTCGTAGCGACGATCGCCGAGCGCGGCAAAAAAGTCCGACTCGACCAGTCGCACGCGATCGCCGACACCGTGTTTTTCGACGTTGATCGCCGCGACCTCCAGCGCACCGGGCGACACATCCACGGCGTCGACCCTGGCGTCGGGGAATGCTTTTGCGATAGCGATAGCGATACAACCGCTGCCCGTACCGAGATCGACTGCCGTCTTCACCGCCGCCGGGTCGATCCACGGCGCAAAGCGCTCGCGAATGAGTTCGGCAAACGGCGACCGCGGCACGAGCACGCGTTCGTCGACGTAGAACTCGAGCCCCGCGAAGAACGCCTGATTGACCAGGTAAGCGACCGGGATTCGCTCGCCGATGCGCCGGTCGGCCAGATTCCCGATCATATCGAGTTCCTGCGAACTTACTGCGCGCGCGTAAACGGCCGGGGCCCCGTCGTGCGAAATCCCGAGGCAGGCGAATACGAGCCAGGCGGCCTCGTCGAGGGGATTGTCGGTGCCGTGGCCGTAGCTCAGCCCCGCCTCCTCGAAGCGGCCGGCCAGAGAGCGGATCACGTCCTCGACGGTCGCCCCGGTTGTCTTTTGCGATGCCATATACAAGGAGTGTCGTTTAGAATTGCCCCTCCCCGCAATCCTCACAGAGCTCCATGAAACCCAGAAGCATTATCGTTGCCACCCTCGCCATCACCGCAATCGCCATCGGCACCTGGACGTCCTACCGCATAATGATGCCGCCGCCGTCACCGCGAACGGCGACGGTGCTGCCGGCGGCCGGCGAACTGCCGGACTTCTCACTGCTCGACCACGACGGCAACAGCATCGGCCCCGGCATTTTCGCCGGGCAATGGGACCTCGTCTTCTTCGGATTCACACATTGCCCTGACATCTGTCCGCTGACGCTGCAGTTACTCGCAAGCGCGCGGCAGCAACTGGCGGAAGCGGGCCAGCAACCGTTGCCGCGCATCGTCCTTGTCAGCGTGGATCCGGAGCGCGATACGCCGGATATCATGGGCCAGTACGTCAGGTACTTCGGCACAGAAACGCTCGGCATCACGGGCGAACTGGACGAGATTCGCAAGCTGACGAAAGGTTTGGGGATCTATTTCGAGAAGGCGGGCAGCGACCCGGACGACTATTCTGTCGATCACTCGGCCGTCGTGCTGCTCATCGACCCACTCGGCCGACTGCATGCGCTGTTCGGCGCGCCGCACGACGCTTCCAATTACGTTCATGACCTGCCGATCATCATGCAGGCGGCGAAATTCCCGGTTGCGGAAGCGCCCCTGGTAGCGTCCGGTATCGAAATCGCACGTCCCACGCCCGAATCGAAGATGGCTGCCGGCTACCTGGCATTGCGAAACAACTCGCAGGATTCGATCACGATCACCGACGTAACCAGCCCGAATTACGCATCGGTCGAGATGCACGAGACAATTATTGAAGACGGCGTCTCACGCATGCGCCCTGTCGACGCGATTACCATTCCGCCGGGCCGGGTCTTTTATTTCAAACCCGGCGGCAAGCACCTGATGCTGACGCGGCCGGTCGGCCAATCGGCCTCAGTAACACTGGAGTTTCTTGCCGGTGACGAGGTAGCGCTGGCGGTATCCGTACCCGCCGGAGATTGACAGATGCTGTCACGGCTATTCGTGCTACTTCAGTTTGTCTTGCCGCGTTACTGGCTGACGTCGGCGGTTCATCGTATTGCGCGTATTCGCAATTCCTCGATCAAGGACTTCCTGATTCGCCGTTTCATTGCACACTTCGACGTCGACGTCGACGACGTCAAAAACGATATCCCGGTCGGTTTCGCATCGTTCAATGATTTTTTCATACGCGAACTCGTGGACGGCAGTCGGCCTGTCGATGCAGAACCACGCAGCATCATTTCACCGGTCGATGGCACCGTCAGCCAGGCGGGCAACCTGGACAGCAAGAATATTCTGCAGGCCAAAGGAATCGAATACACGCTCGAAGACCTGCTTGCGGCAGACCTGGACGATGCCCAGGCTTACGCCGACGGAAGTTTTGCGACGCTCTATCTTGCCCCCTACAACTATCACCGCGTGCATGCGCCCTTCGATTGCGAGTTGCGTGCCATGCATTACGTGCCCGGCGACCTGTTCAGCGTCAATGCCGCTACCGTGTCCAGGCTCCGCGGTCTGTTCCGGCGTAACGAACGGCTGATACTGCACTGCGAGACGCCCCGGGGACCCGCCGCGGTCATCTTCGTCGGGGCGTTGAACGTCGGCAGCATCAGCACCCCGTGGAGCGGTGAAATTCGACCGCGGCGCGAGGGCGTGATCGAGACGATCGGATTGCACGCTGCGCCAAGATCGATCCGCAAAGGCGACCTGCTCGGCTGGTTCAACATGGGCAGCACGGTCATCGTCCTGTTGCCACCCGGCGCTGCGGCATGGGAGCCGGCGCTCGCCGCTGGCGCTACCGTGCGCATGGGCGAGATGATCGGCCGCCTGCGATGAACGACTGGCGCCCGTCGTCGGGCAGCGATGCGGCCGAACGGCGCGCCGCCATGCTCGCGCGGGTACGCGAATATTTCTCGGCGCAGCGGGTTCTTGCCGTCGACACCCCCACGCTTGGCCGCGCTGCAAGCTCGGATCCAAACATCGACAGCCTGCGCGTGCAATCTCAAACAGCAGGCGAGTTCTTCCTACATACCTCTCCTGAGACCCTTATGAAGCGCCTGCTGGCCGACGGCTATCCGGATATCTATTCCATTTGCCGCGTTTATCGCGACGGCGAGTCCGGCAAACGGCATTCGCCCGAGTTTACGATGATCGAGTGGTACCGGCTCGGCTTCGGCCTCGACGACATTGTCGATGATACTTTGCGGCTTGTTGCAGCCTGCCTCGACGATGACTCGCTCCTGGATCACGTTGTTCGGCTCGATTACGACGACGCATTCCGCAACGTCACGGGCCTCGAGGTTTTCGAAGCATCGATCGGCGACTTCGCCGGCTGCGCCGATGCCGACGAGGACCTGCGCCGCGAGATCGGCGCGGAACGAAACGCCTGGCTCGACCTGCTCATGAGTACTGTCATTGCGCCGGTGTTCGAGCGCGATCGGCTGACGGTCCTGCAACACTATCCGGCGGACCAGGCCGCGCTCGCGCGACTCTGTCCCGACGACCCGCGCCTGGCAGATCGCTTCGAAGTGTTCTGGGGTGATATGGAGCTTGCAAACGGCTACGTCGAACTGACCGACGCGAAAGAGCAGCGACGTCGCATAGACAAGGAACTGGAAAAACGCCAGCAGCTCGGACGGCCGGTGTATCCCCGGGACCGGAGCCTGGTGGCAGCACTCCAATCCGGCCTGCCCGACTGTGCCGGCGTCGCCGTCGGCCTGGAACGCTTGCAAATGGTGCTCGACAAGACTGACGATATAGCCGATGTAATGACCTTCACGACCGACCCGACCGATGAATGAATCCGATTACGCGCTGCTGCGGACACATTTCGAGGCGCTCGCCGAAGGCGAAAACGATGCGCTTGCGAATACCAGCAATTTTGTCGGGCTGCTGTTCAACGCGCTCGATGACATCAACTGGCTCGGCGTTTACGTCCTGCGCGGCGACGACCTCGTGCTCGGTCCGTTCCAGGGCAAGCCGGCCTGCGTGCGTATTCCCGTTGGGGACGGCGTATGCGGAACAGCAGCCGCTACGCTGCAGACACAACGCGTCGCAAACGTGCACGAATTTCCGGGACACATTGCCTGCGACGCCGCCTCCGAATCAGAACTCGTTGTGCCGCTGGTTATTGACGGCAAACTCGTGGGCGTGCTCGATATCGACAGCCCGTCGCCGGATCGATTTTCGCAGACGGATCAGTCAGGCATGGAATTACTGTGCGACGCCTTATGCTCCCGCCTCAAAGGCGCGGCCTTTATTTGACCCGCGAGACGTATTCCTTCGATCGTGTGTCGACCCTGATGACCTCGCCCTGATCGACAAACAGCGGGACGCGCACAACTGCGCCCGTCGACAAGGTTGCCGGCTTGACGCCGCCGCTCGCGGTATCGCCCTTGACGCCGGGATCGGTCTCGATGATTTCCAGTTCGACAAAATTGGGTGGCTCGACAAGCAAGGGATCGTTGTTCCAAAGCGTGACCTGGCAAACGTCACCGTCTGATATCCAGTCCCCGGCATCACCGACAGCCTCCGCGCCCGCGGCATATTGTTCGAACGTGTCGGGCAACATGAAGTGCCAGAACTCGCCGTCCGAATAGAGGAATTGCATTTCCGTGTCGATGACGTCTGCCGCCTCGACCGATTCGCCGGATTTGAATGTCTTGTCGACGGTTTTGCCAGACTTGAGATTCTTGATGCGGACGCGATTGAAGGCCTGCCCCTTACCGGGCTTGACGAATTCATTCTCGACGATGATGCAGGGATCATTGTCGATGATGATCTTGAGCCCCGAGCGAAACTCGTTGGTGCTGTAATTTGCCATAATGTCAGACGGTACTTCTCGTTTGAATGGAACCGAAGGTGATTCTCGTCACGGTTTTTAAACACCGAACGGGACACCCCCGGTGGCGGTGCTAGACTCAGCGTTCTTAACAGAATTCGGGACGATACGGACATTCCCGAGCCGCCGCAAGGAACGCAATTTGAACGGGCGCCACAGCATCTCCATCGCCATCCTCTCCGAGGAACAAGACGACGTTGCGCTGATCAACGGCACGCTACGCGATGCTGGCCACGCGGCCCACTGCCACTGGATAAAGCGTCCCGGCGATATAGGCGAAATCCTCGAAAACGAGCACGTCGAGCTGATGATTCTGAACTGCGACCACTTTCCGGAGTCGGTTCGCCAGGTCATCAAGCACAAGGACCGCCATAATCCGGAAATCCCGGTCATCGCGCTCAAGGAAAAGGCGGACGAAGACACCATACAAAAGGCGATGGACGAAGGCGCCTGTGACCTCGTCTCTATCGGCCGCAAAAACAGACTGCAGTCCGTGGTCTCGCGCGAACTTCGCGCATTGCGCGTTGAACGCGCCCTGAATTCGACAATTCACTCGGCCACGGAATACAAGAAACAACTCAAGGACCACATGCAATCCTCGTCGGTCGCGATCGCGCTTGTCGAGGACGGTATCGTCACTGATGTCAACGAAGCCTGGATCACGCTGTTTCGCGCGGCCAGCAACGACGAAATTGTCGGCCTGCCGCTGATGGACAACTTCGAGAGAGAAAGTCATGCGGCGATCAAGGGCGCGCTCGTCGCCGCGATCGCAGGCAAGTGGGCGGTCGACGAGAAACTCGTCGCCAAGTCGCCTATCACGAGTGACGACGGCAATGAGTTGCATCTCGAATTCCGCAAGTTTGCTTTCGAAAACGGGCCCTGTGTGCAGGTGCGTATATCGCCACCGGACAAGTCGAATCAGGAGCCGACCAAGCTTGTACATGACGCGCTGCAGCGGGATCCGACGACCCTTCTGTTTCACCGCGGACAGTTCATCGAGCGCATTACCAAGCGATTGCGCAAGAAGCCCTCATCGGGGCTGCACGTGCTGGCTTACGTGAAGATAGACAATTTCTCCGAGGTCTGCGGGAAAGTCGGTTACATCGGCTCGGACGAGATTCTCGCGCAATTTGCCGAGGCGCTGCGAAAACGTCTGCACCCGCGCGATGTCGCGGGACGGTTCGACGGCACGGCGCTGATGGTATTGCTGCAGCGTGGCAGCGCTCGAGATGCCGAAGTCTGGGGCAAGCAGCTTTGCGCACATATTCACAAGCAAACGTTCGAGGTAGAGGATCGTTCCACACATCTCACATGCACGGTCGGCGTCTGCGCCGCCAACGAAATCTTCAGCACGTTGGAGGAATTCGTCGCCGCAACGATCGGGGCGTACCAGCTTGGCAAGGAAGCAGGCGGCAACACGGTCATGCTGTCAGGCGCGGCCAAGGAAGATACGAAACAACAGGAATTCGACGCAATCTGGGTCAAGCACCTGAAGGCGGCGCTGATGGAAAATCGCTTCCGTCTCGCACAGCTGCCTATCGCCGGACTAAGAAGCGACGGCGTCGAAATGTACGACTTGCTCGTGCGCATGCTGGATGAACAAGGTAATTCGGTACTGCCATCGGAATTCCTTCCCGCTGCCGAGCGTAACAATATGATGAAGAATATCGATCGCTGGATGGTCAAGTCCGCCATCGATCTCTGCAATAACTCGGAGGCGGACCGCGTCTTCGTCCGGCTGTCGCGGCAGTCGGTGCTGGACGCGACGACTATTCCGTGGATAGAACAGGAATTCGACAAGAGCAAGTTCGATTGTTCGAGACTTGTGCTGCAGATTCCGGAGCGCGACGCAGCAAAGCACATCAAACAGACCAAGGCGGTGGTCGGCAAGCTGCGCAAAATGGGTGTCGGCTTTGCACTCGAGCATTACGGCATCGATCAGGAGCGCTTCCAGATCCTCGATATCCTGAAGCCCGACTACATCAAGATCGACGGCGAACTCATGCATTCGCTCATGACCGACACGGCGATGCAGGACAGCGTCCAGAAGATCGTCAAGGCAGCGACAAAGCGCAAGATCAAATCCATCGCCGAACGTGTCGAAAACGCAAATGCAATGGCAGTACTTTTCCAGCTGGGCCTCGATTACATGCAGGGTCATTATGTTCACGAGCCCGAGGTCGTACTCGAGAATGCGGACTCAGGCAAACGCAATACGCTGGCCGATCTGGCCGCAGCAAACGCTAACTAGCTGATTTTATGTGAAAAATAAAGTGTGATCGGCGTCACACTTTGTTACCCGACCTGTGCGCTAACCGATGCTCCAGCCTGAAACATAGAATGAATCCATCGCCGTTCGAGTCAGTCTCGAACAGGCAGCAAGATCAGATTAACGGGGTGCCGAAAGTGAAAAGATCAGCAAAACTCAAGTCTGCACTTGTCGCCGTCGGCGGCAGCCTGGTAGCCACGCCGGTTTCCGCAATCGAACTCGGCGACGTAAAGGTCCACTCTACGCTCGGACAACCCTTGCGGGCGAGCATCGCCTACGCTCTGGCTCCCAATGAAATGATCTCCGACACCTGCGTGTCGCTCGTTGGCGGTCCGGCGGCAAGCGGGATGCCGAATGTCGGCAGCGCATCGATGATCGTCGCCGACGGAGTCATCGCAATCACGGGTAAATCGGTCGTGCGCGAGCCACTCGTTTCAATGCGCCTGAACGTTCGCTGTTCATACACGGCACACATAACCCGGGAATATATGCTGTTTATCGACCCCGCCGACGCCGCGCCCCGGATGTTCACCGAAACTTCGCCGGCGCCTGCAGAAACACCGGTGATCACACAGCGTTCGACTCCGACGCCGCGCCCGACTGCGGGTCAGCAATCCTTCGATAGGGATCCAATCGCAATATCCACGCGCTATCGCGTTCAACCGGGCGACTCTTTATCTGAAATCGTGCAGAGAATCGAGAATCGACCTGTCGCTCTCTGGACCGCCGTTAGCGCGATCTTCGCGGCGAATCCCGATGCCTTTATCGATGAGGACATCAACAAACTCAAAGCGGGCAGTTGGCTGGACATACCCGACTTCGGCGCCGGCGAGCCGGTAACGATAGCTGAGGCGCAAACGGCGCCCGCCACCCCTGCTGCACCGATCTCAGCCGGCACCGCTTACGAACCCTTGCAGTTCGAAGCAGCGACGACTCCCGCAGAGAAACCGGTATCACAAACGCCTATCCTCGAAGAAGCGCTTGCCGGGGAAACCCTCGCCCCTCCCCAAGAGAGCGCCTCGCCGCTCGCGGAGCTGCGACCCGGCGACGTCATCGACGACAGCATCGTCATTCCGGATACAGTCGTCGACACGCCGGAGAGCACTTCGTCGCAACCGAATGTACCGGTTGCTATCGTCCGGGAGCCCAGGACCGAGGCAACGACCACGAACTGGTTCCTCTGGCTGATCGGCGGCGGCATCGCGATGATCATCGGGCTGCTGTTGTTCGGCCGCTTCCGCGATCGTTTCACTTCCACGCCCGTTGGCGCACCTGCAGCACAGCCGAAGCGTCGCCGTGGCGACGCCGATGCCGAACGAATCGAGGCCATTGGCGAAATCGACGTTGAGATCGACGACGACGAACCGACGGCGGAGAACCTGGCGCTGGATGCTGACCTGGTCCTGGGTACCGGCCTGCAGGACGGTTCTGCCGTCGACATGACGGAAGAATTCACCTTTGCGTCCACGACGGAACTCGACCTCGAGCTTCCGGAAGAAATTTCCAGCGGCGCCGTTGCGCCGGCCGATACGGACATTATTCCACCGCTCAATGTCGACGAGTCGTCGATACTCAAGAGCGAAGTATTGCCGGAAGAAGACGACTACGACATGTCGGTCATCGTCGATGCAACGCAGATGCCGGACCCGGGCGAGGTCACCGAGCGTGACCTCGAGGCCATCGCGGTACCGGACGAAGACGAAGCGCTGGCCTCGGGTGACTACACCGTCAGCCAGGAAGTCGACTACTCGATGCTCGAGCAGGATTACGAGGACGAACTGACCGCAACGCAGAGGCTCAATGAGGAAATTCAGAAAGCCGCTGAAGAGCTGGCTCTGCGTATGGAAGACACGCCTGAAGACGACCCGAAGGAAATGTCGCTGGCGACGGTCCATGAGCTCGACGTTACGGCGCAGCTGCGCGGCAGGAACGACGACGAATTGGGCGACGACGAAGACACGGGTATCAACCCGACCGTCGAACTCGAAGCCGATGACAAAACGGCGGAAATGCCTGCAGCCGAAGCCGAAGCCGAAGCCGATGACAATACGGTCGAAATGCCGTCGAAGGATTCCCAAGCCGGCTAGTCTGCGGCGACGCCCACCAATCTGTCGACGTTGCGCCAGCCGCGCGGCAACAAGCCCCCGCGGAGCGCACGTTCTCCGTAGTAGGGGTCTGAATCTTCCCACTTGATGGTCATCATGCGGGTGCCGCAATACACCTGCAGATTGCCGTCCTCCGGGACGACCGACGCCGCGACGAGTTTCTCCTCGCCGCCCTGATATTTCTTTGCCGGGATGTTGATGAGTTTATTGCCCTTACCCTTCGCGAGTTCGGGTAACTCATCCATTTCGAACATCAGCAGGCGACCGATTGAGCTCACGGCAGCGATAAGGCATTCCCTGTTTTTTGGTACGGGCGAAGGCACGACGGCGCGACCGCCCTGCGGTACGCGCAGAACCGCCTTGCCGGCTTTGTTGCGTGTAACCAGGTCTTCGAGCGTCGCGATGAAGCCATAGCCGGCATCCGATGCCAGCAGGTACTTCCGTTCGCTCTCGCCGATCATCGCGCCGCAGAACTCGGCGCCATCGGGCGGCTTGAAGCGGCTCGAGAGCGGCTCGCCCTGCCCGCGGGCCGAGGGCAAGGTTCCTGCCATGACGCTGTACACGCGTCCCGTGCTGTCGATGAACATGGCAAGCTGGTTGCTGCGGCCCTGTGCGGCGGCGAGATAGCCGTCGCCAGACTTGTAGGACAGCGTGAGCGGATCGATTTCATGGCCTTTGGCCGCGCGCGCGAAGCCGCGCTGCGACAGGATGACGGTAACCGGCTCGCTGGATACGAGTTGCGTTTCGTCGAGCGCCTGCGACGCCTCGCGCTCGACAATCTCGGTGCGCCGGTCGTCGCCATAGGCCTCGGCATCTTCGAGGATCTCTTTCTTGATCAGGGTCTTCAGCCGCGCCGCGCTCTTGAGCGTCTTCTCGAGCAGGTCGCGCTCTTCGTTGAGCTCGTCCTGCTCACCCTTGATTTTCATTTCCTCGAGCCTGGCGAGATTGCGCAGACGCAGGTTCAGGATTGCCTCGGCCTGGATGTCCGACAGCTTGAACTTTTTCATCAGCACGGGCCTGGGCTCGTCTTCCGTGCGTATGATCCTGATGACCTCGTCGATATTCAGGTACGCGATCAACAGTCCGTCGAGGACGTGCAGTCGGTCGGTGACGATCTGCAGCCGATGCTGCAGTCGCCTTTTGACCGTTGTCTTGCGGAACTTGATCCATTCCGCAAGCAGCTCGACAAGATTGAACGCACGCGGACGTCCATCGAGGCCGATGATGTTCATGTTGACGCGTACCGTGCGTTCGAGTGAGGTGGTCGAGAACAGATGCGACATCAACTGGTCCACGTCGACGCCCCGCTTCTTGCTGATCACGAGACGCGTCGGTTCCTCGTGATCCGATTCGTCGCGGAGATCGTCGACCTGCGGCAACTTCTTGTTGCGCATCTGCGTTGCGATCTGCTCGAGCACCTTGCCGCCGGAAATCTGGTACGGCAGCGACGTGATGACGACGTCGCCGTTCTCCACCTTGTAAGCCGCGCGCAGACGCAGGGTGCCGCTACCGCTTGTATATATGTCTTTGATGTCCGCACGCGGCGAAACGAGTTCGCCACCCGTCGGATAGTCGGGTCCCTTGATGTGTTTCATCAGGGCAGCGACCGTGGCTTTCGGCGTATCGATCAGATGGATCAGTGCGCTCGCGACTTCTTTCAGGTTGTGCGGGGGGACGTCCGTGGACATGCCGACGGCAATACCGGTCGTGCCGTTCAGCAGCAGGTTCGGGAGCCGCGCCGGCAGAACGGTAGGCTCGTCGATCGTGCCGTCGAAATTGGGCACCCAGTCGACCGTGCCCTGCCCCAACTCCGACAGCAGCGCTTTCGAATAAGGCGCCAGGCGCGACTCGGTGTAGCGCATTGCCGCAAAGGATTTCGGATCGTCCGTCGAGCCCCAGTTGCCCTGGCCGTCGATAATCGGATAGCGGTAGGAGAAATCCTGCGCCATCAGCACCATGGCTTCGTAGCAGGCCGAATCGCCGTGCGGATGAAACTTACCGATAACGTCACCCACCGTGCGCGCCGATTTCTTGGGTTTCTGCCCGGCCGATAGACCAAGCTCGCTCATGGCATAGATGATGCGGCGCTGCACAGGCTTCAGGCCGTCACCGATCTGCGGCAGGGCGCGATCCAGGATGACGTACATCGAGTAGTCGAGGTAGGCCTTCTCCGTGTATTCCTTGAGTGGCTGTTGCTCGACGCCTTCGAGATTCAGACTATTTTGCATGTTAGGGCCTGCCTCTGGCTAGCCGGTCGTCGCGGCGTTGGCCATTTTTCCGGGAGGCCAGGCGCGGCGTGCGCGGTGTAACACCGTTACATGAGCGAGGCGCAACACCGCCTCGCAGAAAAGTGGCTACGCCCCGACGGGTTGCGCACAAAATGCGCCCCGAAGGCGTTGCTCGTCGTTCATTTGATGCCACCAAATCTCTCTCCTCGCGCCTGTTCAGGGCGCATTTTGTGCAGCAACGCGGCGACCGGCTAGCCAGAGGCAGGCCCTAAACCTCGGCAAGATTGCCTTTGGTTTCGAGCCACTTGCGGCGGTCTTTCGCGCGCTTTTTCGCCAGCAGCATATCCATCGTCGCATCGGCTTTATCCTTCCCCGTCACGGTCAGCTGCACGAGCCGTCGCGTATCACGGTTCATCGTCGTTTCACGAAGCTGCGACGGATTCATCTCGCCCAGGCCCTTGAACCGCGTCACCGTGAGCTTGCCGCGCCTCTTCTCGGCCTCGATGCGATCCTGTATTCCCTTGAGTTCGCTGTCGTCGAGCGCGTAATACACGTCTTTGCCGACATCGACGCGATACAGCGGCGGCATCGCCACGTAAACATGGCCGGCAAGCACGAGCTCGCGGAAGTGGCGCAGGAACAGCGCACATAACAGGGTCGCGATGTGCAGGCCGTCCGAGTCGGCGTCGGCGAGAATACAGATCTTGTGGTAACGCAGGTTGTCTAGGTTGGTGTCCCCAGGATCGACGCCGAGGGCGATGCTGATGTCGTGAACTTCCTGTGAGGCGAGAATCTCGGCGGAGTCGACTTCCCAGGTATTCAGGATCTTGCCCCTGAGCGGCATGATCGCCTGCGTATTGCGGTCGCGCGCCTGCTTGGCCGAACCGCCAGCCGAATCCCCTTCGACGAGAAACAGCTCGCAGAGTTCGGGTTCCTGCGACGTGCAGTCGGCGAGCTTGCCCGGCAACGCCGGCCCCGTGACGATTTTCTTGCGAACGACTTTCTTCGCCGCCTTCAGGCGTTTCTGCGCCTTGCTGATCGCGAGCTGTGCGATCTGATCGCCGGTTTCGGGATGCTGATTCAACCATAAGGAGAAACTGTCCTTGATGACCCCCGTGACGAACGCGGCCGATTCGCGCGACGACAGACGCTCCTTGGTTTGCCCCGAAAATTGCGGGTCTTCGAGCTTGGCGCTCAGTACGAAACACAAGCCATCCCATACATCTTCAGGCGCAATCGAAACGCCGCGCGGAAGCAGGCTGCGAAAATCGGCAAACTCGCGAATGGCGTTGGTCAGCCCTGTACGCAAACCGTTGACGTGCGTACCGCCCTGGGGCGTGGGAATCAGGTTGACGTAGCTTTCCGTCACCGACAGGCCGCCGCCGACCTGCCAGGCCAGCGCCCAGTCCACCGCCTCGTTATTGCCCGCCATGCTGCCCGAGAAAGGCTCGGCCGGCAGCAGCTCGCCGCCGCCAATCGCCTCGACGAGATATTCCTCGAGCCCGCCGGAATAGAGCCACTCGACCTTCTCCTGCGGCTTCTCGACCTTGAGCGTGACCTTGAGTCCCGGACACAGCACGGCTTTCGCACGCAGCGCGTGCTTGAGCCTCGCAATGGAAAACTTTTCGGAATCGAAGTACTGCGGGTCGGGCCAGAAACGGATCGTCGTGCCCGTGTTCGCCTTGCCGACCTTGCCGACTTCTTCGAGCTTGCCGCGTTTCTTGCCGCCGGCAAAACTCATGTTGTATTCCTTGCCGCCGCGACGGATCCAGACCTCGAGATTTTTCGACAGCGCATTGACGACGGATACGCCAACGCCGTGCAGACCGCCGGAGAACTGATAGTTCTTGTGCGAGAATTTACCGCCCGCGTGCAGCCGCGTCAGGATCAGCTCGACGCCCGGGATCTTTTCCTTTGGGTGCTTGTCGACGGGCATGCCGCGTCCGTCGTCTTCGACTTCGAGCGAGCCGTCCTTGTAGACCGTTACGGTGATCTTCTTACAGTGGCCTGAGAGTGCTTCGTCGACGCTGTTGTCGACGACTTCGTGGGCGAGGTGGTTCGGCCGACTGGTGTCGGTATACATGCCGGGCCGGCGCCGAACAGGCTCGAGCCCGCTCAGGACCTCGATGTCCGCAGCGTCGTAACGTTTTGCCATCAATCCTTCGCCAGAGGTTGACCAAGCGATCTCTGGCCGGATTCTAGCCTGATTGACTCGGGCATGCACCCGAGTCAAGTAACGACTAAGAGTAATTACAGATCAGTCATTACTGAGATCAGGCGAGGTCGAAGCGATCGAGGTTCATGACCTTGTCCCACGCAGCCACGAAGTCGTTGACGAACTTCTGCCCGGCGTCGTCGCACGCGTAGACTTCTGCGATCGCCCGGAGCTCGGAATTCGAACCGAAGACGAGGTCGACGCGGCTTCCGGTCCACTTGAGCTCTCCCGTCCCGCGATTGCGGCCTTCGAACATATCTTCGCTGTCCGAGGTCGCCTTCCACTCCGTCGCGTTGTCGAGCAAATTCACAAAGAAGTCGTTTGTCAACGTCCCCGGGCGATCCGTAAACACGCCGACCTCGGACTGCCCGGCGTTCGCATTCAGCGCACGCATGCCCCCGACCAATGCCGTCATCTCCGGTGCGGATAAATCAAGCATGAATGCCTTGTCGACCAGCTGGTGTTCGGGCGTAAGCTCGTGGCCTCGCTGTACGTAATTGCGGAAACCGTCGACGGTCGGCTCGAGCACTGCGAACGACTCCGCGTCAGTTTGTTCCGCAAGCGCATCCGTGCGCCCCGGCGAGAACGGTACCTGGACGTCATGCCCCGCATTCTTCGCAGCCGCTTCGACGGCGGCACAGCCGCCAAGAACGACCAGATCGGCAAGCGAGACCAATTTTCCGTTGGCCTGCGCACCGTTGAAGTCCTGTTGAATCCCCTCGAGGGCCTCCAGGACTTTCGACACACCCGAAGATACGTTGACATCCCAGTCCGTTTGCGGCGCGAGGCGGATGCGCGCCCCGTTCGCGCCGCCGCGTTTGTCCGTTTTGCGGTAGGTCGATGCTGATGCCCATGCGGTCGCGACCAGCTCAGAGACGGACAGCCCGGATTCGAGGATCTTGCCTTTCAGCGCGGACACATCAGCATCGTCGATCAGATCGTGAGTGACTGGTGGCACCGGGTCCTGGAACAGCAGTTTTTCTTCCGGCACCCACGGACCCAGGTATCGGGAAACGGGTCCCATGTCACGGTGCAGCAGCTTGTACCACGCGCGCGCGAAAGCATCGGCTAACTCGTCGGGATTTTCGTAAAAGCGTTTCGAAATCTTCTTGTATTCCGGATCCGTGATCAGCGACATGTCGGTCACGAGCATCATCGGAGCTGTTCGCTTCGATGCGTCGTGCGCTTCAGGCACAGCTTCCTGTGCCTCCGGATTAATCGGTGCGAATTGATGCGCACCGGCCGGGCTCTTGGTCAGCTCCCAATCGTAGTTGAACAGGTTCTCGAAATAGCCGTTGTCCCATTGGGTCGGATTATTGGTCCAGGCACCCTCGAGCCCACTTGTGATCGTGTCGGCGCCTTTGCCACTGCCGAAACTGTTGCGCCAACCGAGGCCCTGGTCCCCGATACCGGCTCCTTCGGGTTCGGGGCCGACATGTTCCGCATCGCTGGCCGCGCCGTGCGCCTTGCCGAACGTGTGGCCGCCGGCGATGAGCGCAACCGTCTCCTCGTCATTCATCGCCATGCGGCGGAACGTCTCTCGAATGTATTTTGCCGCAAGCGCCGGATCCGGATTGGCGTTCGGCCCCTCGGGATTGACGTAAATCAGGCCCATGTGGTCCGCGCCCAGGGGTCCCTGGAGCTGCCCGTCGCCGCTATGGCGTTCGTCGCCCAGCCACTCTCCTTCAGGGCCCCAGTAGATGTCGTCCTCGGGGCCCCA
>JABAOH010144652.1_pt1 | contig 37757 bp, 39 predicted proteins | sample 7062181 | NCBI WGS metagenome assembly JABAOH01 (sample SAMN14538630, study PRJNA623070) | marine sediment metagenome | biome: marine biome [ENVO:00000428]; feature: marine pelagic biome [ENVO:01000023]; material: deep marine sediment [ENVO:00002113]; isolation source: pool of 5 deep marine... | reverse complement strand
AGCGTCAGGGAGTTGCTCTACAGAATGGTCTCCGAGAAGAAGCTGGCCTACGTTGTCTGGAAGAATAAGCCCCACGGGATCGTCACCTACATGGACGCCCTGCTAGGATTCGCCTCGGGCAAGAGCGCCAAGGCCACAAAGGTATCGGAGATTGTGGGGAATGAGGGGGTATATGCCGTAGGTCCAGACACGCAGGTGCTGCCCCTCCTGCTCTGGATGACGGAGCACTCCGTCCCCATGGTCGCCGTCTTCGATGGTGATGTCTTTCAGGGCATCTTCACGTCCTCAACGGCCTTCGAACATCTCTCTAGGCTCCTAAGGAGGTTGGGTAAGCCCGCTACTGCCTGATCACAGCCCACCGCCTTCCGCTGGGTGGCCGAGAGGCCAGGGGGCCATTTGTCGATGAGCGCCAATCCGCCAAGGGCCACAGGAGGTGCTTCACCCCGTCCGAGCGTTCTTAGCAACTCCCGCCGCGGTGTTCCCACAAGTCATTCCTGAGAGCGGCAATATATTCCGTGTCTTCTGTCAGATTCAACGTGTCGGAGTGGCAGGGGAGTCTCTATTTACTCTATTTGCTATCAAAGGGGGACTCAGGCACGGCCCAGGTCTTGACACCGTCGCTCACGACGACGGCACCGCAGGCTGAGCATCTAAAGTACATATTTCTTCCCTTGTCCTCTCCCAAGAACTTGAGATCCTCATGGGAACACTCGGGGGCCATGTAACCCCTTCTTCCCGGAGGGAGTATAAAAATATGGCGGGGAGGGAGGTGATGGGCCGCCGAGAGAGTTCGGGCTGACCAGGCCTGAGGCCTGCAAAGGGTTTAAGGCCTCGGGGCATTCCTTCTATCCATTGGCAAGGAAGAAGAGGAAGAAGGAGGAAGAGTACCAATTCACGATGCCGGAGTTCGACAAGGCCGCCTTCATGAAGAAGGAAATCGAGGGGGCCAGGGCAGCTCTGGTTACCATTGGCTACGCCCTACTGGTGGGGTTGGTCTCGTACTACCTTACACTGCTCGGCGTTGGGTACCTCGCGGCCCTGCTGGGCCTCGCTGCCCTATACGGGCTCAGATACCTCTATCCCAGGCTCAAGCTCGATGTGAGTAAGTTCGACCGGAAGACTTGGGCGGGTAACGGGGCTATCTTTCTCTTCGCCTGGCTTGCCTTCTGGGTCCTCTTTCTCAATCCCCCGTTCTTGGACATCTCTCCCCCCGTGATTCAGGCTGTTGAAGTGCCTGGAGGGAATCCGGCGCTGATTACCCCTGGGAGTCAGACAATGCTTTCCCTCAACGGGACCGACAGCTTTGAGATACGTGTCAACGCGGTGGACAACACACGCGTTGCTAAGGTGGAAATCTTCGTGGATGACTCGGGAGCGGTGACCATGACTCCCGCTGAGGAGCCGGGCTGGTACTCTCATACCGTCACCCCAGTCCAGGAAGGAAAGCTCTACGTAATCAGAGTCAAAGCCTTCGACCATCAGGGACGGGAGTCGGACACCTTCGAGTTCGGCGTCACGCCTTCCTGAACCTCCACGGAAGCCGTCGTGACAGGAAGGAGGACAGGATTTCTCGATATCGCTGGACGATCTCGGCTCCTCCGTAGATGTTAAAGCCACCCTTGACGGACTCATCCAGGTTCTTGCCCAGGCTTAGGGTGGGGATGGCCCGCTCAAGCGCCTCGGCGGCATCGACCTCTTGCCTGTTTATCTCCACCACAAGGCGACCCTCCTCTATGAAGGGACCGGCCACCAGATCGCTCGAGGATTCCCACTTCGTGGTGAAGGAATACGCGTTAGAGAGCCAAGGAGGCGGCCCAACGTGCTTCTTCACTTGAGGGAGCCTATGAACCTCCATCTCCAGGAGGATACACCACTCTCTCTCCAGGAGAAAAGGCTGAGATCGGAGGAGCCTGAAGTGCTGGGACTCCAGGTAGCTCACCATGGCCTGCTCTGCCTTCCTCAACTGAGGGAAGAGGACGTCATCAGGGAGGTCAGGAGCTGAGGACGTGACGGCCAGAACGCTTGTTCCACGGCTCTCTAACTCCCTCTTGAGGTCGCTGGGCCTCCGGACAGGGGGCTCTTCCGGAAAGAAGAAGACCCTATGGGGCTCCCTCAGGTACTCCCTCGCCGCGTGGATGAAGGTAGCTAGGGAGTCGAGGGAAACGGCGGAAGCCGCGTTTCTCTCGCCGTCCACGGGGTCGGTGAACACCAAGGGCTCCTCAAAGTCCCTCTCGGGCCCCGTCTCCAGCTGCAGATGGACGGGAGGCCTCCAGCCCCTCGCCCCCTCGAGGACCGCCCTGAAAGCCCCGAATCTCAGGACGAGCAGCTCACATAGGTAGCCAGAGAATCCCTCCACCCTAGCCTCGGCACCGTAGACGCCTGTCCCCTTCATGAACCGCTTCAGGAGCCGAACCTGATCCTTCTGCCCCTCCTCCAGGTGTTCCCTCACATACGTCAAGTGGAAGGGCGTCCTGTCCACCGCCGTCATGCGGGCCGATGGTTCCTCCAGCTTGTAGCAGGGGACCACATCCGCCTCGTAGCCCTTGAAGCTGCCGTGGGTGTAGGGGTGCTCTGCGTATCTCCTAGTTGGCTTATCGAGGACGCTCCCGAGTTCCAGACCCCACTGCTCCAGATCCTCCCTGGGAGTTGTGTCCGGGAAAGCCACAAAGACATCTATCTCGGGGTTCTTTAGGAAGGTACCCTTCGCGACAGATCCCATGAGGAGCGGAGTCCCTGGAATTCCCCTATCCTTGGCGAAATCCGCCAGAACTCCCGCTAGTTCAGTAGCGGCCTTATGGACCCGCTCCGTGTCCCTCTGAGTGGGCTTTATCTCTGCGAGAACCTCCTCCTCCAGGCTCATTCGTCTCCCTAATGAGGGCTGATAGAAAAAGGGATAGCGTGGGCGTGCCCAGGGGAGGCGATTGTCTTCAATCGTGAAAATTGCTCCGCACACCTTATAAGGGTCTTTGTGAAGCCCTCTCTCTCCCGGAGGACCCCCCATGAGCGACAACGCCAGCAAACTCCTCCAATGCACTCGGAGGCTGAGGGCCGACCCCACCTCCCCTGATGCCCTCTTCACCCTTGGGGTCATATACGCCCTCGAGGGACACCGGGCGAAGGCTCTCAGGTTCCTCAGGAGGCTAGAGGCGTTGAGCCCCTCCTATCCCGGGCTGGACGTGTTGAAGGAGAGAATACACAGCCTATCCTCTGGGGGAGGCTCATCAGCCTCAGCCGGAAGAGGAACCGCACGTTAGGGTTCATGAAGGAGCCGCTCTCTTCACATCATGTAACCTTTTCCTCCGTTGAGGCCGGGCCGCTCCCGCTCGTGCCAGGCCAGGCCAAGGCACGGGACAGTTTTGGACGATAGCTAACGCAATAGGTCATAAGGGAGGAGCGGTAATAGCACGGCGCAGGACGGACTGCTTCGAAAACACGGACAGCGTACCGGTGAAAGGTGGGGCTAAGGATGCTCAGGACGGACAAAAGCTACTTCGTCTTGCTGGCTGGACTTCTTGGCGCCGTCGGGATCCTGGATACGGCGATACTCAACCCGACGGTAGCGGCTTACGCAAAGGCGCTGGGAGCGGACGAGGTCCTAGCGAGCCTCACCGCCGGTATGTACTCCATCGTGGCCATCCCCGCCAGCTTGGCAATGGGCCTTCTGATCGACGTCATCGGCAGGAAGAGGGCGTTGATCATGGGCCTCGGGTTGACCGCTCTCTGGATATATGGCTACTCCATTGCCGTAACCCCGTACCACCTCCTCGGCTTCAGAGTGGCCCACTCCATTAGCGGTTCCTTGGTATTTCCGGCCACCATAGCCATGGTTGTGGACACGACAAAGGGGCGTGTGGGCCGAGGCATAGGAACCTACTGGGCGGTCGTCGGAAGCGCCCTGGCGATCGGCTCCTTCATCTCGGCAGCGATGGTACAGACCGTGGGCTTCAGGCCAGTGTTCCTGCTGGTCGTTGGCATCTCGTTTGTGGGAATGCTTGTAGCCGTGGCCCTGCCCGAGACAGCTAGGGAGAGGTTCAGGCCCAGGACATCCCTGGGAATCGTGGCGTCATCCATGAGGTGGCTCTCCGTCGCCTACCTCTCCATCTTCTCCCTGTATTTCGCCTTCGGAGTCATCATAGGCTCCCTATCACTAGCCCTCATCCTGGAGGGAGCAAGTCCGGAAGAGGCTGCCGGAGGAGTGGGCATCTACATCGGAGTGGCGACAACTGTCTCCTTGCCCCTTTTCTATACGGTCGGCAGGGTCATTCACCGTGTAGGCACCGTCAGAGTCCTAGGCGGCGGGATCATGTCAGCGGCCGTTTCCCAGTTCATCCTCATGGTGTCTCTCAATCCACCCTACACATACGTCAGCTCCGTCGCCTTGGGTATCTCCATAGCCCTGATTTTCGTCGCCTCAACGGCGGTTGCGGCGGTTCCAGAGGCGAGAGGGGCCTCGATCGGCCTTCATCAGACGGCAAACATTGCTGGCGTGGCCATAGCAGCTCCTCTTTCTGGTTTCCTGCTGAAGTACTTCGGCGGGATTGCCCCATTCACGGTTGCGCTCATCGTTCAGGGCCTTACACTAGCGTACATAGCGGCCTCGAAGGAGGTCACAAAGCAGGTAGAAATGGAGCTCGCTGGCACTTAAAGGGAAATCCCTTACGCAGCGAGAGGGAGCGAATTCCAATACGCGGGTTGTATGGGGTAGGTTTCAGGTTCGTATCAATTACGATTCAAGGGTAGTGGGGGCAGAGGGATTTGAACCCCCGTCAGCGGGTTTCACCTACGCAGGCTAAGGGCCTGCTCAACGGGTCGTCGCTCCAGTTATTCATCACGACTCAGCAAACCCGTTTCAACTCACTCCCAGGTAACTGGAGCCCGCCAGGATCCCGGGCTACCCCATGCCCCCATGGTCATCGTTGTCGCATTCTCTGTTGTCTCTTCCGGCGGCGCATCCGCTTCTTGCGCCACTTCCAGCGCATCTTGCCTCGTTTCTTCCAGGCCCGGGAGCTTCGCTTTATCGCACCACCTGCGCTTCCCTAACGGGGCAAATATATAATAATGCGGGGCGCATTTCCTGTTCTGTCATGGCTTGAGTGGCCAGCCCTCATCTGTGCGGCACCTGCGTTTTCCTACCTCTGCTCAGGGTTGGTTGGAGCCTATGTTTGACTGATTTCCCAACCGCGCACGCCCTCAAGGAATTCGTGAATGTGCCCTGGCTGGGGCGATGGCTGAGGTGAAGACGATGGTGTATGTCGAGATTACACCCTTCGAGGCCAAGACGGCCTCCAGAAGAGAGTGGGATAGATTCCACAGGTTCCGGCGTGAGAGGCACCGGGAGAGGGACCCCGACGACCCACTAATGGACGACGAGACTGTGGAGGTGATGATGAGGCGGCAGGACCCCCACTGGGAGACCCTACGCTACGCCGTCATCCACCCTAACGGGCCAGAGGACCAACTCGGCATGCTCTACTTCGAAGCCGCCAAGGAGGACACGCCCGACTATGAGGGGAATAAGCACCTGGCGTGGATCTACCTGGAGGTCGTGGCGTCTTGGCGGAGAAAGGGTATCGGGAGGAAGTTGCTGGAGCAAGCAGCGAGACTAGCCGAGGATAGGGACAGATCCCTCATCATCATGGGGTCCGATGAGGAGGATGGAAAGGCTTTCATCAACGCCATAGGTGCCCACGTCGCCCAGCACACGCGCGAAAGCAGGCTGTACCTGGATAGTCTCGACTGGCAGATGGTGGAGCAATGGGCAGAGGAAGGTCCGAAGCGCTCACCCGAAACCACCTTGCAGTTCTTCACCAACCACATTGACGAGGCCTTCATCGAGGACTTCTGTGAAGCACTGACAGAGTCCTTCAATCAGATGCCACGGGACGACTTGGACCGAGGAGACGAGGTGATGACTCCCGAGAGGATTCGGGAATGGGAAGCTCGTTTTGTCGAAGCGGGAGGAGCAAGGCTCTCAGCGGTCACCTTCGAAGCGGATGGGAGGGTCTCAGGCCTCACTGAAATGGGCTACTTTCCGGAGGAGGAAACGATGATCCATCAATACATGACAGGGGTGAGACTGCCGTATCGTGGACGGGGCCTTGGAAAGTGGCTGAAGGCGACCATGCTCCTGAAGGTCCGGGAGGAGTTCCCCCAGGTCCGAGTGGTGGTCACCGGGAACGCCACGTCGAATGCGCCCATGCTCTCCATCAACGAGAGGCTAGGTTTCAGGCCCTACCGAGAGGGGCTTCTCGCCCAGATCACCCTAAAGGCATTGACGACCTATCTGGAGAAGCGGGGCCCCTCCGCTTGGTGATTCAGCCTCTCCCAGGGTGCGGCTCCGCTCCCTCGTACCNNATTTGAACCCGGGATCGCCGGCTTAGAAGGCCGGTGCCCTATCCAGGCTAGGCTACGAGTCCATTTCGCTTTAGCCGGAATGCGCTATAAAACCCTGATGTCTCCCTAAGCTTGCGATTCACCTTGGAGGAGTCTGGCCAGACGGGGAAGAAGGCCGCGAGAGATCGTCTCTGCGCGTAGGTCGCCTTCGGGACTCGTGTAGGACAGCACCAAACTCTTGCCAGCCTTAGTGATCCCCACCAGATTGTACAGTTTCGTGTCAGCATGGCAGACGATGTTCCTTGCAGGACCGTCCGCCCAGGGGAGGAGTTTCCTCGCCCATCCAGAAGGGAAACGGATCTCCAAGAATGGACCGACAAGTCTCACCGTGCCCTCCTCCACGGAGAGACTCTCTACCCGCTGCCCAGGACGCTTCTCCTCATCTCGCAGCTCCACGATTTGCATACCTGATTCCAGTCTTGGAGCTCTCTTTATTGTATGGAAAAGGGCTTCCTAAAGTATAAGAGTAAGCAGGCCATTTAAATGGAGGAATTTACGGCGTTATATGCGCAGTTAGGAGGCCTTTGATGCCAGTTGGAGATGTATCGATCCGAATTGGTGGGGCTGCAGGCGACGGCGTTGCCTCGACGGGAGAGACTTATGCTATCGCGGGGGCGCGTAGCGGCCTCAACGTCACCACTTATCAGAGTTATCAATCCGTCATCCGAGGCGGCCACATCTGGTTCCAGATTAGGGTCGCCAATGAGAAGCGCTACTCCCAGGGCGACGGCTTCCACCTCCTCGTGGCTCTTAACCAGAGCACTCTGGACATCCACCTTCCTCAGGTTACGCCTCCTGGAGGCGTCCTGTTCGATCCCTCTAGGCACAAGATGAAGGAGGAGGCCCTGCCTCCTGGTATCTCCTCCCTCCCAGTGCCAACCCAGGACATCTCCATGGAGGTCAGCGGTAAGCCGATAATGCAGAACACCGTGGCCCTGGGCGCCTTGATGCACCTGCTGAAGTTTGATATGGAGGTCTTGGAGAGCTCTCTGGAGAAGCTGTTCGCCAAGAAGGAGCAGAAGATCATAGACCTCAACAAGACCGCTGCTATGAGAGGACATGACTACTCTGCGGAGCATTACGAAGCCTTCGACTTTGGCCTCAAGCCAACCGGCAAGAGAAGGCCCATAATGTCCGGCAACCAGTCGATATGCCTCGGAGCCCTGGCCGGCGGTGTGAAGCTGCTGGCTCAGTATCCCATGACGCCCGCTTCCTCCATCATGCACTGGATGGCGGTCCACGCCTCTAAGTACGGAGTGCTCCTCAAGCAGACGGAGGACGAACTGGCGGCCATGAACCTGGTGGTCGGTGCAAACTTCGCGGGGGTCCGGGCCATGACCGCGACCTCGGGGGGTGGCTACTCTCTCATGGTGGAAGCCACTGGTCTCGCGGGCATGACGGAGACGCCGGCGGTGATTGTGGAGGTCCAGAGGGCAGGCCCCTCAACCGGACTGCCCACGAAGACAGAGCAGGGGGACCTGAACATGATCTTCGGGGCCTCGCAGGGCGACTTTCCGCGTATCATTCTGGCACCCAGAAACCCGGAGGAGTGCTTCGAGGTTGCCTGGAGGGCCTTCAACCTGGCGGAAACCTATCAGTGCCCAGTCTTTATCATCTCAGATCTCTACCTGAGCGAGATGTGGAGGACGGTTGAGCCCCCGAGTTTCGAGGTGCCGATAATGAGGGGCCTTATGGCGAACGGCGGGGAGGAGGAGTACAGGCGGTATAGGATTACTGACACGGGGATATCCCCGAGGGCCGTCCCAGGACAGCCGGGTCTAATGTTCACTGCTGGAAGTGACGAGCACAATGAGAAAGGGGACCTTGTAAGCGACGTGCTGGCGGGCATCCCGGAGCACGTGAACGAGAGGGCCATGCAGGTGGCGAAGAGAATGAGGAAGCTGGAGAGCGCCGTGAAGGACATGAAGCCGCCGGAACTCTACGGTCCCGACACCGCGGATATGACGATAATCTCCTGGGGCTCGTCCCAGGCGGCGGTCAGGGACTCCCTCGACCTTCTAAAGGAGGAGGGTATTGCGGCCAATTCGATGGAGTTTTGTGACCTCTGGCCTCTCAGGGCCAAGGAGTCCCGGAAGATGCTGAAGGCCGCGTCTGAGACCCTCATCGTTGAGGGCAATTACACCGGCCAGTTCACGCGACTCCTGAGGGCGGAAACGGGCGTCCAGGTCGAGAACCACCTGTACAAGTGGGACGGGGAGCCCTTCTACCCGAAGCAGGTTGCGGAGAAGGTCATGGAGGTGCTACATGGCAGTTGAGGTCACGGTTTACAAGTCGGAAGTGAAGCCCACCTGGTGCCCAGGCTGTGGGGATTTCGCCGTTCTGAACGCGTTTCTGAAGGCGGTCACGGAGCTGGAGCTTGACCCCAAGAATCTGGTGGTCGTCTCCGGAATCGGCTGTTCGTCCAACTTCCCCCACTTCGTCAAGGCCTACGGCTTTCATGGAATCCACGGGAGGATCATTCCCGTAGCAACGGGCATCAGGCTGGCAAATCCTGAGCTGACTGTCGTGGGTGCTGGTGGAGACGGAGACGGATACGCCATCGGCATGGGCCACTTCATTCATGCCATGCGGAGGAACGTCGACATCACCTACATCGTCATGAACAACGCCATTTACGGCCTGACAACGGGGCAGGCCTCCCCGACGAGCGAAAAGGGCATGGTCACGAAATCCTCCCCCGAGGGTGTCATCGAGTGGCCGGTGAACCCCATCGCCCTGGCTCTGAGTTCAGGGGCAACCTACATCTCCCGGGGCTTCTCGGGCGACCCCAACCACATGGCAGATCTCATCAAGGGAGGCATCCAGCACAAGGGCTTCTCTCTGGTGGACGCCTTCTCGCCCTGCGTGACCTACAACAAGGTGAACACCTACAAGTGGTTCCGTGAGAGGGTCTACAAGCTGGAGGACGAGGGCCACGACACGAGGGATATGATGGTCGCCTACCAGAAGGCCCATGAATGGGGAGAACGGATACCCATCGGGCTGTTCTACCAGACGGAGAAGCCCATCTACGAGTCTGAGGAGCCAGCTCTGAAAGGCGGTCCCCTGACGAAGCAGCCCCTCGGCCTGTCGGAGGCTCAGGGCAAGGAGTTGCTAGAGGAGTTCTTCTGACTTCGAGGACCGGCGGCGACGACCCGGAAGGCCTGGGAGACAAGCTGAACGTCGGCTGCAGTGGGTGGTCCTACGACTTCTGGGTGGGGCCCTTCTACCCTCCAGGGACGCGACCCCGGGACTACCTGAGACTCTACGCCAGTGTCTTCGATGTTGTCGAGGTCGACTCCAGCTTCTACCGGATTCCGCCGAGGGGCATGGTCGCTGGCTGGCGGAGGGCTACGCCGGAAGAGTTCAGGTTCACCGCCAAGTTTCCGAGGACCATCACCCACGAGCACAAGCTCCGGGAGGTGGAGCGACCCCTGGGATGGTTTTACTCCGCCTTCGATGAGTTAGGGCCCAAGTTGGAGGCCCTGGTGGTGCAACTTCCGCCATCCCTCAGATACGAGAAGGACATGCAGGCCCTGGAGGGGTTCCTGAACCTACTGAAGGAGGATGTCACTCATGCGGTGGAGTTTCGACACAAGTCCTGGTTCCGCGAGGATGTATACGCCCTGCTGGAGAGGTACGGTGTGGTTCTAGCCTGGTCACAGAACCAGTACCTGACGACGCCGTCGAGGCTGACGGCGGACGCATTCTACCTGAGGATGATTGGAGACAGGTCCCTGACGAGGCTGGGGGAGCTTCAGAGGGACAGGTCGCAGGAGATGACCGCCTGGATGGAGCAGGCCAAGGACGTGGTGGATGAGGTGAGGAGGGGCTACGTCTTCTTCAATAACCACTACGCTGGCTTCGGCCCGGGCTCTGTCAACGAGTTCCGCCGCCTAGCGGGCCTTATCGCCAGGGAGTTCCCGAAGTCGGGACAGAAGACCCTGGCGGAGTTCTAGTCTCGGAGCCCCAACCGGGATCAACGAGGGAAACGCCAACCGAGTATCTTCCTGACCAGGACCCTGCTCGCCCGGGGGGGAGCCTTATTATTCCGAGTGAGAGATGTATCCCTCCCATGCCTCGCGTCATCCTCCATGTGGACATGGATGCCTTCTACGTCTCAGCGGAGCGCCTCCGGAATGCCGACCTCGTGGGGAAGCCCGTCATCATCGGGGCCGATCCCAGGGAGGGCAAGGGACGGGGAGTAGTGGCTGCATGTTCCTACGAGGCCAGGGACAAGGACATTCGCTCCGGCATGCCCATCTCCACCGCGTACCGGAAATGTCCTGAGGCCCTCTACCTGAGGCCGGACTTCCCGTATTACGGAAGGGTCTCCGACGATGTCATGAGAGTTCTGGAGGAGTACGCCGACGCCTTCGAGCAGGTCAGTATCGACGAGGCGTTCCTAGACGTCTCCAAGCGAGCCTCTGACTACCAAAAGGCGGAGAAGCTGGCCCGCAGGATCAAGGACGATCTCAGACAGCGGACGGGGCTCACATGCTCCATAGGCGTCGCCCCCAACAAGTCCATCGCCAAAATCGCCTCTGATATGGAGAAGCCCGATGGTTTGATCGTCGTAAGGCCTGAGAAATCGTCTTCCTTTCTGCACCCCCTTCCCGTCTCCAAGATACCCGGAGTCGGAAAGAAGAGTCGGGCTATTTTGGAGAGGATGGGGATCGCCACCATCGGCGACCTTGCCAAGAGATCTCCCGGCGACCTCACACAGGTCTTCGGGAAGAGTGCTGTCTGGCTATGGGCGGTAGCCCGTGGGGTGGAGGAGATGCCTGTTGAGGAGCGTGGCCAGCCTAAGTCCTTCAGCGCTGAGCACACTTTCGAGAAGAACGTGGACGATTCTGCGACAATCCTGCAGGGCCTTACGGCCCTGGTCGACGACGTTTACTGGCGAGTCAGGGACGACGGTTACCTCTTCAAGACCGTAGGGATCAAGATCAGGTTCGAGGACTTTGAGACCAAAACGAGGGACCGCACACTGTCTGCATACTCCAACGACAGGAATACTATCGAGGAGGTTGCTCGGGACCTGTACCAGGAGTTCCATAGCCATCCCAAGAAAGTCAGGCTCATCGGAGTGAGGGTCTCTCACCTGAAGAGCGTTGAGCCGGCCCAAGAGACTCTCGAGAGGTGGACACCCTAGTTCACGAGGAGATGTCCGCCACCCGGGCCCCGGTTTCTCTCAGAACGTCTCCGGGCGAGAGTCTTACGAGAGCTCGGTGGGAGCCACCGCCCGCCACCATCGTCTCCAGACGCTGGACATCCACGTCCATCAGTATCGTCAACATTTTTCGATGGGCTACAGGAGGCACGGCTCCTACGTCGTAGCCGGTCTCCCGAAGGACCTCCTCCCCGTTGGCAAGGCGAAGACTGCCGACGCCCAGGCTCCTCTCTACCTTTGCGAGGCTCAGCCTCTTGCTACCCGCCACCAAACAGATGTAGGCTCTTCCCGCCCCGTCCATCAGCACCAGGCTCTTGACAATCTGTTCGGCCGGTACTCCCGAGGCGGCCTCAGCAGCCCCTACAGTCTTTACGGGCTCGTCGAACTCCAGGATGACCCCAGGAATGCCCCTTCTCGCCAGGTACTCCCTCAGGTCGGTGACATCCATGGTTGAGTGCGCTCCCTGGGGATGCGGGGGTCTCTCAGGGGGCGAGAACGCCCCTCTTGCTCATCAACCTCTTTTCGAAGGTGCTGAAGGTGAACGGCATCCACTCCTTCCCTATGGCCAGCATCTGGGAGGCGAGGTCGCGGATCTCCCATTGGGCGTCGCCGAAGCTCCTGATGGCGATTATGTGCATGAGGCTCCTGGCGTTGACCGTCATCGTTCCATTCACAGGTGTGGCGGTGGGCATCAGGTATCGTGCGTCCTCCTTGGGAACGCCACCCTTTACGAGCTTCGTGTACGCATCGATCGCCTGTTCCCACACTCGCCTCACCATCTCCTCCCTCTCTTCTCGTGGGATGTTGATCTCTCTGATACCGCCCTCCCGCGTCCTGACGGAGTCCAAGGTGAAGCTGGGCGGCCAGACCATATCGTCGGAAGTCAGTCTACTGAGGCTCACGAACCTGCCGCTCTGGATGTCGAAGGTCGCGAGGCGGTGTCTGGTCAGCTGGGCAAGAGTAACCCTACTCATCCCCTCGATGCCCAAGGTGATGGTTGGGTGCTCGAAGGGGCCCCAGTGTCCGGCCATCATCAGCTGGGTGATGAAGTTCTCAACCTTCTCCTCGATGGTGTCCCCCTTGATGGGCTTCATAACCTCCTCGAAGTCCTTGGTCCAGGATGGGTCCTTCATGTAGTCTCCCCTGGCCGCCATGCAGACGAGGCGTTCGGGCTTCTCGGTTGCCACCACTTTACGAACAACGACCATTCCCACCACAGCCAGCTGAACGACGCAGACTCCGCTGCTCCATGAACCCTGCTTGGATAATTAAACCATTGGCCGTTGGGCGAAGCCGTAGGAAAGCACCTACAGAGGGGGCTTTCTCTACTAAGTAGATATAGGACCTCAAAGATACATACGGATATGGACAAAGAGTCGCGAAAGGTCCAGAAGATGGGCCTCTCGACCCTTGGCGTCTCCCTCCCGAAGGAGTGGGCAGAAGATCTTGGCATCAAACCTGGCTCCCCTCTAAGCCTCTCAAGAGAGGATGACGGTTCGATTAGGATCGATGTTCCCGGTCGTAAGCCGCCCCAGGATAGTGCGTGCAAGATAAGGGCTGATGAATGCAAGGAGCCCAGGATTCTCGAGAGGGCAATCATCGGTAATTACCTTCTCGGCAGAGACTCTATCGAGATTACCTCCAGGTCAGCCATCTCAAAGGAGTTCATGGGGGAAATCTACGAGGCTGTGGACAGACTGACGGGCGTGGCTATCGTCGACCAGTCAGAGCGCTCCGTCATGCTGGAGAGCTTTGTGGAGCCGACGAGGTTCCCAGTCAGAGGGCTGCTTCGGCGACTGCAGTACCTGGCTGAGAGGATGGTTAGGGTCTCCTTCACATGCGTGACGCAGCCTGACGAGGAGGCGGTGTCCAACGTGAAGCGGCTGGAGGAGGAGGTGGATCGCCTCTACTGGTTGATAACTCGACAGCTGATGTTGGCGGCCCAGGACAAGTTCGCGGGATCCCAGATCGGGGAGACGGACCCGAGACACATAGCGGAGGACATGTTGGTCGCCGCCATGTTGGAGAGGGTGGCAGACGTGGCCCTGGACCTGGTCGGTCACGGCAGGGAGGTTCACTTGGAGCTGTCAGGCTTCCCTCAGAACGTCTCCAAGAGGTTCCTTGCCCTGGGCGCAGGGGTACAGGATCTCGCCAGGGACACCATGGAGGCCTTCTTCCGGGGCGACGTCGCCTCCGCCTCCCATGTCTTAGAGGTTGTTCAGGAACTAGAAGGGGAGTGTCAGACCCTCTCAATGTCGATCCCTATGGGGGGCGACATCGATACGCTCTACTGTACGCTCTGCCTTCAGCTGAAGAACGCCCTGAACTCCCTCGCCCACATAGCCGACTACTACGGGACGATAGCTCACGTCGCCTTGGACAGGGCCCTGGAAGGAGAGAGCCCAGTATCAGAGCTGAGGGGGTCCTCTCCCTAACTCACGCACGGATTCGGCCCCTCTTAAGGGACAGCTCTTCCTTGGACCTTGCCCTAGCCTTCACCCCTGCCAGCAGTTCCGCTCGGAACTCCTCTCCATCTTCCTTTCTGAAGAGGGACGTCCACTCCACCAGGTAGCCCTCCTCCACCGCCCCCTCGAAGGCCCTGCCTCCCTCCTCAGTTCTCACGAGGAGCGTCTCAAAGCCCTCGGGGGATCCCGTCGGCCCCACGGATATGTCCGCCAGAGCGTTGCTGTAATCCACACAGGACAGACAGCTGGAGTCAAAGGCGAGGTGGAGGTCGTCAAGGTCCGCTCTGGATTCGGTGCCATCGTGGAAGGTGGCCCTGACCTCATCCCCTATCTCGACGGACCTGATCAGTCGTCCTTCGGCCCCCAACGTCCTCTCGAAGAAGGACCTCCTCCAGCGGGCGTTCGAAAGGGTCGCGTAGCAGAACTCGCCTATGATGAGCCTCACATCCCGGCTAGGCGGGACATTGTTCAGCTGCATCTTTCGCACCATTCGGGCCTGACAGGGATTCGCCACCAGGGCCAAACGCAAGGGCTTCTCTCGGGCCCGGTGCAGCTCCCTCAAGAAGCTGGTTGTGGCGGGCTTCTTGAACTTGTAGCCCGTCGGTGTTATGATCTCCTCACCCTGATCAGCGAGGAGGAGTCCGGAGGGGGTCATTCCAGCGGGAGCGGGAACCACAGCCGCGTCTATTTCCCCGCTATCCATGAGGTACTTGATGAGGGAAGGGATGACGCCTCCATCGTGGGCCTTGGTCTTGACGGACCAGTCGGCGGTCATGGCGCTGGTGGCCAGCTCGACGTGGCCTATCTCACTCTCTCCCGTCCGATAAATGCTCTCCAGGGCCAGGTCGAGAGACCTGACTTCCGGGCAGGAGACGTAGCACATGCCGGAGCCCAGACACTCCTCTGCCGTGTAATGGAAGGTGTCGCCAACTAGGCTAACCGCATCACAGCCTTCGCGCGAACACGCATCGAGACAGACAAGACAGTAGGTGCACATCTCATTGTCGTACACTTCCTCCAAGAGGTTACCGAAAGCCTTTGGCGGTCCCTTCCATTCATCCAAGGCCGTTAGATTTGCCATCCCTTGATGATGAGAATCAAGGAGCAAGATTGTTACGCACTGACAATAAGTGCGGACAGTTAAAATACGTAAAGATTGTGGCTAGCAACGGAACAAAGGGAGCATGATGAGCGGCAGCAGGGTTCAAGGTGATTTGAAGGGGAGATTCGAGTACGCTCTCCGGGTTCTCCGGCTCTACTCCCTACCAGGTCCGGAGAAAGCGAACCGAGTGGCGGCGAAGGCCACCCCCGACCCCCTGAAGAGGGGATTTGAGGACGCCGACAGGGAGTACAGCAGGATTCTCCGCACCATCGACTCCGCCTACTATCACGAGTTTGCCGTTCCCGCCCACATCGACATCACTGAGGAGACTGCCGACCTCCTGGTCTCTTCTCTACAGATGAGACAGGACTTTCCCGGGGTCTTCGGCCCTGAGATTCTCCGCCAAGATGACAAGCTCTACAAGGTGTGGATACAGGTTTTTCCATGTGGATAGTCTGTAACCAACCGGCCGATCAGTTTAATGAAATTCCCCTGCCTGCGCTGCGTATATACTCTTTAGACATTCATTACATCTCCTCTTTTACACTCTGGTCCCACTCAAGAAGCGTGGTGGACACATGGCTCGGGGCCGCCTAAAACCTGACCGAGTGCCAATACCCTCCACAGAGCCTCAGAGGAGGCTCTCCTCCTTCGATGAATACCTCCTGCCCTACACGCGGGAAATGGCCATTGAGGAGGCCCAGAGGTGTGTTCAGTGCGCGAAGCCGTGGTGCAATCTGGCATGTCCCATCGTTCAGGACGCCCGCCTCTACATTAAGCAGATTGCCGAAGGAGACTTCCAGGGGGCTGTCGAGACCATCCTTAAGGACGACATGATGGCTAGCTGCCTCGGCAAGGTCTGCTATGCCTACTGCGAGGACGTGTGCGTCGTTGGCAAGAAGGGAGATCCTGTGGCCATACGCCACCTTAAGTGGGCCGCCCTGGAGTACGGGGACGGCAACAAGCCTTACCGGCGAGAGGGGGAGCGGGAAGAAGCCGTCGCTATCGTTGGCGCTGGTCCCGCCGGCCTCGCGGCCGCAAGGCTCCTCGCAGAGAAAGGGTACAAAGTCACCGTCTTCGAATCCTCTCACAAGCCGGGCGGCCTGGTAACGCAGACCATCCCGACCTACCGGCTCTCCGCTGATACCTTTGAAGAGGACATGGGGCGGTTGGAGCCCTTGGGGATCGAGTTCCGCTACGGTGTGAGTGTGGGAACCGACGTCAGCTTGCGCAAGCTCTTGGAGGATGGCTATGATGCCATCTTCCTCGGAATAGGCACCCACAAGCCAGGTGTGCTCAACCTGCCGGGTAGTGACCTCCCCGGGGTCCGCATTGCCCTCGACTTCCTCAAGGATGTGATGGATGGGGGGAAGCCCGATGTGGGGGACACCGTGGTGACCATAGGCGGAGGCGACGTGGCCGTAGACTGTTCCCGCACTGTCTTGAGGATGGGGGCGAGGGAGTCCATAATCCTATACCGGAGGACGCGGGAGGAGATGCCAGCCTCCGACGAGGAAATCGAGGATGCCCTGGCCGAAGGTGTGAGGATACTGTTCCTGGTATCTCCCGCCGAGTTCAGGGGACGTGGGAAGGTAGAGTCAGTCCTCTGCCAGGTCATGGAGCTGGGAGAGCCGGACCAGTCGGGGAGGAGAAGGCCGATCCCAGTCGAGGGGAAGTACGAGAGTTTCCAGGCTGAGACCGTCCTCGTCGCCATCGGTCAGAAGGCCGACCTGGAGCCCTTCCCGGACCTGGGCCTCCAGACAGGTAGGGACGGTAGCATCCTGGCAGATCCGGAGACGGGGGCGACATCTATGGAGGGCGTCTTCGCGGGCGGAGGACAGTCCATCGTTCATGCCATGGCTGCGGGGGAGACAGCAGCGGAGGGCATCATCGCTTACCTCGAAAGGAAGGCCCGGATCACCACAGAGGTTGCTCGCCCGTGACCTCCGCCATCTTCTGAAGCCTTTCCCAGCCGCGATCTACCTCGGTCTGGAGGCGCTTCAACACCTCCTCCGTGAAGTGCCCGAACCTGTCCTGGAGGCGCACATAGTCGGCCACTGGCCTCGGCTTGGGTGGCTTCCTATTGATGCGGTAGACACCAGCCTCGACCTCGTAGAGGGGAAATACGTTCGAGTCCACCGCAAGCCTGGCTATCTCCACCGTCTTCTCCGATGGAAACCTCCAACCGGGAGGGCAGGGGCTGAAGACGTGCAGAAACTTTGGCCCCGCGATCTCTCTAGTTTTCCTGGCTTTCCTCACCAGGTCCTCAGGGAAACCCACGGAGGCGGTGGCGGCGTAAGGGACCCTGTGAGCTAGGACGATGCCCATCATATCCTTCTTCGGCTGCGCCTTCCCACCACCCAACTCCCCGGCAGGCGTCGTTGTTGTCCAAGCACCCATGGGCGTTGAGCCACTCCTTTGAACCCCGGTGTTCATGTAGGCCTCGTTGTCGTACATCACGTAGAGGGTGTTGTCTCCCCTCTCCAGGGTGCCAGAGAGGGCCTGTAGGCCGATGTCTGCCGTCCCCCCGTCTCCAGCGAAGCCCACCACAGCCACATCATGGGCGCCCCTGATTTCCAAGGCGGCTCGGATGCCGGCGATGGAAGCACCGGTGGACTCAAAGGCCGTGTTGACGAAGGGCACACCAATGTAGGCGTCCGGGTAGCCCCCGGACAAGACGGCCCAGCAGCTGGCCGGGATGCTCAAAACGGTGCGGGGCCCCAGCCCTTTTAGCAGGAAGCGCATGGCCAAAACGGCACCGCATCCCAGGCAGCCTAGGTGCCCGCTGATCACGTACTCCTCTCGTGGAAGGGACGTCTTCACGACCATGGTCACGCCTCCTGGAATTCCCTCAGGTCAGCCCACACCACTCCGCTCTCATCGGCCTTTAGAGTGTCCGTGATTATGTTCGTCAGGACACTCGTAGTTAGATCCCGTCCCCCGATCCCGGCGTACGCTCCCCTCACTTTGGGGGAGTAGGGAAGCCCTCCCAAAGCCCCTGAGACCTCTGTGTACAGGGGCCCCCCGTAGGTGCCCGTGTAGCATCTGTCCAGGACAGCAATGGACCCAACCTCCTGGGCCAGGAGCCTGAGGTCGTCCCGAGGAAAGGGCCTGAAGAATCTGACCTTGGCCAGGCCGGCTCTCACACCTGAGTCACGAAGCTCGTCCACCGCCACCCTGCCCGTGGAGACAGCCGTCCCTGAGGCCACTAGGACGACGTCGGCGTCTTCACACCTATACCTCTCCACAAGGCCTCCCCAGGCCCGCCCGAAGGTCCTCTCGAACTCCCGCTCCACCTCGGGGACGGTCCTAGCAGCAGTCTGCATCGCCCCGGCAAGCTGGTATCGGAACTCCTCGTACAGGTCGGGTCCGGCGAGAACGTTGAAGCCAAGGGGCTCGTCCACATCCAGAACGTGCTTAGGGTGGAAGGAAGGCAGTATGGAGTCCACTAATGTCTGATGGGGGATGTCCACTGGCTCCGATGTATGGCTCAGGTAGAAGGCATCCTCCATGATCATCACCGGGAGGGCGACCTCCGGGTCCTCCCCGATTCGGTATGCCTGGATCACCATATCCAGGACCTCTTGGTTGTTCTCGCAGTAGACCTGGATCCAGTTGGTGTCCCTCTGAGCCATGGAGTCCGTGTGGTCGGCCCAGATGTTCCAGGGAGGCCCCACGGCTCGGTTGATTACGCCCATCACCACAGGGGTCCTCTGTCCGCTGGCCCAGTGGAGGAGTTCGTGCATGAGGAGGAGGCCCTGGGAGGACGTGGCGGTGTATGTCCTAGCTCCTGCTAGGGACGCGGAGATGCACGCCTGCATGGCGCTGTGTTCGCTCTCCACAGTCAGGTACTTGGCCTGGAGTTCCCCCTCAGCTATGAAGTCCGATAGCTTCTCCACCACGCTGGTCTGGGGCGTGATGGGGTAGGCCGCTATGACCTGAGCCCTCGAAAGTTTGGCTCCCCATGCCTGGGCCTCATTACCAGTCATTACTTTTCTCAAGGCAACTCCTCCCGGACAAGCTCAAGCGCCTCGGGTCTGCACTCGTTCACGCATATGCCACAGCCCTTGCAGAGGCCGTAATCGATCCACGGCCAGCCCTCATCGTCCAAGTCTATGGCGATGTCAGGACAGAACTTCCAGCACATGTAGCACTTGGTACACTTCTTTAGGTCCAGTACCGGCTTGAAGGTCCTCCAACTCGCCCCGGTCCTGCCGGGTCGGGTAGGTCGGGCGATACAGGACTCAGTAAGAAGGGGTGTCGCCAACTGCTCAACCTTCAATGACCTCCACCTCCTTGGGCATGGCTTCATAGGCGGCCCTGCATGCCGCCACGTTTTCCTCAACCTTTACTGGCACGAAGTCGGGAATACTCCTTTCCAAGCTCTCGATCCTCACCAGCCCCGTTGCAGCGGAGAAAGCTCCTAGAAGGGCTGTGTTCACGATGGGAGCCGTCATTGTACCGAGTCCGTGTTCCAGGCTGATGGATGTGGCGTCGAAGACGACGGCTTTGAAGTGAGGATTGGGGTTTACCTTCAACTCCGAAGGTCCGTTCACTAGCATCAGGCCGCCGTCCCTGATTCCTGAGGCGACGTCCACGGCCTTCAGGAGGGAAGGGTCGAGGACGAGAACGTAGTGGGGTGTCCTCACCACCGACTTGATCCTGATGGCTTCATCGCTGATCCTCGTGAATGCCATCAGCGGTGCGCCCCTTCTCTCGACGCCAAAGAAGGGGAAGCTCTGCACATCCTTGCCTTCAAGAAAGGCGGCGCTTGCCAGTATTTCGGAGGCAACTACAACTCCCTGGCCTCCTCTGCCGTGCAGCCGCACCTCAATCATGGGGGACCTAGGGAGGGGTTTCACGAAGTACACTCTCAATGTAGTGCAAATATAATACTTATCTGTCCGTAGCGTGGACGACTGTATGGAGACTGCCTGTGGCGCTCCAGAGTTCGGCTTGTTCCAGCCTTCTAGCAGGGATGATCTCGTTGACTCTACGTCGCCTCTGATTGCGACTCACTTGAAGACAGCTCGTGAGTGAACGCTAGTCAGGAATGACGGAGGCAACCGTACCCGGAGGCCTCCACTCTAGGACCAGGAAACGATCTGCCGTCTAACTGATATTTGGACCGAAGGGTATAAGAGTAACATAGCCTTACTATGTCCATAGCAAGGGTATGTAACGGTGACAGAAATGCTGGCTGATGGTAGGACCCGAAGGCCCGATTCCGTCCTGATTCGCGACCTCGCTGGAGAGGCGGAAGCTGGGACGTTGAGCGGCAGTGAGCCTCTCACAAGGGCCCGAGAACGTCTCGTGGGCTTGAAGGGACCGATGATGAGCGCGAGGACTGTCCTTCTAGGACTCCTTTCTGACTCCCGCGTACCCAATGATGCTAGGCCGTGCCTAGAGGACGCGTTGGACTCCTTATCGAAGACAGAGAGGCGTCTAGAAGAGGTGTTGGACCGCCTGGACAGGGCGGAGGAGCGCTTCGGATATCGCCAATGACCCGGGGCGCTCCTGCGATAGCCTCTCAATGACTGGCCCGGAATCGGGGCTTTCTTGGGACTTCTCGAGTTCCCTGATTGTTCAGGATCGATCAACTCGTTGCTGGATCGGTTAGATTGGGGCGACTAGGGAACGAGACGGGTGGGCATTTTCTCTAATCCCCCACGCCTGGTGCAAAGAAGATAAATCCCTAGAGGAAGCAAAGGGGTACGGGGTATGGCACAACGGAGGAGGTTAGCTTGGCCCATGCCAGGAGGTGTGGGGACTAGCACGGCGGCCAGTAAGGCATGGGCCCCCAGGCGAAGGCCTACTCCAAGGCTGGCGGCTTATAGGTACCACTACCCCGTTCCCAGACGTTAGTGCGCCCCTCATGTAGTTATAAATTGAGTCATGATTGTATAGGGATATCTATAGACTGTGTTAGTCGATACGGTATCTGGTGCTGATGGTGACGCCCGCCCTCTCGAGCATGATTACCACCGAGCAGTACTTCTCTCGAGAGAGCCTGATGGCCCTCTCCAGTGATTTCTTCTGAAGGCCATGCCCGCTGGCGCGGTAGCGGAGTTCGAGACTAGTGAACACCGCCGGGTGCCCCTCCGCGCGCTGAGCCTCCACCTCGACCTCCAGGTCCTCGAGCGGCTGTCTCATCCTCTTCAGGATGTAGACAACATCCATAGCGCTACAGCAGCCAGCTGCCAACATCACCGTCTCCATGGGGCTTGGACCCAAGACTCCCTCTTCCCCATTGGAGGCGTCCAGAATCATGGCGTGATGGGAATTCGCACTCGCAAGAAACCTCATCGCCTCTAGGTGTCTGATCTTGCCCCTCATTCCATCGCCTTGGGTCGAATGACCTCCCAGCTTAAGCCCTTTGTCGGGCCGTGTCTGGTTGGTTTGGCTCGATACTTGCAGTGTCCCCCATCAGCTGATACCTTTTTGGTCGCATAGCAGATGCCAACGGCAAACGGAGGTCGGTAGTTGTCAATGTCAAGGTGTGAAGCTCTCACGAGAGAGCCGTCAAGGCACTCGTGGCCTGGGAGGCTGTCCAATTGAGGGGCGTGGAGATCATCGGATTGGAGGGTATCCCGGATGTGAAGCCAGGGGACGACCTTGCCTCCCTCATCAGGGAAGCCCTGAGGCGCCAAGGAATCTCTCTCACAGATGGCGACGTCTTGGTGGTGAGCCAGAAGGTCGTATCCAAGGCAAGGGGGCACATCGTTAGGGGTGAAGAGGTGAAACCCTCGCCTTTTGCTCGACAGCTGTCTGAGGGAATAGACAAGACTCCTGAACACGTGGAGATAATCCTTCGGAACACCGCCAGGGTTGTGAGGATGGACCGGGAGCGGGGCCTCTTCATCATGGCGACGCCCCACGGCTTCGTCTGTGCGAACGCTGGAGTTGACCGTTCGAACGTTGGCCCCGGGGAGGTTTACACTGCCCTGCCTGAGGACCCTGACGGATTAGCCCACGACCTGCGCAGGGACCTAGAGGAGGCCCTCTCTGTTCGGATTGCGGTGGTGATCAGCGACACCTTTGGCAGGCCGTGGAGGATAGGTCACACCGACATCGCCATCGGTCTCTCTGGAATGAATCCTCTGCGCGACTACCGAGGCTTCAAGGATCCTTACGGGTACGAGCTCAAAAGCACCATGGTTGCCATCGCCGACGAGGTTGCGACCGCAGCGGAGCTAGTGAAGGGAAAGCTAGGCGGCATACCCGTCGCCATTGTCCGGGGTGTTGAGTATGACGTAACAGAGGGGGCCGCGAGGGATATGGTTAGGGGTCTGGAGGATGACCTCTTTCGATAACCCCATCTCCACGTAGCTCGATCACTCCCGTTGATGTCGGAGGGAGGTGGTACTGCGTCGTGGCAGCCCTCACACTTCACCAGGGGCCATGAGCATCCCGGTTTGAGCTAACATGTATGATCCCGAGGCGATCATGAGGCCACCGAGGATGTACATGAGCCAAGCGGAGAGCATGGCCATGCCCATGGGATAGAGGCTCGAGAACGCCATCGCCGTGCCCACTATCACCATGAGGATGCCGTAGGTGACCATAGTTGCGCCTTGGGCCCGCATGGGTACCTCCCGCTGAAGGAACAAGATGACGCCGTTTATGAGTATGATCAGGCCAAGGGCTAGCAGGAGGTACGCCGGCGTGGGGTCTTGCCGCATCACTGGGCCCATCATGGGTGTGGTGTTGATGGCTGCTAGGGAGGCCGATGCCGCTACGATGGCTGTGATCCCGCTAGCCACTGCAAGCAGAGCCGATAACAGATAGCGCATGCCCTGCGCAACGGCCCTCCTCACCATAAAGAATTGGCGGAGAGCGTTCCTCCCCCGAACGTGTGAGGCCGGATATACCATCGCTGCGATTCTCCTTATGCAATCTCGACCTCAGAGTCCTACCGGCAAAGCTTAAGGGAGGCGCGGTTGATGTTCGCAGGTGGGAAGCATGCACTCTCGATGCATTCTTGCAGTCGTCGCATTGCTGTCTTTCGTGACAATAGCTCCGCAGACCGCTGTGGGCCAGAGCGTCATTGAGCTCCCCATCTACGCCGTGGGGGACTTCTGGACGTATGAGATTATCCTCGCCCCTCTAGCCGACATCGTGGGAGAAGAGGAGATTGCAGGCCTGTCCGTCGGCGGAAACATTACCATCACGATACAGGCCCTCGAGGACGCGGAGATAGAAGGGGAATCCGTATCGGTGTACAATGCCTCCCATAGCCTGGATTTCCAGGTACGCGGTAGCGCGGATCTGACTATCGGGGAAATATCCGCAGGTTTCTCGGTTTTTGGCAGTGCGACGATGGAAGGCAGCCTCTTGTTACGTCAGGAGGGCCTTGAGCCCTTAAGAGCCGAGTCCGACACTAGCGCGATTCTGAACTTGACGACGGACATCTCTCCGGTTCCCTTCACCGCGGGGTCAGTGACTGGCACGCAGGAGGTCACGATAAAGTACACCCACGACAGTTGGGCGTTCCCCTTGGAAACGGGAGACGCGGGCGAGGAAAGGTTCAGGTCCACTGGTCAGGGTGGCCTTCAGCTAATCTTGCTGGGCAACACCACGGACTTCCCGTTTTCCTACTCATTGAACGGCACAGTACAGTACCTGGCCCAAGATGAGGAGGAGGTAACGGTTCCGGCAGGGACCTTCGGGACTCTGGTAGTGAACTCTACCCTGAAAGACGAGGATGGCCAGCAGCTGGGATATGAGCTGGCATATTGGTCATCCTCTGCAGGGGCGCCGGTAAAGAGGGACATGTTCAGCACTGGTGGGGAGCTCATAACGGCGCTGAACCTTACGGATCATCGATACCAAGAGGCTGAGCGCCTCACCATCTTGGGCCTCGATGTGATCTACTGGATACCCATCGCCGCAGGCGTGGCAGTCATCGTGGTGGTCCTCCTCCTCATCGCTAGAAGGTCTAAGCAGACCTGATGGCTACACCTACAATCCGTCGAACTCCGGTTGCCTCCTGGCCTGTTAAGAATATATTTATCGGGGGATGGCATGAATGAGGCCAGGAGGGGATTTGGCCTGAGGGACGTCTTCGCCAGAGCTGAAGAATGGGCCTACTATCGGCCGATGAACACGAAGGAGCTGGCGGGAACGGCCATGCTCTCCGCCCTGGCGGCTGTCATGGAGATTCTCCCCCTCGACTTGAGATATCCCCTTCCAGGCCGCGTCAGCATCGATCCGGTAGGTATACCCATCGCCGTGGCCGCCATACTCTACGGGCCCAGAGCTGGCGTTCTAGCTGTGGGCATAACCGGAGTTGCCATTACCGCCCGGGGGAACCCGATTGGGGCCATCTTCAAGATGCCGGCCGAACTGTCTACTGCGATTCCCCTTGCCGTGGTTCTCCTCGCATTCAAAGACCGTATCTCGCGGGAGCCTCGAACTGTCTGGTCCGCGGTGGGCCTTTCCTGGTGTGTTGCCGTCACCACTCGAGCAGTTGTCATGACCCCGGTAATATATTTCCTCTTCCAGCTGCTCTTCAGCTATACGCCCGCTGAGACACTACCCCTGCTGTTCCCCTTCCAGTTGTTCAATATCCTGCAAGGCGTCATAAACGTCATTCCCGCGTATCTGATAGTGGATCGACTCCCTCCTGACCTGAAACCTGCATGGCTTACGCAGCCCTAGAGATAGAGGTGGCAGGCACCCATGAAGGCTATCGAAATTCGGGAAGCGTCCTTCTGCTACCGAGGCTCCCGAGAGCCGGCTCTCAAGGACATCAACCTCGATGTGGAGGAGGGGGAGTTCGTTCTGGTGACGGGGCCCAGTGGCTCTGGCAAGTCGACTCTCATCAGGCTGATTAATGGCCTCATTCCCCACTTTCACGAGGGCACTCTTGCGGGCACCGTGAAGGTGATGGAAAGGGAGACCCTGAACCTGAGACCCAACCAGATCGCCACCGTGGTGGGGAGTGTCTTTCAATTCCCCGAAGAGCAGATCGTAGCCTCCAAGGTGTGGAGGGACGTGGCCTTCGGTCCGGAGAACCTCTTGCTTGAGAGGGAGGAAATTTACCGTAGAGTCGATGAAGCTCTGGCCTTCGTCGGCCTGGAGCACTTGAGGGATAGAGAGGTCTTCAGCCTCAGCGGGGGCGAGAAGCAGAGGCTTGCCATTGCAGGCATATTGGCCATGAAGCCTGAGATCCTACTACTGGACGAGCCCGCCGCTGAGCTGGATCCCGTGGGCAGGCGCACCGTTCTGAGTCTTGTGGTTCACCTATCCAGGCAGGAGGGCAGGACCATTCTCCTAGCAGACCACAGGCTTGAGGACCTCGTGGGGTTCGTGGATCGGGTGGTGGTGATGCATGGGGGTGCGGTGGGCATGGATGGCAGGCCGGAGGAGATTATGTCTCGCCACGAACTTGCTGAGCTAGGTGTGGAGATACCCAGGGCCATCCAAGTTTGGCGGCGTCTCCAAGATCTCGGGATTCAACCCCTAGCCTGGCCCCCGACTACAGAGAAGGTGGGAGAGGCGATACGAAGTCTTGGGAGGAAGGGTGCTGAAGGAAGAGGCGTCATTAGTTAGCCTGCGCGACGTACATTACACCTATCCGAACGGCGTCTGCGCCTTGCAAGGGGTGAGCCTGGAGATCCGCGAGGGCGAGTTGGTGGGACTCTTGGGGGAGAACGGATCGGGGAAGACAACCCTGGCGCGCCTTCTTGTGGGTCTGGTCAGGCCGACGAAGGGCACCATTAGCGTCTGTGGTCTGGATGCCGCGACGGCCTCCTCATACGATCTGGCGAGGCACGTCGGCCTTGCCTTTCAGAACCCTGATCAACAGATCTTCGAGAGGACGGTGTGGGACGAGGTGGCCTTTGGCCCTAGGAACTACGGCTTGCCTCCGGGGGAGCTGGAGAGAAGGGTAGGGACATGGCTTCACACCTTCGAACTCGCTGATCACCGCCTCAGGCTTCCCACCTCGTTAAGCGGCGGCGAGAGAAAGAGGGTGGCCTTCGCTTCCACCTTCGCCCTGGAGCCAGAGATCCTTCTCCTCGATGAGCCTACCAAGGGCATGGATTACGGTAGAAAGGCGAGGCTAGCGGGTGTGGCAAGAGATCTTGCAGAGTCAGGCAGGGCGGTAGTCATCATCACCCACGATGTGGAGTTTGCGTATGAAGTGACAGAGAGGACCATAGTGCTGCACCACGGCAAGGTCCTCCTCGACGGCGGGACGCTAGAAACCCTATCAAACCCTCATATAGAGGACGCAGGACTCGTGCCGCCAGTCATCGCCCGCCTCTCTACTCACCTCACAGAACTGGGCTTGCCAACGCCCGTTGGCACCGTGGAGGAGTTCTGCAGATACCTGGAGGCGCTGTAATGGACGCCTTCACGGCCTTTCAGTACAGAGAGGGTCATACGCTCCTCCACAGACTGGACCCCAGGGCGAAGCTCCTCATGGCGATCTCGCTGATCCTCTTCCTGTGGATACGGAGGGACCTTGAGGTAATGCTTCTGGCGGTCCCTCCCCTGGTCCTCTTGATCGCCTCCGGTGGGTTATGGAGGGACCTTCGAGGTTCTCTGAGGGCCTACCTGCTCCTGGGGCTGGTTCTCCTGCCTCTCAACGCCCTAATCCACTCAGTCTACGGGCCCCTCAACGGGGAAGAGGCCACAATCCTTTTAACGATGACCCCCGAGGGAACGCCTATCCTGGGGGCCCTCTCCATCACCCAGCAGGCCGTGGAGTTCAGCCTGACCATCTACATCCGGCTCGTCCTCATGCTCGTCACGGTGAGCGTCTTCATTATGACAACGAGCCTCGACGAAATCCAGACCCTCCTGTTCAAGCTCCGATTTCCCTACTTCTTCGTCCTGACGCTGGGCTTCGCCTTCCGGTTCATCCCGACCCTGGCGGGGGAGGGTCAGAGGATAAGGGAGGCGCAGATGGCAAGGGGGCTTGACCCCACGAGGGGGGGCCTCCTTCGCAGGCACTGGAGGGCCGTTGTCCCCCTTGTGATGCCTCTCATGGTGAGCGTCCTCAGGAGGTCCCTTCTGTTTGCCGAGGCCCTGGAGGCGAGGGCGACCTTTGTCCAGCCACGGCGAACCCTGCTCACTGACTTGGCTTTCAAGAGGAGGGATGTGGCGGTGGTCTCGGCTTCTCTCGCCTTTCTGGGCATCTCCTTCGCATTCCTGCTGGTTCAACCCGTCCTATGAAGTGCCCGACCACCTCTTTTTCGCCCGAAGTTCACAACAGTGCCTACTGAGCTACCCAGCCGAACGAGCCGAGGTCACGGCCAAGCCACCAAGAAGAGCCCCAGCCCAAAGGCAAGGACGGCTAGGACCTCCCTACTCCCAACTCGTTCCCTGAGGACAGGGCTCGCTATCAGAACGGTCACGACAGGGTATGCCCCAGTGACGGGCGTTACCAAGGACGCTGGGCCTGCGGAGAAGGCCAGCGTCAGAAGAATCACGCCCGCCGACCCGAGGACAACAGTTGCGGCAGGCCACACCCAATCCCGCTGTTTTCTCCCACTCTGACATCGTCCCGGAAGGCCCCTGTAGAGGAGGCTCGACCCGACGAGGACATTGGACAAGGCGAAGTAGAAGAATGTTGGACCCTCCCCTAGGCGGGCGACCGCTAACTTCAGCAGGAATCCCCAGGTGCCCCACAGGAGGAAGGCGAGGACAACGAGCACTGTCGTGTAAGCCGAAGCCTGTCCGCTCTCACCTCTCTCCGCATACCCCAAGAGAACAGCGGATCCTACAAGGAAGATGACGCCGAGGGCCTGTATAGTCGTGACGGACTCGCCCAGGATTACTAGGGCGAGAATGACCGTGAGGGCTGGGTAAGCCGCGACAACAGTCCCAACTCGGGAGATGGTTCCACGGGCGATGGCATGGTAGTACGTGACGAGACCAACCATGCCAGTCACGCCCGCCGCCATCGCGAGGGCTGCTCCCGTTATATCCCTTAGGGATGCCGTTCCATAGGTGAAATAGGCGGCGAGAAAGAAGCCGGCCTCGCCTAGGCTTACTACAATAACCATGGTTCGAGGGCCTAGGACTGAGACGCCCTTCTTCGCTGAAACCTGTCCGACGCCCCAGACCAGAGTACAGCCTAGGGCGAGGGACAACCAAAGATCCACCATTCAGATTCCAGGCCTACGTGGGGTTGGTCTGATCGCCTGCTTTCACCGGCCATGCGCTATTTGAACTCGACTCCCTCGAGTGTCAGAATGGAGCATGGGTCGAAGCACAACGGCCGATGGACCGGGTGGGATTTGAACCCACGACCTCCACCATGCCAAAGTGGCGATCTTCCAGCTGATCTACCGGCCCCTGCTCAACTATGTTCCTTGCAGTTAAAAAACTACTTCCCGTGCCCGGAGGATGGGCTGATGCTGGATGAGCCGTGGGGGGGCCTTGGTTGACGCCATCCTCTGAGGAAAACGGAGAGGGGCCTAGCGATGTCTTCGCCTCATCAAGGCATCCACTTGCTGAAGGGACTGGACCGATACCTCCTCCTCAGCTGCCTTTCGCCCCTTCCTGAACTTGAGGTTAACAAAGCCCACGCGAACGTCGACGCTGATCAGGTTGGTCCCTTCCGACGCCTCAGCCTCAATGGTCTCCTCCCTCTTCCAGTAGACTGAATTCATCATCTTCAGCCAATCCTCTTTGGAGAGGCCCACGCCCTTCTCCTTCTCAGGCTCACTCTCCGGGTTGTGCCAGTGCAGCTTGATGATATCCCCACGGATGTGGGCGTGGGTTACCCGTTGCTTTGGCCCGATGTTAACGGTGTCCAATACCGCCAGCTTCTCTCCCATGCCATTCCCTCGCCGTGCACCCTCGCACTTCTCGGTCCTATACCGGTACGGCTAGCTCCGCAAGATGGCCCCCTGAGGGGACTACTGAGGTGGCGTTCAACCCGATGATGAATCCATCCCTCGGGGCCCGCACGGTGTCCTTGACCTTCCCATAGACGTTCCTGATCTCTGCTATTAGGCCATCTTTCTTGACCCTGGCCCCTGGCACGTCGACATACATCAGAAGACCGCCCATGGGCGCATACACGGATGCTCTCCGATATCCTTTTTCGTGGATGACCGGGACGCTGGTTACGGGCGACACCTTTCCTTCCATCAGTCCGGCCCGAGCGAGCATGTTCCTCAGGCCCACGAAGCCCGCGTCCACCGAGCCCCAGTCGATGCCCTTGAATCCCCCCAGCTCCAGTGTCAAGGCCACTTTCCCCTCCTTCAATGCCACCCCTGGAAGGCTGGCGCCCAGGTTCTGCAGCTGATACTTCTCCTCCTCATACTCCTGGAGGACAGTGACCCCCGAGGCGAGGGCGAAATCCTCCACGCGTTCCTTCAGCTCCCCCTTAAGGGGATCCACCAAGATGTGGGGGATGCACCAGCCAGCCGTGTGCACGTCTATGATGAAGTCGTGCTGCCTAGCTATGTCCCAAATGATGGCAGTGGTCCGCTCGCTAAGGGAGCCCTCTGGGTCTCCAGGATAGAGGCGGTTCAGGTCGACCGTACTCATGGGAATCCCGCGAACGTTGTAATTGAATCCCAAAGGATTCATCACTGGTACGATAGTCAGCCTTCCGTGGAGCCCCTCGGAGGAGATGTGATCTCTGAGCTTCCAGACGCTAGCCTGACCCGTCACCTCATCCCCGTGGATGGTGCAGCCAACGAAGACACTGGGCCCCGTTCCCGCATTGTACTCGATCACGGGCAGGTTCAGGGGGCTGCCATCGGCCATCTCGCCTATGACCTCCCCCCGTTCAACAGCCTTGAGTTCCATATCCTCAGCGAGTAAGTGTGGTCCACCTAAAAGGTTTGAGGCAAGGTCACATACAAAAGCGCGAGTTTCCACGGCCCCCCGTTCATGCCGGGGGAGGTCTCTTAAAGAGCGCGGGCCTTCAGCCGTCTATGGTGGATTACATACACCTGACCCTCCGCTTCCTTCACGTATTCTTCGGCATCGTATGGATCGGCGCCGTCGCTTTCAGCGTGATGGTGCTGCGCGTCGTGATGTCCCGCGTCCCGACGGAGGCTCGTATGGAGGTCATGCGGCGCTTGATACCGACGACCACCCACTACGTGCCCATGAGTGCGGTCATGACCATCGTGTTCGGGGCCGTTCTGTATCTCTACATGGGCGACTTCAGCTCAGCCAACCTCCTGGAAACGGAGTGGGGTCGAGTCTTGCTAGGGTCTCTCATCCTCACCCTTGGGACCTTCGCTTACGGAATGGTGGTTGTCGTCGGTACCGCCAAGACCATCCACGGTCATCTGCAAGAGGAGAAGTGCGACCACCGTGACCAGGTGCGCGTCCTTCAAAACAGACTCAACCTCGGTCAGCTCGTGGTGTTGGCCCTTGGAATCATCATCACTGGCATGATGGTTTTCGCCACAGCCACGTTCTAGGCCAAGTGGCGCCTGATGGCTGGGGAGTTCTCCTAGATGGGTTCAACCCCGGGCCCGAGATTCCTCGCGGGACTTTATTGCCTTCTCCAGGCAGGTGCCAAAGACCTTCAGATCCTCCTCCGGGTCGTCAGAAGTCTCGGAGACGGGAACGGGAAAGACCACCTCATCCTCCCCAACCTGCAGATGAAGACTTCCGCTCCCGCGGGCCACAGGCTCAAGATAGAACCCAAGGAGCTCCCGTAGGTAGACCTCCCTCCGAGCGTCGTAGCCCCTGAAGCTCAGCACGTTCCACATCCCCTGGATGTCAAGGTGAGGTCTCAGCTCCAATAGGCGCTTCTCCGTGAGCAGCAGGTTACTGGTCTTCAGGGATAGAAAGGCCAAGGCCCTCTCATCCTCCTGCAGATGCTCAGCTATCATCCAGAGCCTGTCTTCGTCCCGCCTCATCCCCTTCCCCGCCCCTAGGAAGACGGTGTCTGTGAACATGTCCTTCAGGTCCCTCAGAGAGTGGCACCTCCCCCTACGAGCCTCGGATTTCCTGAGAGGGCTCGATGTCTGTCTCGCTACTGGGCCTCTCCAGGAAGAGGTCCAACCTTCTCTGCGGCCTCACTTTCTCCCCTGGTATCTGAACCGGGTAGACACCGGTGAGGCATCCTAGACAGAGGTCCTCCTGGGACATCCCGATGGCGTTCACAAGCCCCTGGATGCTCACATAGGCCAGCGAATCCGCTCCCATGTAGTCCTGAATCTGTTCGACGCTCCTGCCGTTGGCGACGAACTGGTCCCGGGTCTTCATGTCAATGCCCAGGTAGCAGGGAGCTCGCACGGGCGGACAGCCGATGCGGACGTGGACCTCCCTGGCGCCCGCATCCCTCACCAGCCTGACGATCTTCCTCATGGTGGTGCCCCTGATTATGCTGTCGTCGATGAGGACCACGCGCTTCCCCTGAAGCAGGGAACGGACGGCGTTCAGCTTCAGGTGCACGCCTATGTCCCTCTCCTTCTGATCCGGCAAGATGAAGGTCCTCTCGATGTAACGGTTCTTGATGAGGCCCTCCACCATGGGCAACCTCATGGCCTCGGCGAACCCGAAGGCGTGGGCCCTTCCCGAATCGGGCACGGGCACGACCATGTCCGCCTCCACCGGGTGCTCCCTGGCAATCTCCTGTCCTATCCTCACCCGGGTGTCGTAGACGAGCCTCCCGTCTAGGACGCTGTCAGGCCGGGAGAAGTACACCCACTCGAACATGCAGTGCGCCGTGTTGTTGGGGTGGGGTAGTCGAGTCGACTTAACGCCGTCGGGCGTCAGCTCGATGATCTCCCCGGGCCTCAAGTCTCGTATGAACTTCGCCCCAAGGGTGTCGAAGACCACGCTCTCGCTGGCGACGATGTGCGTTCCGTCCTTCCGGCCGTAGCTGAGGGGCCTTATGGCGAGGGGATCCCGAATGGCAAACAGCCGGTCCCCGACCAAGAGGACGAGGGAGTAGGAGCCCACCAGCTTGCTGGTAAACTCCTTCAGGGCCTGGTTGACGTCCTTGGTCCTGATGATCTCGTTGGCCAGGACCCTGACGATAACCTCGGAGTCGGTGCTCGTGATGAAAGCCCACCGCTTCCTCTGGAGCCCCCTCCTCAGCTCCGGTGCGTTGACGACCTCCCCGTTGTGGGCAAGGGCGATCTCTCCCGCAATAGAGCTGGCGACGATCGGCTGAGCGTTCTCCAGGGCTGAAGCTCCCTCGGTGGAATAGCGCACGTGGCCTATGCCCACTCTGCCCGCCATATTGCTCAACGCCTCCGCGGAGAAGACCTCGGGAACGAGACCCATCGCCTTCTTGCAGTTCATCTCGCCCTCGAAGACGGCTATGCCAGCGGACTCCTGACCCCTGTGCTGCAGCACTCTCAGCCCGTAGAAGATGTCCGTCACAACGTTGCCATCCTGGGAGACGGCGCCCATGATGCCACAGTTGCATCGAGGATGATCGTCGAGGGCCTCGGACATCTCAGCGCACCTTGGCCCAGTTGTAGTTCCTCAGCTTGGAAGAGGCGCGGTAGCCGCAATGGGCACAGCTGCCCTTGGAGATGCTGAAGGAGTGCCGTCCGCACCGGCGACAGACGATGTGGCTCTTCCCCTTCGACTTCTTTCCCATCGACGGGGTGCCCTTGGACATCCCTTCACCTCACGGGGAGATGTAGACGACGTTATCGCCACGGACGACGGCTAGCTCCACCCTTCCGACGCTCTCCCTGTTCACCAACTCCTCAGCATTCTTGAGAACGAGGTTCATGTGAGGATCGAAGCCGTCCAGGGTGCCGCGAAACTCCCTACCAGCCTTCAGCTCTACGATGACGGGGCTGTTCATGCTCTGATTGAGCCTCTGGAGCGGCTTGATCATGGGTTACGTTCGGACTAAGGGGAGGGGCATACTTAAATGTATTTCACTCGCCAGTCCATCCACAAAACACCTTGGCAAAGACAAAACCTTGCAGGATTGGATTGAGAAAAAAAGGAAGAGAGAGGGGGCGTGTGCGGTGATTTGCGCGGTTGCCAGGCAACGTCCAGGGGCGATCAGCGTTCGACGAGGTCCAGCACGAAGATGCCCGAGGGGATGTTCGACGCGTAGATAAGGTCGCCGTCATACACCGCCTGCCAGATCCACGGGTAGTTGTCTAGGGTCTTCTCGCGGCCGGGGTCGGCCTTGTTCTCCTCGCCCACGAGCTGGTTCAGGCCCTGGCTCTTGGCAACCCGAACGGCGGCAGTCGGGTCGGAGATGTCGTAGACGTTCACGCCCCGGCCGTAGTCGCCTCGGATCAGGAGATCGTCACTCCAGACGTCGAAGTTGTGGCCGGTGAAGCGGTAGACATTCGTCTGGGCGTGGGGGCTGCGTCCGGCGCATTGAGACATCGGATCGGGGTTTTGGATGATGGTGCCCAACTCCGGTAGGAACTTCTTCGCCGGAGCCATCGGTAGGTTCGAGCTGTCCAACGATCGTACGATCGCTGGCGGCCTCCCGCACCCAGCCTCATCGCCGACCCAGGTGACTTGGCCACTGGGGGTCGGCTCGATGTAGTGCGCGAAGCCAGGTCTCGTCACTGTTGCCGCATCGGCAGGATCGCTGGTGTAGTGGTTCCAGCCCACGACATCTGCCGCGAAGCTGAGTGGGCCCGTGAATCCGCCCCGAACGACGTTGGTCACGTCGAGAATCTCGACGCCCATGACGCCTGCCTGGTACTCGAGGACGCGACCGTCGTTCTCTTGGACAAAGTTGTCGTGTACGAACGGGAACTCGAGTCCGTTGTGGTACCAGGCCACAAGGGCGGGAGCTGATGGGACGGTGACGTCGAAGATTTGGAGCGAAATGAGGTCGAGCCCAGTGGCGAAGAGCCATGTCTTATCGGTCAGAGGGTCTGCCCAGAGGAAGCTGTTGTGAGAGCCGTCGGGGGACAAGAGCAGGTCGAACGTCGGCAGGCCGAAGGCGCTGGCACAGCCAGGCGCGCAGATGATACTAACTGGCATGGGATGGTCCCGGGCTGAGATGTCCATGAGCGTGATGCCGGGGAACGAGGGCGGAGGTCCTTGAGAGCTGGCCGCCAATATGTCGCCAGCAATCTTGACGTCGAAGGGACCGAAGTCGCCTTGGACCATCACGGCGTCGGTCATGGTCGGGTTGGTCGGGTCGGATATGTCCACCGCCTTCACGGCACGGTCGGGCTCAGTCGGATCGAAGGTGATCGAGCCGACGTATGCGAATTTCTCATCGATATCGATGACAATCTCGCTGTTGAGTCCATTACCTGGCTCTCCGAGCGAATCGAAACCCAGTGTCACGAGGTGAGGTTTGAACTCTTTCGCCTGAACAGGTGTAGCGAAGGCCGACACAAGGAAAACCGTCATGAGGAGGATCGGAAGCATTAAAGCGCTGATGTGTAGTCGGATAGAACTCCTCAATCTATTCACCTCCCCCTTCTTTTGAAGGCCTTGGGTACTAAGCCCCTCCTCGGCTATTGCCGAAGCCAGCCTCGGCGGCCGAGGCAAATGAGCACCTCCCATTTCAACTTGGGCTTCACGCTAGCATGATAGATGAGACCGTTGGCCATCGGACTCGACTGTCTAAATGGCTCCCGCTGCGGGGATGACTGGCCTCCCGCCCCCGACAACTTTCGCGGGAAGTGTTAATAGTCACCTTCCGTACCCACCTGCATGCGGGCAGTGGCGGTGGTAGCTCTCGGACTCACGAAGTTTGGCAAGCATCGGCGCTCTGTCGTTGACTTACTTTCGGAGGCGGGCCACAGGGCATTGCGTGATTGCACCGCAGACCCAGAGGAGGTTGACGCGCTGCTGGTCGCCAATATGAGTAGCGGTGAGTTTGAGGGGAGGTCCGGAATAGCCAACGCCCTGGTCTCGGAGCTAGCTCTGGAGCCCGCTTTTGCCTCCAAGGTGGAGAATACGAGCGGGAGTGGCGGGGCCGCCTTCCTCTGGGGCTGGAGCGCCGTGGCTTCGGGCATGTATGACCTCGTCCTTGTCACAGGCGGAGAGGTCATGACGGTGGTGAGCCGTGAGGAGGCCACTGAGATAATCGCAAGCCTGACCCATCCCGTGGAGTATGCTCAGGGAATAAGCCTGCCGGGATACGCGGGGCTGATGGCTAGGGCTTACCTTGAGCGCTACAGCGTCCCCAGGGAGGCATTGGCCCACGTTGCGGTAAAGAACCACTACAACGGTGCTAGGAACCCTAAAGCTCAGTTCCAGAGGGAGGTCACCCTCGAGAAGGTCCTCGAGTCCCCCATGATTGCCGATCCCCTTCGTCTATACGACTACTGTCCCATCACCGACGGAGCGGCCGCTGTCCTCCTCTGTCCCCTTGAGCGAGCCAATAGCTTCACGGCTGAACCCGTCGGGGTAAAGGGCATCGCTGGCGCTACCGACACCCTGGTCGTCCACGAGAGGGATGATCTGACCGCCATGAAAGCCGTAAGAATCGCCGCAGAGGCGGCCTATGCGATGTCGAATCTGGGACCTGATGAGGTGGACGTTGCGGAGGTGCACGATATGGCCACGATCCTCGAGGTTGTCCAGACCGAGGAGCTAGGCTTCTTCCCCAGAGGGGAGGGCTGGAGGGCAGCCATGGAGGGCGTCACGGCCCTCGAGGGCCCGAAGCCTGTCAACACGAGCGGCGGTCTCAAAGCCAAGGGGCACCCCTTGGGGGCCACAGGGGTCGCTCAGATAGCGGAGGTCACTTCCCAACTTCAGGGCAGGGCCGGAGACCGACAGGTGGACGCGACGGTTGGTCTGACGTGCAACGTCGCAGGTTTCGGGAACAATGTCATCGTCACCGTCCTTGGGGTGACCCCATGAACGTCCGCAGGTGCCTACACTGCGGCACGCTCACCTATCCAGCCCATTACCTCTGCCATCGCTGCCGCCACTCTGATTTCGAGAATGTGGAGCTGGGTGATGGAACTCTCCTTACTTTCACAGTCATTCACGTGCCACCACCCGGAGTGCCCTCCCCCCTTGCTATCGGAATCGTCGAATTCGAGGGCGGGGTTAGGGCTCTTGGTCAGCTAAGCGAGCCCATGGAGGTGGGGTCAAAGGTCACGGCGGAGTGGGGTGTCCTGCGGAGGGTTGCTGGAAAGGAGTACGAGGGTTTCAGGTTCCACCTCGCCTTGACGGAAGGGCCCCCATGAGCGCCACTGACTCCAATCCGCTAGTTTTAAGGCCGCAACCCCCTTGCTCACGGTGTGGGCATCGTGGACAGGGCCTTTTGGAGGGAAGTGGCCACTGTCGGAGGCCTCGTCGCCGTCGTGGGCGGGGTTGTCGCCGTTTTAGCGGGTTTCACCGACCACCCGTCCTACACCTATGGCTGGATTCTCGCCGTCTCCGGTGGGGGTCTCGCTGTGGTGGCAGGCATTCTCAGTGGCTTCCTAGCTAGGAGGCCTTTGAAAGAGGAGCCTGGGAAGCCTAAGGGGTAGGGTCGGCTCTTGGATCTGATGCGATATGAGGACAGGTTCAAGACCAGCTTCATTACGGGCCCCATGGTGGGCGTGGCCTTCATCGTTGCCTCCATGTGGTTTCTTGTGCTAATGCGGGGACCCGAGGGAGCCCTGGGCCCAATCTGGCTTCCGCCGCTGATCATACTGGTGGTGATCGCCCTTGCCTGGAACTACAGGATCATGACGGTTCAGCTATACGAGAACAGAATCGATGTCGGTTTCGGAATCCTCCCTCGAAGAGTATCCTGGGGGAACGTACGGAGCTATCGACTCGTGAGGGGGCCGGAGCCGCGAAGGGGCGATTTAGGCTACCACATCAACAGGGTCCTGGGCGTGTGGCGGGTCAGCTACATAGCGCCCGTGCCAGATCGAGTCCTGGTGCGTCTTAAGAAGGGCCTCATGCGAGAGGTCTTCATTTCCGTTAGCCGGCCCGACGTTTTCATGTCCCTTCTCGACCACAGGATCGGAAATCTGCGCGAGGACTAGCACATAGAGAGCGGGACCATGGGAGGAGACACATCAGGGGTAGGCTGGCTCAGAAGGATCGGGCCCTTCGCTGCCATCGGGACCACCCCCGCAGTCCTCATGCTGGGTGGGGGCGTCGTAGAGCGGACGTCCGCCTCCTTCCTTCCCTCCATCATCGTAGGGGCCATCCTCGTGCTGATTCTCACGGCTCTCCACGGCATTCGAGGTCAGAAACGAGGTTGGGTGTTCTACCAGATGGCAGTGGGCGTTCTAGGCTCCAGGGCATCTCGTCTCGCTTCCCTCCTATTGGCCGTATTGATGTTGGGGTGGTATGCCTTCGCCGTTGGCGTAGGCGGCACGGCCCTATCCCAAATTCTGCGTGTGCCTGGCGTCGCCGGTATCATGCTCTACTCGTTGATGGTGGCAATCATAGACCGCTTGGGGATAAGAAGGTGGAATTGGGTGGTGGTCTTCAGCATCGCCGCGACCGTCGCCTTCTTGATTTGGTCGGCGTGGTTGCTGCGCCCTCCCGCGAATCTCGTTCATCCCTTCGTCGGCGATTCCATCCCTGGGACCCTTGTAGGAGCGTCCATGGTTCTGGGATTCGCAGCGGCTTTCGCGCTTCGGTCGCCAGACTTCACGTGTGACCTATCCACAGGCAAGGATGTGTTGAAGTCCACTCTCTTAGGGCTGTGCTTTCCCCTGGGAGCTCTGAGCCTCTTCGGTGCCCTTCTATACGTCGGCTTTGGTACGTGGGATCTTCCCCTTTTACT
>JABAOH010002986.1_pt3 | contig 37817 bp, 37 predicted proteins | sample 7062181 | NCBI WGS metagenome assembly JABAOH01 (sample SAMN14538630, study PRJNA623070) | marine sediment metagenome | biome: marine biome [ENVO:00000428]; feature: marine pelagic biome [ENVO:01000023]; material: deep marine sediment [ENVO:00002113]; isolation source: pool of 5 deep marine... | reverse complement strand
TTTCATCAGGATATAGTGGAGAGTCTAATTTTGATGAACTCGATGTCCGGATAATCCGGTGTCTTTTCGATAATATCCGTGTAGATTTTCCTCGCCATATCCATGTTCCCCATCAGTTCGTAACAGCGCGCCATACCGTATAGAGCCGACCCTTTGTTATAAGAACCGACGGCAATATTTTCCGCGGTTCTGTAGGATTGTATGGCTTCTTCATACCGGTTCAGGGTTTCGTAGCTGTAACCGAGGCCGAGGTTGGTTATATAACGCAGCACCTCGGGGGCCTCTTCTTCATCGAGTATATGGCGAAACTCTTCCACGGCATTGGTGGGGTAGCCCAGCCGGAAATTAACGTTGGCGATATAATACATTGTGAAGAGCTGAACCGATTTTGATCTGAGCTTTGATGAAAAATCTTCGAGTTCCGACTTTACTATGATAAGATCCTGCTGCTGCTTATCGGTCTCGTTCCGGATGTTTTCCGGTATTTTCGAAACGATGCTCCAGAGCTGGCCGTTCTCCCTCATATACCGTTGATACACGAAAGCTCTGTATCCATAAATCGCAGTTACCAACAACAGGGCCGCCAATACAAAGACTGCTACCTTTGTGCGCTGATCCGACAAAAACTTGGTCAATGTCCCAAGGTAGGTCAATATCTCATCAGGCTGCTTCAATTCCTTTTTTGTCATCCTTTTCCGGGCCACGGATCAGCTCCTCTTTTGTATCAGTTCTTCGGCATTATCGAACACCGTTGAAATCATATCGGGATCGAGACCGGCTCCCCTGAGTATATTCCATGCCTCCTCCCTGCCTAAAAAGTCACCGGGAGAATGCGCGTCCGTATTGAATATCATCCTTGCTTTCGTTTTCCTGGCAACTGCTACCACGTGGCCGTTTGTGTAGGAGTGCCCCCACCGGGATGTGAGCTCGAGTAATACATCGTTTTTTGCAGCCAGGAGCGCATCCTCCTCGGATATCAGTCCCGGATGGGCGAGAATATCTGCCCCGGCGGCAATGGCCTCTCTGTTCGTTCCGGGAGGGACAGGCTCGACGATCGTCTCTCCGTGCACGATCACAATCAGGGCACCACGCTCCCTCGCCTCCCTTATAAGGCCGGGTATCAGCGTGGGAGGAACGTGGGTAATTTCAACCCCGGGTAATATCGTGACGCCCGTCTCGAGGGAAAGGTCTTTCGCAACTTTAACCATGCTTCGTAATACAAACTCAAGATTTGACGTGTCCACGTGATCGGTAAAGGCAAGAGCCCTGTATCCCTTCATTTTGGCACGGGAAACTATCTCCGAAGGGATCAGCTCTCCGTCACTGAATATCGAATGAATATGCAGATCTATCATCTGGCTTCTCCAGTTTGTCTATGTGCTTTTTCATCACCTCGTGAACAGAATCCTGTATCTCAACTGCCGTCAGATCCTCCATCTCTTTTATCTTGATCGCGCAGTGGAGTTTCTCCGCTCTCTTTTTAAACAGCGAAAGCGTGTTGTCACCCAAGCCAAAGTTAGTGAAGCTCTTACTCATTATTCCGAGAACCTGCCCGCAGCCTGAGCTCCGTGCGAACTCTGTAACAGCGAGAAGATCCTCCAGAGAGCTGCTCATTTCGTCTTTCAGAAAAACGATCACACCGATAGACTTGGCGGAAATAGCATTCCAAAGTGGGGAAAGCTCTCTTCTGCATCGATAGGAAAGCAGGGCTATTCTCGCGTTTTCACCGATATGGAGGTGCCCGAATATTCCCATCAAGAGGTTATTTTCCCTGTTTTTCACGGTGAGAAAATGCCGGTCCACCTGAAATTCCGAATACTGGTTGAGAGCCGATATAATATCGTCGAGGATGAAGTCTTCCGGAACAAAAAACACCACCTTGCCTATAACGGGGTTCTCTTCCTCCTTCGGGATGTGCTTCTCGATTTTTGAACGCAACTTGATGACCTCGTCCTTGTCGAGGAATTCGAGCTTAACCTGTTTCTTATCGAATTTTCCGATCCGAATGAAATTCCTTTCCCTCATTGTGTTCAGGGCCATATAGATGTCGTGATCTGGATAACTGGAGGCATTCACGATCTCCTCCACCTTCGAGTAGAACTCGATGAGCATGATCAACTCTTTTATGATCGGATTTGAAGTGGATGGCATTTCGTGGGGGGCTACCAGCATTTCAGCTGTATCATCGGCTTTGGGGAAACCTTCAGCAATTGAGCTTATCTCATCGTATCTTCGCAAACCCTCGAAGATGAGATTATGGGTATTTTTTAAAATCGTCTTTGTTGAATCGAATGTCCCCGGGATAAATTGGAACTCCCCCTCCTCAAGATTTATCAACCGGTAGAAGGCTTTCTCTCCTACGGACGTGCCGGATACCGCTGATACGATTTCTCCCTTATGAAGATATATGGAACCCGAAATTCTGCTCGATTCCACATGCAATTGCCCGCTCCGGCGGTTCAGGGAAAACATCTGAAGGAGGTCGGGCAGGGACATGTGCGATAGCTTCCCGGAAACTTCGGTATCGCCAGATATCAATGATGCCTCCTTCGAACCATACCGGAAAATTCTCGAAACCCGCAAGATGAACTCACTCATGTTAAAAGGTTTTTTGACAAATTCGTCCACGCCTTTCCTGAATGCCGGGAGGCTCTTGTCCTTGCCGGAAAGGTAGATTACCGGGACTTCTCTGGTTCTGGGGTTTGAGCGGATGATTTGGATGAGCTTTTCAGTAGAGAGAACGCTTAGATCCACATCGACCACCAGGAGGTCCGGTATTTTAAGAAGAATCAATTCGAGAGCATGCGAACCATCACCTGCAGTAAATATATCAAACCCCCTCGCCCTGAGCTTCGAGGAAAGTAGCTCCTTGATCTTTTCGTCTCCATCCGCGATGAGAATTTTTTTTCTCTCAGGACCTGCCATCAGAAGCTTCCCTGTATCATGTACATATCCTGAATCTTTTCAAAGAGTGTTTCCACCAGCACTTCATCTGAACTGTTAAAACCGAGCAGATTCCCGTTGAGAGTTTTCATCATCAGGGCATAGGCTCCGCTGTTTTTGAGGTAGAGCAGCACGTATGTTGAGTCCAGCCGCTCGTCATCGGTAGGCACCGTCAAGATATTTTNNATCGCTTTTTTGCCGAGAATGAATATTTTTTTTGATGGAATCTTGTCGAGCTCAAAAGAAGACAACAGCTGCTGTATCAAGTCGGGCCTCGGCCCGGCAAGAAGGAGCATTCCCCTTTCTCTTATCCCGGCGCACAAATCTTGGGATATTATTTCGACAATGTTTGTAAAATCTTTGCTATCGATGGAAAAATATCGGTTCTTTCCGTAATGGGACTTCACTTTGAGATTTTTCTGCTGAAGTCTTTCAATGTCTCCCTGTTTGTACTTCGAAAAATCTCCGAGTATGATTTCAAATATGTCCCAGAAGCTCTTATCCTGGAGCTGAAATTTATATACAGGACTTTTCTTGTAGGAGAAAAACTTTTTATCAACAGACCTTGCGAGCTCATCGAGGCTCTTACCGTCGTCCGGCGAGGATACCGCCCTCATCATAATTTGAAGGGATAATCTCCGATCGAGGAAATCGAGTTTCAGGTCATCCTTGATAGCCTTCCTGAGCCTTTTAATCGTTATCAGTGCGCCCAGATAGTCGGTTTCCGGCAAAAGGATACAAAATCTGTTGGAATCGAGTCTGGACACGATATCCGATTCCCGGAGCGTCATACCTACAGAGTTTAAGATACTGGCGATACGGTCATGAACCATGGTTTCCTTCACCTGGGTTAACAGGTAACTGTAATTATCGAGGTGGACGTAGACGAGAGACAAGGGACGCTGAAACCTGATCGATTTTGATGATTCCTTTTCGAAAAAATCTTTGAAAAAGGATGCGGAGTACACCTTTGTTTCAGGATCAAGGAGTGTGATCTTTTNNTTTTTTCCCCAGTTTCATAAGACCAATGGGTATTTCTCCTTGTACGAGGGGGACGTGAAGAAACCCCTCTTTCTTTCCTGTTTCTGGATATTCGAAGGGCATAAGGCCGTTTACCTGCTCGTAAAACTCCATTTTTGAAAGGTAAAATCTCGACCCTTCGAGGTCTATATTGATGAGACCTCTCACGGAAGCTATCGTGAATTCATCGGGGTCATAGTCATCAGCAAGCCAGAGAACGCACGACTCTACCTTGAGTTCGTTGATGAAAGCATCCGCAGCATTTCCCAGAAGCGTATCTATCTCGTATGATGTGATGATTTTGAGGCAGCGCTGATAAACCGAGGCAAGCCGGTAATATTCGAGACTTTCCGCCATCAGCCTTTCGACGATGTCTTTTTCCTCCTCCGAAACCCCTCCGTTTTCCTGGCGTAACAACCATGTCCCGAGTTTTTTCAGAGGTGGTGATTCCTTGAAGCAGACAAGGGGGGACCCCCCGTTTGCGTCCCGGAGTATCCTGAGCAGATTCTCTTCACTTACACTCTCAGACGTAACAGATACTAATGAGGCTTTATTCTGTATGTCTTCGTCGGAAAGGTATATGGATGACGGGAGAAACAGGACGTCGATAAATGTTCCCTCTACGAGCAATTGAGACTTTTGTAAATCGGATGCACTGTCATCTATGACTATGATGGTCTTCGGATTTTCCATCATCCCCCAAATTACATCTTGTATTTCGTAAATTCTTCGGGGTTTAGCATCTCGAGCAGCTCGGACCAGCGATCCTGCCCCTCCTTTCCTTCTTCTGACTCGAGACTGTAGGCTTTTTCGAGCACCGAGTCGTAAACGTAAATTGCAGCCTCGCATCGAAGGGCCAGCGCAATGGCATCGCTCGGTCTGGAGTCTATCTGTAGTCTTTTCCCGTCGGATTGTATGTATATAATGGCGAAATAGGTGTTATCTTTCAGATCCGTTATCTCAATCCTCAGAACTTTTCCGCCGAACTCGTCTATTATGGTTTTGGTGAGGTCGTGTGTCATAGGCCGTGGAAGGTCCATCTTCTCCATCTCTATGGCAATAGAGTTTGCTTCCAGAACGCCGATCCATATAGGAAGGGTGAATTTCTTATCCACATCTCGCAGAATAACAATCGGGGAATTAGTCACCGGGTCAATCGTTATACCGAGAACCTTCACTTCTTTCATCATTTAAGCCCCCCATTCTCCGAAATTCCGGTCAACGAGTTGGTAAAAGAACCGGTAATCGTTACCGTGAGAATCTCGCCCTTTTTCCCCCGTCCGGCCTCGAAGTTGACGATTTTATTACATTCCGTTCTGCCAGTATATCTATTATCGTCGGTTTTAGATTTCCCCTCAACCAGTACTTTAACTTTTTTTCCCACCATTTTCCCGTTGTTTTTTTGTGAAATACTGGCCTGAAGGGCCTGAAGTTCTATGAGACGCCTTCTCTTCACCGTATTTTCTACCTGTCCTCCAAATTTTTCCGCAGCCGTTCCCGGCCTCGGGGAAAATCGGAAGGAATAGGATGAATCGTATCCGACCTCTTCAATCAGGTGTAAAGTCTGTTTGAAATCCTCTTCCGTCTCACCGGGAAATCCGACGATGAAATCAGATGAATAGGCCATACCCGGCCTAGCTTCGTTCAGTCTGCGTATGATCGATTGGTAGTGATTTCTCGTGTACCCCCTGTTCATCATAGCAAGGACCCTATTCGAGCCGCTCTGTGCGGGCAGGTGGATGTGGGGACATAATGTATCGAGTTCTCCGAACGAGGATATGAGGTCATCGGAAAAGTCCTTTGGATGAGAGGTGACGAACCGTATCCGTTTTACTCCATCCAACCGGGATACTTTTTTCAAAAGTTCGGAGAACGAAGTGTCTCCGTTTTTCTTCCCGAAAGAATTAACGTTCTGGCCGAGGAGTGTCACTTCCCTCACTCCTCTTTCGGTAAGGGTTCTGACCTCGTTGAGAATTCCCCTTTGCGGCCTGCTGTATTCCCCTCCCCGAACCAGAGGGACGATACAGTATGTGCAAAAATTATCACACCCCTGCATGATAGTAACAAAGGCTTTTGCCTTTCCCTCCTCGATGAAGGGGTCTCCTTTGAATGTCGACGGGATTTCATACATTTCAAGCCCCGCGATGGATACCCTCCCCTCTTCCAGATCCTTCAGCATCTCGGGCAGCTTATCGATGTTGTGGGTGCCAAACACGATATCCACGAATGGTGCTTTCGTAAAAACCCCTTTTCCTAGCTGCTGGGCAACGCAACCTGAGACGGCTATCTTCGCCCCTCGCTCTTTCTTGTGTTTTTTCAATCTTCCGAGGAGACTGTACACCTTTTGCTCCGCTTTTTCCCTGACGCTGCAAGTGTTTACGATAATGAGATCGGCCTCGTCGGGAGAATGAACGTGCTCGTAGCCGCACGTTTGAAGAAGACCCATCATTCTCGATGAGTCATATTCGTTCATCTGACATCCAAAGGTATGAATAAATGCAGTTCTTTTCACCATGTTTGTAAGCCGTGCCTGTGTGTTCTTCCTAATGATTATATCAGATATTATGAAACTTTCTTTTTAAGGAGCGGTGAGTCCCGTCGCATAAAAAACAGTCCGGAAAAATCAAAGAGATCGGTGTGTCAGGATATCATACTTCAATCCTCATCTGTTCTCCGCTTATTATGATCCTCGACGGGTCTATATCGTTTCTCAAAAGGTCCAGTTCAGTCTCGCTGGGAGGGGACAGTTCGTGAACCGGAGAAGCGATTTCAGGGGTGAAACCCATCCCCCGAACCACCGCATCTGCCGTAAGGCCGCGCACCACTCCCTCGAGGCGCATGACTCTCGAATCGTCATCGAAGCCGAAAACAGCCTTTGACGTTATAACCTTCCAAGGGCCCGTTCCGGCTGGTAAGCCCGATTTTTCCCTCGATTTTCCGCCATTCAAAAAGCCGGGAGAGGTGAGAAAGTCTACCCTTTCGACGAACCTTCTCGGCTCGTGTTTCATGACGATTATAGTTTTCCAGCAATAGCTTGCCACCTGATTTCCACCGCCGCTTCCAGGAAATCTCCTGTCGGGAGAATCAAAATTATTACCGAGCATCGTGGAATTGATATTCCCGTGTTTATCGATCTGTGCGGCTCCGAGCATACCGTAATCGATGTAGCCAGTGGCAGAATATGAAAACGCCGTGTTCATGTTCGACCATTGTATCGACCGGTGAGTGTTTTTGGGCCCTCCCATCGTCCCTCTCACAAAGGGTGTGACTGCATGAGGGCCGATTGCGCCGAACTCAAACACGGACACGATGTCAGGCGTATACATCTTTTGAGCGAGAATCGCCACTATTTGTGGAAGACCGAACCCGACGAAAAATGTTTTCTTGTCTTCCAGGACCCTCGCGGCATGGACTATCATGAACTCGGTGTCGGTAAACTCCACTACCTTACCCATTTCACCCCCTATCGGTACCCCTCCTTGATCGATGCCATCCGGATGAGTTCCTGGATCCGTTTACTTCCCACTTTTTTATCGAGGAACTCACCGTGATCTGAAATGTCGAATATGTACTCGTCGAGATACTCCAACATGTCTTTGTCACTTTTAATGGCATTGAGCTTCCCTATGTGCTCGAGATCGATCTCATATCTCCCGGGCATGCATCCCGGATAGGCGCTGAACGGGAGATGCACAACGGCATCAACGCAAAAATAAGGGATAGTCGTCTTTTGGGGATCCTCTCTGATTTCGTCGTGATCGATGATCTCTTCGGTTGAGATGATGACTTTTTTTGATGCTATTGCGGCTTCGAGGGCAAAGAGATTCGTTCCAAATATCCTTGCGTTCCCATAGATGTCCGACTGGTGGACGTGGATCAACGCCACGTCTGGATTGAGTGCCGGAAGGAGGCACACGGGCTCTCCCGTGAAGGGATCCTCGATTACCATGGCAGAAGAGTGGGTAATATTGTCAGAGCCGAGAAGATCTCTCGTGGGAATAAAGGGAATTCCCCTGCTTCCCGCAAGTATCCTAAGCGCGATGCCGCCGTTTGTCCATTCGTAGACCTTGACCCGCCCTTTGCAAACTGCGTCTCCTATATACGGGCCGTACCCGAGGAATCCAACGTCAATTCTCGTTGCGCAGCCGCCTCCAACCAGGAGGGGAGATTCATGGAGGGTGAATTCGGCGCCCACCCAGAGGTTTTTTTTCCTCTGGCGGATGATCTCTCGAATCAATGCCTGTGGCCCTCGCGTGAGGGAAGAAAAATCATAGACCAGGTAATCGCCATCAAAAACGTAACGGGAAACGGCCTCGGCCTCGGAAACCAACTTTGCTATGGGCTCCCGCTTTTTATGCTCTTTCACATATTTACGAAACTCGTCGGGATGGACGTACTTGTACTCTCTCTCTCCTTTAAAAAGCACCTTCATTTCTTGTCCCTCTTTTTTCTGCTGTTTAAAAGGTGGATGGCGAATCTGTGGTCCACGATTTTCTCCACCACTGAGTAGGGATCCTTTTTCTTCTCCGATATATCGTTGACGATTTCATCGAAAAGGTCATGATTCTTTAGGTCATCGACAGCTTTTTCCAGGAGTTTGCTTTTCAATATCTCCATGAGCTCAACGGTTGCTTTCCGAATCTGGTAGGCCCTTTTTATCTCTGTGTTACTGAGAAATTGCCTGTGATCTTCTATGTACAGGAGTAGCCCGTCAATCCCGTCCCCATTCGTGGCCACGGTATTGCATATTTTCGGTTTCCACTCTTCATCGCCATATTCTTTCATCTCTATCATTGTCTCCAGTTCCATCCTGGCCCTGTCTGCCCCCTCCCGGTCCGACTTATTGATGACGAATATGTCTGCAATCTCGAAAATGCCGGCTTTTATCGCCTGGATATCATCGCCGAGTCCCGGCACGAGAACAACCGCATTTGTATGGGCCACTTTGACTATCTCCGTTTCGTCCTGGCCGACGCCAACAGTTTCAATTATAACAACGTCCTTCCCCATCGAGTCCATAACGTTGACGATATCGATTGTGGATCGCGTGAGACCGCCATGGTGGCCTCGCGTCGCGAGGCTCTTTATGAAGACGCCCTCGTCGAGAGCATGTTTTTGCATACGAATCCTGTCCCCGAGTATGGCGCCACCGGTGAACGGGCTTGTCGGGTCTATTGCCACGATACCGACTGATTTGCCCTTTTTTCTCAGACGCTCCGTGACCATATCGACGAGGGTGCTCTTTCCGCCCCCCGGGGCTCCCGTAACGCCGATAATGTATGCATGTCCGGTGTGTTTATAAAGTTTTTTCAATATCTTTTGAGCAGATGGTATTTCGTCGTCGAGATCTCTCATGAGCTTTGCGGCAGCTAAAATATCGCCATCCAGAACCAGATCTTCTGCTTTTTTTTTCATTTGCTGTTATCCCTTAAGCAATTCCTTGGCAATGACAAGTCTCTGTATCTCCGATGTACCCTCTCCAATCTCGCACAATTTAACATCCCGCATGAATCTCTCAACGGGGTATTCCTCCATGTAACCATAACCTCCGTGAATCTGCACCGCTTTTACCGTAGCCCTCATAGCTGATTCCGACGCGTACACCTTTGCCATGGAAGCTTCCTTTGAATGTTTTTTCCCCGCATCTTTTAGGCTTGCAGCATATAGGGTAAGCATCCATGCGGCTTCGAGTTCGGTTGCCATGTCTGCGATCATCCACTGGATTGCCTGAAAATTCGCAATCGGCCTGCCGAACTGGTACCTTTCCTTCGCGTACTTTATTGACTCGCGGAGCGCTCCGGTACCAATGCCAACGGCAAGTGCGGCGATGGATATTCTCCCGCCGGGCAACACCTTGATCGTATCCCAGAACCCATCGCCGACATTTCCGAGAACATTTTCATCGGAGAGGAACATATCCTCAAAAACCACTTCGGCTGTATCCGATGCTCTCATGCCGAGCTTATCAAGTTTTTTCCCCGGGAGAAGGCCATCCGTGCCCTTTTCGGCGATGAAGGTGGTTATACCGCTCTTCCCTTTTCCTCTATCTGTCGATGCAAGCAAAACGTATATGTCACCCTTCAAGCCTTGGGTAATAAACATTTTTGCCCCATTTACCCGCCATCCCCCGTCGACCTTTTCCGCTTTCGACTTCATCGATGCGGCGTCCGAACCTGAATCCGGCTCCGTGAGACACCAGGCACCGAGCTTCTCGCCGGTAGCGAGTGCCGGGAGATACTTTTTCTTCTGCGCATCGTTCCCCGATTGGAGAATGTGAGCGCAGCAGAGGGAGTTGTGAGATGCCATCATGAGAGCGAGAGAGCCATCTGCGCTGGCAACTTCCTTGATTGCGATGATGTAGGATATCGTATCCATTCCAGCACCGCCGAACTCTTCGGGTATGCACACTCCCATGAGTCCGAGTTCACCCAGCTTTGCCACGATCTCCTTGGGGATTTCACTTTCTCGATCCCATTGAGCTGCAAAAGGCATCACTTCCCGTTTGCAAAATTCGCTCAATGTGTGTTCGAGGGTTTTGTGCTCATCGCCGAACGCTAATCGCACAACATACTCCTGGGCGGGCAGAAGATTGCCTCGCTAACGTTTATCTGCCGGGACGAAGTAGACATCGGTAGGCTTGAACTTACACAGTCTTCTGAACTTCGCTTTCACCTTCATCCCTATTTTTATGTCTTCCGGCTTTTCCACACCGATGAGCCTGGCCAAGAGAAGGGTATCAGCTCCTTGAAACTCGACGAGAATAAGGTGGAAGGGAGTATCTTTGAGAAACTCTTCGCTCCCGAAGTAGCAGGTGGTGTAGGTGTGTACTCTCCCTTCAGAAGGAAGCTCAATCCAGTCGCACTCGGAACCGCAGTTCATGCAGTGGAACTTCGGTGTCGCAAACGTGTAACTGCAATCGGGGCAGCGTGTCCCGAGAAGTTTTTTATTCGTCAGTCCCGCGAAAAAAGGGGAATCCTGTCCGTAAGAATGAATGTACTCGATCTGGTAGGGATACTTCACGATAATTGGGCTCATTTTTTTAAGATCTGACAGGTCTTTCGGGAAGGGAACATTGTAAATGGTTATGCCGTCCATGGTTTCGGCGAGCTTCGCCTCTGTATCATAGATCGGAGTCTCCTTTTCCTTCTTTTTTTTCCCTGACATTATTACCACCCCCTCTCAAGAATGGAAACTGTCACATAGGTTCCCGTACCCGCGTGGCTGTGAATCAGCCCCCTGTTCGCATCCCGTATCTGGAGCATATCGTCTCCGAAATGGTCTCTTATCCTTCCCTGAATCTGCCAGAGGGCAAAAACTGCTTGCATGAGCCCCGTGGCTCCCACAGGATGTCCACAAGCAATAAGCCCGCCCGAGGGGTTAACGGGAAAAGCTCCCTTTCTCTTCAATTTCAACCCGTAGTCGATATGTGGCATGAAGGGATACCCTTCCTCGACGAACTTTCCTCCCTCACCGTATCTGCAGAGGCCGAGATCCTCGTATGTCTGAATCTCCGATGAAGTGTAAGCGTCGTGCAACTCTACGAAATCGAACTCTTTGATCGGGTTCTTTAATCCGGCCATCCTGTAGGCCTGGATCGCCGCTGTTCTCCCGGCCCTGAAGGAATGGACACCGGGATATTTGAGCTTTCTGTAATCACTCTTTTTTTCGTGGGTAAGGAGAGGAACCTCACCGTGGGGCCTGTCTGCCATTCTCATCGCATCGGTTCCTGTTCCCACACCGGTTATTTTGACGGGTTTATCGGAAAGCTTGAAGGCCCTTTCCCGGTCGGTCAGAATACAAACAGCAGCCCCGTCGCTCATGACGCAGATATCGAGTAGCGTGAGAGGATAGGCAACCATTGCAGCATTTCGCACATCGTCGATCGTCAGTTTTTTCCCCTTTTGCGAGTAGGGATTGTAAAAGGCGTTCATATGGTTTTTCACCGAGACCATGGCCATCTGCTCGACTGTGGTTCCGAATTCGTGGATATGCCTGTTCACCATCATGGCATAGTAACCCGAGTAGAACCCTCCGACAGGATAGTCGTAGTTCACGTCTGAGGCGAGCGCGATGAACTCGTTCCCTTTCCATGTCTGGACGTGAGACATGGTCTCGAACCCGAAGGCAACACACACATTCATTCTCCCCGAGGCCACTGCTTCCCAGGCAGCTTGAAAACAGAGCCCCCCTGTTGCGCCACCTCCCTCGACCCTCTTGTTCGGTTTCGGACAAAGGCCGAGATAGTCTGTTACCATGATGCCCGCCATTAACTGTCTCGTGAAATGATCCGAAAAATAGGAGCTTATGCTGCCATCGATCATGTCGCTCGAAAGTTTTGGAACATCATTCATTGCATAATCGAAGGCCTCCTTCACCATCTTCTGGAAGGTTGCATCGGGCCGCGCTTTTTCGAACTTGCTGACTCCTCCGGCAACCATGTAAACATCTCGCATATGTTCCTCCTGTAACTACCTTCGCGGCTTGATCTCTTTCTTCACGTATTCGACGATCTCCTGAAGCGGTGTGCCGGGGGTAAATATCCTGTCGACGCCCGCTTTTTTTAAAAAGAGAACATCGCTGTCCGGAATGATTCCCCCGCCAAAAATCTTGACTCCCTTCACTTTTTTTTCCCTCAGCAGATCTATTATCCGCGGAAAGAGATGGTTATGGGCACCGGATAATATGCTCAACCCTATACCATCAACGCCTTCCTGAATGGCGGTGTTTGCGATCATCTCGGGAGTTTGGTGGAGGCCAGTATAGATGACCTCGAATCCCGCATCCCGCAGTGCCCTCGCTATAATCTTCGCACCTCTGTCGTGTCCATCAAGACCCGGTTTCCCAACGAGAATTCTTACCTTTCTTCCGGAACGGACAGGCTTGCCTTTTTTCCCAGCTGATCTTTTGGTCGTCTCTTTTGCCCCCTTCACCATTCGTACCTCCATGTTATTAGAAATATGCAGGATCTTTGTACTCCCCCAGAACCTCCTTCAATGCCTCGCAAATTTCTCCTAGGGTAACATATTCTTTCACTGCATCGATGATCACCGGCATGAGGTTTTCTTTACCCCTTCCCGTATCGCGCAGATCATCGAGGCAGGTATTCACCTTCTTGTTGTCCCGCTTTTTTCTCACCTGCTGGATGCGCCTCACCTGTTTTTTCTCCACCGACTCATCTATCTTCAATATGGGAATGGGAGTTACTTCCTCCATAGTGTACCGGTTGACGCCGACGACGACTTTTTCCAGCCTGTCAACCTGTCTCTGGTAGTGATAGGCAGCGTTGGCAACCTCCTTCTGAGGAAATCCCTGTTTAATCGCTTCTATTATCCCTCCCATCTCATCTATTTTCTCGATGTAGGCCATTGCCTTTCTCTCCATATCATTTGTCAGCTCCTCCACGAAGAACGATCCGCCCAGCGGATCAATCGTATTTGCCACCCCCGACTCCTCAGCAATTATCTGTTGTGTACGCAATGCTACCGTAGCTGCCTCCTCCGTTGGCAGGGCAAGCGTTTCATCCAGGGAGTTGGTGTGAAGCGATTGTGTGCCTCCGAGGACAGCAGCGAGCGCCTGAATTGTAACTCTCGCAACATTGTTCAAAGGTTGCTGCGCAGTTAACGAACAGCCGGCCGTCTGGGTGTGAAAGCGAAGTTTCCACGATGCGGGATTCTTCGCCTTGAACCTTTCCCTCATTATTCTCGCCCACATCCGCCTAGCAGCCCTGTATTTGCTTAACTCCTCGAAGAAGTCATTGTGGGCGTTGAAGAAGAAAGAGAGACGGGGCGCAAAAGAATCCACATCGAGACCTGCGTCGATACCTGCCTGAACGTACCCTATCCCATCGGCAATGGTGAAGGCGAGTTCCTGGACAGCCGTCGAACCTGCTTCCCGGATGTGGTATCCGCTAATGCTTATGGTGTTCCACCTCGGGACATGGGCTGAACAGTACCCGAAGATATCCGTAATTATTCTCATCGATGGTTCAGGGGGGAAAATCCAAGACTTCTGAGCGATGTATTCCTTCAAGATGTCGTTCTGTATCGTGCCACCTATTCTTTCAGATGATACGCCCTGCTGCTCGGCAACGGCTATGTACATTGCGAGAAGGATAGCAGCGGGGCCGTTGATTGTCATCGAAGTAGTAACTTTGTCCAATGGGATATCCTTGAAAAGAATCTCCATATCTTTGAGGGAGTCAACAGCTACGCCGCATTTTCCCACTTCCCCTTGTGCCCGGGGATGATCGGAGTCAAATCCCATGAGGGTGGGCATGTGGAAGGCAACGCTTAGGCCTGTCTGCCCCTGAGACAGGAGGTAGAGAAATCGTTCGTTTGTGTTTTCGGGCGACCCGAATCCAGAAAATTGCCGCATGGTCCAGAGCCTTCCCCTGTAAAGCGACGGATGGATTCCGCGGGTGTAGGGATATTCCCCGGGAAATCCAAGGTCTCTTTCGAAATCGAAACCCTCGAAATCAGATGGGGAGTAAAGGTCCTTGATCTCTTCATCCGAAACGGTTGAAAATCTTTTCAGCCTCTCCCGAACCTTTTTAAGGGCCGGTCCCAGGGTATGTTCCTCCCACTCAGACTTACTCCGTTTCATCTTCTCCATCGTTTTCCTGTTGAACATGGGTGAACCTCCAAGATGATCTAGCGTTCGATGCCGATCCTTGCATCCACGCCTTCTTCGTAATAGTGTTTGACGTCCCTCATTTCAGTAACAAGGTCGGCTATCTCGATCATTTTTTCCGTGGCTCCCCTGCCCGTCAGGACCAACTCCATTCCGACGGGTTTGTCTTTCATCAACTGAAGAATTCTTTCTTCCTCGATCAGGTTGAATGAAACCGTACATATTATCTCGTCCAGTATCAAGATATCGGCCTTATTGCTTCTAATAGCCTCTTCTGCACGCGCAAGTCCCTTCTTTGCCAGGTCGAGATCTATCGGATCCGGTTTTTTCCGATTCACGAACGTGTCCCTTCCACACTGGTGAAGCTCTACGTGGGGAGCAAGCATTTTTACCCCGCCGATCTCGCCATAATCGATCCAGCCCTTCATGAATTGGATGATGACGGTCCTCAGGCCATGTCCGGCGGCACGAAGTGCGAGGCCGAGAGCAGCCGTCGTCTTTCCCTTGCCATTTCCCGTGTAGATCTGTATATACCCTTTTCCGATAACGCCTCGTTCCACGATTCAATCCTTTAAAAGATCTCTCGATATAACCATTCTCTGAACTTCCGATGTCCCCTCGTAAATGGTGGTCACTTTAACGTCTCTAAGATGTCGTTCGGCAGGATAATCTGTGGTATATCCATATCCTCCGAAAATCTGAACGGCCCTGTTGCAAACACGGTAGGCCATCTCGCTGGCGTACAGTTTCGCCATCGAAGCCTCTCTGGAAAAGCGAACTCCCCGGTCTTTCAAAAATGCAGCCCTCAAAGTGAGTAACCGGGCAGCATCTATTTCGGTGGCGGAATCCGCGATCATCCATTGAATAGCCTGAAAGTCAGAGATGGGGACGCCGAACTGAATTCTCTCCTCGGCATATTTTACGGCGCCCTCAAGAGCGGCTGTTGCGATCCCCACACACTGGCTGCCGATTCCTATTCTGCCCCCATCAAGTGCTGACATGGCAATTTTAAACCCGTTTCCCTCTCCTCCCAATACATTCTCGTCGGGCACTTCCATGTCGTCAAATATGAGCTCAACGGTGTTTGAACCCCTGAGCCCCATCTTTTTCTCCCTTTTTCCCACGTTAAACCCTTCAAATCCCGGTTCGACGATAAATGCCGTGATTTCACGTGGATTTTTCCTCGTTAGAGCCATGGCGACAACCACACCCGCATGTTCCCCGTTGGTTATAAACACCTTGCTTCCGCTCATGCGGTAAGTGTTTCCCTTTTTCCTGGCGAAAGTTCGTATTGCCTGAGCGTCTGACCCCGCCCCCGGTTCGCTCAAAGCGAATGCTGCTAGCCCCAAATCGCCTCGGCAGAGACCGGGAAGATACTTCCTGTGCTGCTTTTCGTTTCCAAAGCGGTAGAGGATTTCTCCCACCATGTTCGATACTCCCATCGTCACGGATGTCGATGCGCATCCACCTGAAATTTCCGCTAAAGCCAGAGCAAATGAAACGGCGCCGGATGATGAACCTCCGTACGCTTCCGGAACCAACATTCCCATGAGGCCAAGTTCGTGGAGCTTCTTCACCTGCTCAAATGGAAACCGTTCTTCGTCGTCGACTGTTGCGGCCACCGGGCAGAGTTCCTTCTTCGAGAAGTTTTTGGCCATTTCCTGGATCATCAACTGTTCTTCGGTGAATTCTAAATGCAAACTTCCCTCCTGCTCAATCCGCAAGAAGCGCGCTCGCAACAACGAGGCGCTGAATTTCGGAAGTTCCTTCGTATATCTCCGTTATTTTTGCATCTCTAAAGTGTCGTTCGGCGGGATACTCTTTGATGTATCCATAGCCTCCGTGTATCTGAATGCATTTTACTGCTGCCCTCATCGCTGTTTCCGATGCAAACAGCTTTGCCATAGATGATTCCTTGCTGAATCTCCCTCCCTTATCCTTCAGATACGCGGCATGGTAAGTCAGCAACCGTGCCGCTTCGATTTCCGTTGCCATGTCGGCAATCATCCACTGTATCGCCTGGAAGTTTGAAATGGCCTGGCCGAACTGTTTTCGCTCCTTCGCATACAAAATAGAATCTTCCAGGCAAGCTCTTGCTATCCCCACGGCTTGTGCAGCGATTCCGATTCTTCCGGCATCGAGGGTCTGCATGGCAACCTTAAATCCCATACCCTCCTCTCCAAGTCTGTTTTCAACGGGAACGATCAGTTCCTCCAAGATGATAGACGAGGTCTCTGAAGCTTTGATTCCAAGCTTTTTCTCATTTTTCCCTACGATTAATCCTTCTGAATTCATTTCGACGATAAATGCCGTTATGCCCTTGTGTCGTCTCTCTTTGTCAGTCATGGCGAAGAGAATACAATAATCGGCACGTGGTGCATTGGTAATGAAGTTTTTCGTTCCATTGATAACGTACTGGTCCCCTTTTCGAGTAGCAACGGTTTTTTGTGATCCAGCGTCAGAACCCGCCCCGGGCTCCGTGAGCGCGAAGCAGCCGAGCTTTTTCCCTTGAGCAAGAGGGGTAAGATAGGTAATTTTCTGCTCCTCGTTTCCAAATTTCAGGATGGGCTCGCAGGCGAGGGAATTGTTTACCGACATGATGACAGCTGTGCTGGCGCATGCCCGGGATATCTCCTCCATCGCTATGGCATAGGAGATATAATCGAAATCGGCACCGCCGTAATTTTCCGGTACTGATATCCCCATCAATCCCAGATCGCCCATTTTTACAACGAGCTCTTCAGGAAACCGGGCTGTCTCGTCGAGCTCTGCAGCTATCGGCATTACTTCCTTCAGCGCAAAGTTTCGTGCCATATCCTGGATCATAAGTTGTTCGTCCGTCAGCGCGAAATTCATCATCATTTCTCCTCGGATTCTATTTCGAATTGATCCTGTTTTACCCTCCTGAAAGATTATCCATCGACACGGTTTTCACTCGAGTTTCGCCAAGGACCTTTAGTTAAACTATCACTCTAATAATTAGTTTATATACCATTGAATTTGTTATAATCAGCTATTTTTTCACTAACGTATCTTTCGTTCAACAAACCTGGGCAAATATGTGATCATTTTCCTTTGAACTCCGGCTTCCTCTTTTCCAGAAAAGCCCCGACCCCCTCTCTTCCATCCTGAGTTGCAAATCCAAGGGCAAAGGAATTCAACTCAAGGAAACACCCTTCATGGAGGCTCGCCTCACATCCCTGATTGATCGCTCGCTTCGCCGTGAAAACGGCAAATGGAGCCTTAGACGCAATCTTTTCGGCTATTTTTACCGTTTCATCAACAAGCGAGGAGGAAGGGAAAACCCTGTTAGCCAGCCCGATCTGATATGCCCTTTCGGCGTCGATCGGATCACCCGTGAGAACGAGTTCCTTGGTGATGTTTCTCCCCACGAGTCGGGGCAGCCTTTGCGTACCCCCCATGCCGGGTATGATGCCGAGATTGACTTCCGGCTGTCCGAAAATTGCATTCTCCGAAGCAATAATGAGGTCGCAGGCCATCGCGAGCTCACACCCACCTCCGAGGGCGTACCCATTCACCATCGCGATGATAACTTTAGGGCTTTTCTCAATCATGAATGTCAGCTCCTGGCCCCTTTCTACAAACTCGAACACCTCTTTGGGGGAAAGCTCAAATAAATGCTTCAAATCGGCTCCCGCCACGAATGCTTTGTCTCCTCCCCCCGTGAGAACGACCACCATGATATCTTTCCTGTCGGAAATTCGCCTTATCGCGTCGCTCAAATCTGATATGACATCGTCGTTTAGCGCATTTAACGCCTGTGGCCTGTTCACGGTAAGGAGGACGACTTTCCCTCTCTCCTCCACCAGAAGAGTCTTATATTTCATATTTGCCTCCTCAATCGTAGTGGTAAAAACCCCTTCCCGTCTTTCTCCCGAGCCTTCCCCCCTCCACGAACTTGCGAAGTAGCGGGCAGGGTCTGTATTTTGGATCTCCGAGGCCATCGTGAAGAACTTCCAGTATCGACAAACAGGTGTCGAGCCCGATGAGATCTGCCAGCTCGAGGGGCCCCATGGGATGGTTTGCACCCAGCTTCATTATGTTGTCTATGTCTTCTGCCTTCCCAACACCTTCATAGAGAGCGAAAACGGCCTCGTTTATCATGGGCATGAGAATCCTGTTGATGAGAAAACCGGGATAATCACCCGCAGCCACGGGTATCTTTCCCATTTTTTTGGCCAGGCTCACGACAGTTTCATAGGTATCATCACTCGTTTCGATACCCCGTATTATTTCAACGAGCCGCATGAGCGGAACGGGGTTCATAAAATGCATACCAATTACCCTGTCAGGCCTTTTGGTAACGGCTCCGATTTTGGTTATGGATATGGACGAAGTATTTGTGGCCAGAATCCTGCCGGCGGGTACAACGGAGTCGAGCTTGGTAAAAATATCAAATTTAATGTCTTCCCTCTCGGTGGCTGCCTCCACGACAAAATCTGATCGGGACAATGCTTCGATATCCTCTGTCAAGGTGAGAGATGATAGGTAATTATCTCTATCCCCGCTTGTTATCTTCTCTTTTTCTACAAGTTTTGAAAGCCCGGAAGAAATTTTTTTCTCGCTCGCAGAGAGAACCTGCTTTGAAATATCCTGGATTACCACCTGAAAACCGGCCGTCAGTGACACCTGGGCAATCCCCGTCCCCATCTGTCCTCCCCCTATCACTCCGATTACATTCATCTCCATTTTCCCTCCCCTCATGTGATTTCGACGCACAATGCTACGGCCTCTCCTCCACCGATGCAGAGTGTGGCGATGCCTCTCTTTAACTGCCTACTTACCATCGCATAGAGGAGGGTCGTCAGTATTCTTGCCCCCGACGCTCCTATGGGGTGTCCAAGGGCGACGGCCCCGCCGTTCACATTTACCCTATCCTGATCGAGCCGCAGGCTTCGAATTGCTGCTATTGCAACACCTGCAAAAGCCTCGTTTATCTCCCACAGATCAATGTCCTCAACTTTGAGGTCCAATTTTTCCAGCAACCTGTTGGATGCTTCGATCGGGGCAACGGTGAACCATACCGGATCGAGGCTGGCCGTGGAAAAACCCGTGATTCTCCCTATCGCCTGAATACCCTTCTTTTTTGCAACGTCACTGCCCATCAGTGTCAATGCTGATGCCCCATCATTGATTTTCGACGCGTTGCCGGCAGTCACCGTACCCTCTTTCTGGAAGGCGGGCCTCATTGTGGGGATCTTATCGATCTTGACCCTTCCCGGTTCCTCGTCAACCGCAACGACAATCGGGGCCCCCTTCTTCTGGGTTATTTCGACGGGCACGATCTCATCATCGAATTTGCCGTTTTGCGTGGCATCAAGGGCGCGCTGGTAGCTCAAAATTGCGAACGTATCCTGATCGGCTCTGGATATCTTGTGTTCCTTCGCGAGAATCTCGGCACAGTTTCCCATGTGAATATCGTTGTAAACGTCCCAGAGGCCATCTACGATCATATGATCGAACATGGTTGCGTTACCCATCCTGTATCCGTCCCTCGCCTTATCGAGAAGGTAGGGAGCTCTGGACATGTTTTCCATACCTCCCGCAACGATGATATCGCTCTCGTCGGTCATTATTGACTGCGCCCCGAGCATTACTGCTTTCAGCCCGGATCCGCACACCTTGTTGATTGTGAGCGCCCCCGCGGTAACAGGAATTCCCGCGTAAATCATCGCCTGACGCGCAGGTGCCTGTCCGACGCCGGCTGGCAAAATGTTTCCCATGATCACCTGGTCGACATCATCCTTTGAGATTTTACTCCTCGAAACCGCCTCTTCTATACAAATTGCACCGAGCTTTGGTGCGGGAACGCTGCTCAATGCACCCTGAAAACTTCCAATTGCAGTCCTGACTGCCGAGGTTATGACCACGTCTCTCATTTCGTCCTCCTTTTCCTTTCTGCGTTTAATAATTCCTCAGAGAGTTTCGATTCCATTTTATTGCTATATTCGAGTATCTCTTTTTTCAGTGTTTGCAACTGTTTTATCCTGTCATCTACTTTATCAGCGTGATTTTTAAGCAGGGTGATGAGTTTCGGGAGAACCTTCGTGTTCGTTTTGTGTATCCTGTAAATGTGTTCGAGCTCAACCATCTCTGACAGAGATAAGCCCAGGACTTTGAGCTTCTTTATAAACTTCAGCCGTCGTATTTCCTCATCTGAGTAGACCCTCTTCCCGTGTTCAACCCTTTTGATGCTGTTTAACAGCCCGATCTCTTCGTAATATCTGATTGTCCGAATCGACAAATTCAGGATTTTGGAAACTTCCCCGATCTGATATTTTTTTGCTCTCTCGACCAATCTCCCCACCTTACGTAAGCTGGCAAGTTAATCATACTAGAATTCCGAATCCTGTCAAGGTAATACTATTTTACCCTGAGTGATAGAGGCAGCGCCTGCTCGATAAATAGCAGCCTGGCTTGAGAAAACAAGAGCAAATCAAACTATGTGCGTGCAATGATTCAAGATTGATCGTTTCTATATGAAAAATGTTGTTAGATGCTCGTGTCGCAGCACCTTTCTTCCCATCAGGCAAAGGACATCATGGCCCGCTATATTTTAGGACGGGTTTCCCCGGCAAGCTCTTTCTTCCCTTCGATTTTGTTATCGAAAAAGCGCGTGGTTGGGTAGGCGTAATCGATGTCGTGATGTTCCGAGAATGCGCTCAAAACCATTTCCCATAAATGACTGTCCGTCTCCCTTCTTTTCGTGGGCTCACAGATATACCTCAAGTAGAAGGTAACACCGTAATCTGTGATCTGCGTCCATACCGAGGGGTAGATATGCCGGAAAAAAATCATGTATTTTCTGGAGGCATTTCTGAGTTCCTGATGAAACGTCTCCATGGTTTCTTCGGAAAACTCGTTCACGATGTAGGTCAGTATCTCTTTTGCTTTTTCCCAGTTACTCTCGAATGTTATGGTTAATGATAGCTCGTTCCAGATGTAGTTGAAAGCTTCGTTGTAGTTTGTTATCGACTGCTTGAATATCCACCCGTTCGGGATATGTATCACTCTGCCGGTGCTCTGGTCCCCTCCTGTCCAGACGCCCACCTCCATGAGGGAAAACATGAACATGCGCACGTCGATTACATCTCCCATATGTTTTCCTATCTCTATCCGGTTTCCCAGGGCAAACGGCCTCCTGAATAAAATGAAGAGCCACCCTGCAAAGTTTACGACGAGATCCTGAAGGGCAATTGCGAGGCCGGCAGAGAGAATTCCCACGTAAGCCAAAAGGCCGGTTCCCCGAAGCCAAATCGATCCAATGATGACCAGGACCAAGAAACTTAGGACGTAATTCGTCAGCTTCGTTGCGAGATACCGTACTTGAGAATCCTGAGTTCTATCTATGAGGAGGGCATTTAAAACCCTCCTGAGAAAGAGGTAGGTCAAAAAGATCAGAATTGTTACAATCACCCTGTTGAGGATATCCGCATCTATCCCGATCTGATTGGAAATATATTTCAATATTGATAGGGTTTTTTCCTGGGCCACATTATTACCCGCTCATGAGAGAAATAAATGATATGAAACCCGGCATCTATCTGTCATTCCTGCATCCGTAAACCCTTTTGCTCGAAGAATTCTAGGTACTCGTAAATAATGTCAAAATGCTTCTGTTCCTCATCGGCGAGCAGGTCGTAAAAATGCTTCTCATTGTGGTCTTTGGCCTCATGTGAAAGCTTTTCGTACATCTCCCTTCCTTTGAATTCCAGCGCAAGTGCATCCCGAAGGGCAACCACCTCTTCCTGCGCCAGAACTTTCTCCTTCTTCACCTTTTTCAGCGCTTCTTTAAAGATTGCCGTTTTGTCAGAGGTTGCCGAAAGTGTTATCTTTTCCGGAAAACTCCCTTTCTCCTTGAGCTGTGCGGCAATGCGCTTGATGTCCTCCATATGTTTCAACTCCATCATCGCAAGGTATTCATATATCTCCCTGGTTAAGGGGTCTCCGGATTTTTCAGCAGCTGCCGTGAAAAAATCTCTTCCTTCTTGTTCGAATTTCAAGGCCATTGCTAATGGACCTTTTTTTTCTGGCATGGGATTCCCTCCCTATTTTCGTCATTAAAGAAACATTGTAACTCAATTGAAAACAGTTTTGGAACGAAATTGTATCCTCCCCGGGAATTCAATAATCGACAGACAAAATGATATAGCGGTATACCATCTCTCCCAGATAACAAATCGGAGGAACTCTGAAATCCGGCCCATCCTGGCTCATGTGGTTTGCCACGCGAGTTAAGGTAGCAATCTCCTTGTACAGGTTCAGTTCGTGAGAAAACCTGTTATAGCAGATATTACGAAACATAAATGGGCCCGCGGAGAGTGCCAGTACCAAGGCTTCTCCGGGAAGAGACCATAGCTCCTTCATCATCGTTTCACTCATCATCTCATCCCTGCGAGCCCCGTTATCGGTCAAACCATAGCTCATACAGAGAGCCTGCATGTAGAGACAGATCTTTCTTCCGAGCCTCACCTCTGAATAGCCAGTACCGCTTTTCGCAGCGAGATACCGTGCAACCCTTTCAAGAAACAGGTAAACTTCCTCGGCTCTCCCCCCAATGCCGGGGCACTCCAACGCAAGGTGGAGAGGTTCACGCATATCCAATATGCTCACTTCGAGCGATCCGTCCCTGCGTGGGTGCGAAAAATCAACGTAAAATGGCAGAAAGCCAAATGCAGTGAAAAGCGGGTCTAAGAGAAATGGCGATTCAATCCTGATCGGCTTTCCAATGAATGGGATGTATGTAGGATCTCTTTCCGAAAAGGTGATTCTCCTTTAAAAATGCAGATATCTCTATAATTGATAAATGACCGCGAGAATCACTGCATCTTCATCATCTGCGCAATGGACATGATGGGGGAGACTCGAGTTATAGTAGATGGAATCGCCCTGAAGGAGAATGTCGGTGTATTTATCGAGGATAACTTCAACCCTTCCCGCCAGAACGTAGATAAACTCTTCCCCCTTGTGGATACTCAGCCGCGCTTTTATGTCACCGAGAGGCTTCAGATGCACTATAAAGGGCTCCATCTTTCTTCCCTTTTTTCCTGTACCGAGAGACTCGTAGGTGTAGTCCTCAGAGGCGCCATCTTTCATCGCCACCCTGGAGACGATCTTTCTATCCTCCTTCCTCACGATTGAGAAATCCTTCCCTTCTTCATCGGTGAAAAATGCGCTTACGCTCAAATCCAGAGCGTTTGCAATCTCGACGATCGCGCCAAGCTGTGGGGAAATCATCCTGTTTTCTATCTGCGTCAGTATGGCCGAGCTGAATCCCGTTTTTTCCGCGAGCTCCTGAACCGTTAAACCCGCTTCCTCTCGCTTTCTTCTGATCGTTTCTCCAACTTTTACTTCGTCGCTGACTCTTTGCTCTTCGGTGCTCCCGCTCTCCTTTGCCATCTTCTCCAAAATCGTCTCGATGGATTCATCCCTGTCTCTCTTTGACAACTCTTCCTCCTTCCAAAATGGCTTCAACATTTAAAGGTATGAGCTTTTCATACCGTTTAGATATTACCCTGGGCAGGCAGTCGATAAGCGTGTCAACACGCACTACCCCCGATATTTGTACGAAAGCTCCGAGTGCCACCATGCTCGCCAGTTGTTGGGTTCCTATTTTCTCGGCTATGTCATTCGCGGGAAGTAAATAGAGTGCCACATCGTTTCGATTTTCCTGTCTGTTATCACAGAGAGAAGAATTTACCACTACCGTAGCATCCGGTTTTACCTTGTCAATGTACTTTGCCAGTGAAGGGCCGTTCATAGCTATTAATGCCATGGGGTTTCCAATGACCGGTGACCCTATTTCTTCATCGGAAATTATGACGGTGCAATTGGCAGTGCCACCCCTCATCTCTACACCGTACACGGGGAAATAGGTTACTTTCCTCCCCTCGTAAATTCCTGCTATGGAGAGGAGATTGCCGATCATCAATATCCCCTGCCCGCCAAATCCCGCGATCACCACATCCTGATACATGAATCCCGGATCCTAAATGAAGTCGCCATGTTTTCTGTGCTTGAACTCCATAAGAGGGAAGAAGGACACCATCTCCGTTGTGACTCTCTCATTTGCCTCAGCCGGCTTGAGCCGCCAGTTTGTCGGACAGGCGGAAAGGATTTCGACCATGGAAAACCCCACTTCCCTCCCTTGAACCTGGAACGCTGTCAGGACGGCTTTTTTCGCTTGCCTTATCTGTTGCGGAGACGAAACGGCGACCCGCGCGCTGTAGGCAGTCCCTTCAAGTGTCGAGATCAACTCAGCCATTTTTATCGGGTAACCGTCGTTCTTAAAATCTCTCCCCCTCGGGGTTGTCGTCGTTTTCTGACCGAGCATCGTCGTAGGCGCCATCTGCCCGCCCGTCATCCCATAAGTGGTGTTGTTCACAAAAATTACGGTGATATTCTCTCCCCTGTTCGCAGCATGGATGACTTCCGATGTTCCGATCGCGGCAAGGTCACCATCCCCCTGGTACGTAAAAACAAAGCGATTCGGCAAAGACCGTTTTACTCCCGTTGCTACAGCACTTGCCCTGCCATGAGGGGCATCGATAACATCCACGTTGATATAGGTAGAGAGAAATACTGAACACCCCACCGATGCTACGCCTATTGTCTTTTCCCGTATGCCGAGTTTATCGATGGTTTCACAGACAATCCTGTGAATGATACCGTGATGACAACCGGAACAAAAGTGTGTAGCCACATCACGAAGTGAATCTGGCCGCTTAAAAACCTTTTTCAAAGGCGAAGGTTTGCTCACGAACTTTCTCTCCCTTGCTTGCCTTTTCGATGACGTCAAATATCTCCTCCGGCGTGAGTAACTGGCAGGGTCTGCCATAGAATTCAATTTTGTCATGCTCGAAGGAAGAACGTTTTACATCATCTATCATCTGGCCGGTATTCATCTCAAGCACCACAACCCGTTTCATTGTACGAACAGCATCTTTTAGTTGTATTGAAGGAAAGGGGTAAAGCGTGATGGGCCGGAAAAGCCCTGCTCTCACCCCCTTTTTGCGCGCCCACTGTATCGCCGTTTTCGCCACCCTCGCTGCCGTACCGAATGCAACCAGGCCAATTTCGGCATCGTCCAGGCAGTAAGACTCAAACAGAACATCATCTCGCTCCATCCTGCTGTATTTTTCGGCGAGCTTCCAGTTGTGCACCTCGATCGAGTCATCTTTGAGGAAAAGGGATGAGACCTGTCTTGTTTCCCTACCGGCGCATCCGGTGATGTGCCAGGAACGGTCGAGTTCACATATGGGCTCATAAGGTTTTTCAATGAAGGGTTCCTTCATCTGCCCGATTATTGCATCGCCGAGAATCATGGCGGGATTTCTATACTTGTCTGCCACATCGAAGGCACGCATCGTTAGGTCATGCATTTCCTGAACGGAATGGGGAGCAAAGACCGGAGTCCTATAATCGCCGTGCCCGCCTCCTCTCGTAGCCTGGAAATAATCTCCCTGTGATGGATTAATGCCCCCGAGCCCGGGTCCCGACCTCGAAATATTGACGATAACTGCAGGAATTTCCATTCCCGCAAGGTATGAGATTCCCTCCTGCATAAGGGATATTCCGGGCCCGGAAGACGAGGTCATCACCCTCTTCCCCGTTGCTGCCGTCCCGATAATGAAGTTTATAGTCGCTACTTCGCTTTCTGCCTGCAGAAAAACTCCACCCAGACCGGGTAAATGTTCGGCCAGGTATTCGGGGATGTCATTTTGGGGAGTAATAGGATACCCGTAATAATACCTGCAACCTGCATTAATTGCACCCCTGCAGATCGCTTCGTTCCCCTTGAGAAACTCAAGGTTCAACACATCACCTCCATACCTCTATTGCAACGTCCGGGCAGGTTTCCCCGCATATCGAGCACCCGGTGCATTCATCCGGTTTTTCGAAAAGAGCAAAGTAGTATCCCTGATCGTTAATGCTCGGTCCTATTGCGATGCATTCTCTCGGGCAATAGGTAGCGCAGAGCGCACACCCTTTGCACCTTTGTTTTCTGATCTCTATCCGCGGCATCGCAAACTCCTTTGAAGTATCCTCTTCCTATTTTAATAGAATAGATAGTGGGTCGTTTGTAAATATCGGATAGTTTTTGGATGGGAACGCAATACGAGAGAGTTGGTTCGCGCACCTCCCTTGAAGAATCGCACACCGCTGAGCAGCTCTCCATCGGTAACTCCTGTTGCAGCAAACATTATCTTTCCCGGGGCAAGATCCTCCATGGTGAAGACTTTCTCGACATTTTTTATCCCCATTTTCTTTGCTCTCTCTATCTCCTCTCTGTTCCTCGGTTTGAGGATCCCCTGAAAATTTCCCCCCATGCATCGAAGCGCAGCAGCAGCGAGAACCCCTTCCGGGGCACCACCCGTTCCCATGAGCACGTCCACACCCGTATCTTCTTTCGCGGTGGCTATTGCGGCGGCAACATCTCCGTCAGAAATCAAACGTATCATCGCACCCGCTTTGCGAACTTCATCGATGAGCTTCTCGTGTCGGGGCCTGTCGAGCATAACCACCGTCAGCTCTTCAACGGGTCTCTCCAGCGCTTTCGAGATCGCCTCGAGATTCTCGGTTGGCGACTTTGCAATATCGATGACTCCTGCAGCCTGTGGACCGACGGCGATTTTCAACATATATGTATCCGGTGTGTAAAAAAAGGATCCTTCCTCCCCGACGGCTAACACCGAGAGAGCGTTGGTGCCGCCTGTGGCCACGATGGTTGCCCCTTCCAGAGCGTCAACGGCGATGTCGACGACCGGCTCATCTGCGCCGCCAACTACCTCATTGATAAAGAGCATCGGGCTATCGTCTTTTTCACCTTCCCCGATTACGACCCTTCCTCTAAAATTGACTGATTCCAAAGCTTTTCTCATTGCCTTAACAGCTACCATGTCCGCATTGATGCTGTTGCCCCGGCCCATAGCTCTCGCAGCAGCCATTGCAGCATCCTCGGTTACTCTTACCGCTTCTAGAGCGAAATTTCTATAAAGCATCCCTCACCTTCTTAAGTTTTTTTACAATTTCTTCCGGAGGCCGAATAACTTTTCCCTCCTTGTCGGTGAAGGCATGTTCAGTAAACCCCGTGGTGAGTGTCTCGCCTCCTGATTCGATTCTGTAGGCAAAACGAATGCGCACCTTTTCTATACGCTCAATTCCGGAAAATATTCTGATTTCATCGTCATATCTCGCCGGCCGGAGATACTTGCAACCCGTCTCGATCACAGGGAGGTGAATTCCCTGGTCAGTCAGATCCCTGTACGAGATGCTGTTTGTTCTGAGAAGTTCGACCCTTCCGATTTCAAACCACCGGAGGTAATTCCCGTAGTACGCTATACCCATGGCATCCGTATCGCCGAAGATAACTTTCACCTTGTGAACTTCCCTCATCGTTTATTGTCCAGGAGGAGAGAAACAAGTTCAAACCCCCTTTCAACGAACAGACTCGTCTTTCTCGCTTCATCTTCCGTGTACCTCTCAGCGGAAAATTTGCCTCTTCCGCCAGGCCCCGGGTAGATAACGAAGGGCACCGGTTCATTTGAATGCGTTCTTATCGCAACCGGTGTTGGATGGTCAGGAAGAAAGAGGACCCTCATACCGCCATCTTTTTTCAACTTGTCCAGTATAGGCCCTAATATGTGCCGGTCGATATCTTCTATAGCTTTTACCTTGGCAGCCGGATCTCCATTATGCCCCGCTTCGTCCGGCGCTTCCACGTGAACAAGAACGAAGTCATTCCGCTGAAGCTCTTCGAGACAGGATTTCCCCTTTCCCGCGAAATTCGTGTCAAGGTAACCCGTTGCCCCCAAAACTTCGACAATGTTCAACCCGGCGTAAAGTCCGATCCCCCGTATCAGGTCCACCGCTGCAATTACAGACCCCTCCAAACCAAATTTGTCCCTGAACAGAGGAATTTTCGGTGCCTTTCCCTGCCCCCACAGCCAGACGGAGGTAGCCCTATCCCTGCCCTCCTCTTCTCTTTTTCGGTTCAAGGGGTGGTTTCTAAAAACCACCTCAGACCGTTTCATCACTTCTATCAGAAAATCCGACCCCTCACCCGTCGGGAGATGGTCTCTGATGTTCTTCCCCATAATGTCATGGGGGGGGACCGTTTTTACCCCCTCCTTTCCATTGTGCCAGACCATGAGGTTCCTGTAGCTCACACCGGGGTGGAATTCGACGCGGAGATCATCTATTGCGTCGTTTAATTCTTCGAGAAGTTCCCGGGATTCCTCCGTTGATATGTGGCCTGCCGAATAGTCGAACATTTTCCCCTGTGGGATGCCCCCCTCAATCGTCACCATATTGCATCGAACGGCAACATCGCTGTCGGAAATTTCGACCCCTATGGAGGCAGCCTCAAGAGGCGATCTCCCCGTGTAATACTTTTGCGGGTCGTAGCCGAGAATGCTCATGTTTGAAACGTCGCTTCCCGGATACATATCCGCGGGTACTATCTGGACCAGCCCGCACAAACCGTTTTTCGCCATAAAGTCTGCGTTCGGTTTTCTTGCGGCTTCAAGAGGCGTCATGTTTCCCAGCGCCTCTATTTTCCAATCAGCCATACCATCGCCGATGACTATCACGTACTTCATAGTCGCTTCCTAGAAACCGAGTTGTTCGATTACTTCCCGTAAAACGGGTTGAACCGTGACGGGTCTTGAGGCCTGTTTTACCGCAATGTCGGGGTCCTTCAAACCGTGTCCCGTAAGCGTTATAACGATGGTTTCACCAACGTTAAAATATCCTTCATTCGATAATTTTATCACACCGGCTATCCCGGCTGCCGAGGCCGGTTCGCAAAAAATACCCTCTGTTGATGCAACCATCTTGTAGGCGTTTAATATTTCGTCGTCGCTTACCATGCCGATGAGCCCTCCCGATTCATCCCTCGCGGCAACCGCACCCTCCCAGGAAGCAGGATTCCCTATGCGAATTGCCGTTGCCACCGTCTCCGGCTTGTTGAGGGGATGACCTCTCACAATTGGGGCGGCGCCTTCGGCCTGAAACCCGAGCATCCTGGGCAGAGTCTTGATCACTCCCCGCTCAAAATACTCTTTGTATCCCTTCCAGTATGAAGTGATATTACCCGCGTTGCCGACGGGCAGGACATGGCAGTCAGGTGTTATTCCGAGAGTATCGCAAACCTCGAAGGAAGCGGTTTTTTGTCCTTCTATCCTGAAAGGGTTGATCGAGTTTACGAGAGTTATGGGATACTTCTCAGATACCTCTTTGACAATTTCGAGGGCCTCATCGAAGTTGCCTTTCACCTGTATGATCTTCGCTCCGTGAATGATGGCCTGGGACAACTTGCCAAACGCTATCTTTCCCTCGGGGATGAGGACGTATGCTTTCATATTGGCCTTTGAAGCGTACGATGCTGCAGAAGCCGAGGTGTTTCCCGTAGATGCGCATATTACTGCCGTTGCTCCCCGCTCTTTGGCAGCTGAAACTGCCATCGTCATCCCCCTGTCCTTGAAGGATCCCGTCGGATTTGCTCCTTCGATTTTAACGTGTATATCGAGGTTCGGATTGATTCTGCCCGCGAGATTGTTGGCGCGCAACAGAGGCGTGTTCCCCTCAAAAAGGGTGATGATATTTTCATCCGAAACGGGGGGCAAGAACTCCCGGTATCTGCGCACCACTCCTTTCCAATCCATTTCGTTTCTCTCCCTCAAAGATTGCTTTCGATCCTGATGAGCTTGGTCTTGTCGAGAACCACAGAAAGTTCGTCTATTTCCCGCAGTGCTTTTTTCAGATCGCTTTCCCGCGCCTCGTGAGTGAGAATGACAATGGGGACGTCTTTCTCTTTTTTCCTCCCTTTCTGTATGACGGAGGCGATGCTTATATGGTTCTTCCCGAGAATCCCCGATATTGCGGAAAGCACTCCGGGTTTGTCGATAACAATAAACCTCAGGTAGTACTCTGAGATCACATCGGCCACGTTTTTGACCTCGACTCTGCCACCATCGGATTGAAAACCCGAAAAGGGAAGACGCTTTTTCGCGCCGGCCCTGATTGTCCTCGCTATATCAACGATATCCCCGACGACGGCACTCGCTGTCGGATCCTTCCCGGCACCGCTGCCAAAGAACAGGACGGGGCCCACAAAATCACCGGTAACATATATTGCATTATATGCTTCCCCCACGGTCGAAAGGAGGTGGCCTTTCGGGATCATCGTGGGATGTACCCTCGCTTCGATTTTTTCCCCTTCCCTCTTGGCGATGGCCAGGAGCTTGATCTCGAAACCAAATTCCGATGCGAACTCCAGGTCCAGAGGTGTAATTTCTCTGATCCCCTCAACGTAAATATCGTGAAAATCGAGATATTTCCCCGTCGTCAANNGTCGTCAACCAGATGAGTATCGAAAGTTTATGAGCGGAATCTACTCCGTCTACATCGAGGGTCGGATCAGCCTCTGCAAGTCCGATCTTTCTTGCTTCATCCAGGACGCGGGAAAAATCCTTGCCCTGCCGGGACATCCGCGTGAGTATGTAATTTGCTGTTCCGTTGATAATTCCGAACAGTTCCTGAATCATATTCCCCGCAAGACTTTCTCTCAAAGCCTTTAAGATGGGAATGCCACCGGCAACGGTCGCCTCAAAGCCTATCTCTACCTCTTCATTTTCTATCTCTCTGATTATGTAATCCCCCTTCTCGGCCAACAGTGCTTTGTTCGCCGTCACGACATGCTTTCCCCTTCGCGCTGCTTCAATGAGATACGTTCCCGCCTCTTCGGTGCCCCCGATAAGTTCGACGATGATGTCTATGTCAGGTTTATTGATGAGCTGATAGGCATCGGTGGTAAAAATGTCCGGCGGAATGTCTGCATGATCTTTTTTCTGCAGGTCCAGGTCTGCTACTCCATGAACAACGACGGGACACCCCACTTTCTTCTCGATCAGGACGCTGTTTTTCTGCAGCATAGAATATACGCCGGTTCCAACGGTCCCAAGGCCGATGATCCCAACTTTTATTGATCTCATCGATGACTACCTCTTGACCTCTATGGCTTTATAATCTCCTTCGAGAACCCGTTTTATCCCGCGTACTGCCTGTCTTATCCTGTGTTCGTTCTCAACGAGGGCAAACCGCACGTAACCCTCTCCATGTTCGCCAAATCCCACACCGGGGGAAACAGCAACCTTTCCGTGACTGACCAGAAGTTTGGAAAATTCCAGTGAGCCCGTTTCCAGGAAGTTATCGGGTATTTTGGCCCAAACGAACATCGTCCCCTTGGGGGGTTCGATTTTCCAACCGGCCCTATTCAGGCTCTTGACGAGGGTATTTCTTCTCTTCCGATAAATGTCGGTTATCTCTTTGACGACGTCATATGGCCCATTGAGGGCGATGATGGCAGCTATCTGGATTGGCTGAAACATACCGTAATCGAGATAGCTTTTCACCCTCGCCAGGGCATGGACCATAGCGCTGTTTCCCACACAGAAGCCGACCCTCCACCCGGGCATGCTGTACCCCTTCGACATCGAATAGAGCTCAACGGCAACATCCTTTCCCCCTGGAACCTGCAATATCGAGGGCGCCCTGTAACCATCGAACACGATATCTGCATAGGCGAGGTCGTGAATTATGTACATATCGTTTTCCCGGGCAAAGTCGACTAGTTTGACAAAGAATTCATACCCGACAACTTTCGTGGTCGGATTGTGGGGAAATGATATGATCAAAACACGGGGCCGTGGCCAGAGAGTCTTGACCGCTTTTTCGAGAAGAAAGAGAAAGTCCTCCTCCTCTGACATCAGATTCACTCTCCTTACATCAGCATTTGCGATGATAACCGAATAATAGTGTATGGGGTATGTGGGATCAGGCACGAGCGCAATGTCACCTGGCCCCATTGTCGCGAGTACCAGGTGGGACAGCCCTTCTTTCGCTCCGATTGTGGCGATCGCCTCACTGTCCGGGTCCAGATCGACATCAAAATGCCTCTTGTACCAGTCGCAGATGGCAAGCCTCAATTTAAGAATTCCCCGCGATACAGAATACCTGTGGTTTTTGGGATTTTTTACCGCCTCCACCATCTTTTTCACAACGTGACTGGGTGTGGGTATGTCCGGGTTTCCCATACCCAGGTCAATGATATCCTCTCCCTGCCTTCTCAATTGCATTTTCAACTCATTTACCACGTTGAAGACGTAAGGGGGGAGTCTCTTTATCCGCGGAAATTGTTCCATTTTTTCTACCCTTTAAATAATTGAATTTAAACTATAAAATGCTAAATCAATTGCTCCTGCTTGTCAATGAATGTCCCTTACACGAAGGCAAAATCAATTCTCTCTCCCCACATCGACCGAACATGGGAGCGGAGACCCTTGTTTCCCGCTGCCGACAACTCCGGGTCTTTGGTGATGATCTCGAATGCAAGATCCCGGGCTTCTTTGAGAATACGGCTGTCGCGTATTATGTTTCCAAAGATCAGATCGGGTATCCCCGCCTGCCTTGTTCCGACAAAATCTCCGGGCCCCCTGATTTTCAAATCTTCCTCAGCAACCTTGAACCCGTCGGTAGTTCTTACAACTACTTCGAGCCGACGTCTTGCATCATCAGACGGCTTCCCCCCCGTTACCAAAAAACAGTATGACTGTTTCTCGCCTCTTCCCACTCTCCCCCGCAACTGGTGGAGCTGGGAAAGACCAAATCTCTCGGCATGCTCTATTACCATTACGTTTGCTGAAGGCACATCGATGCCAACCTCGATAACTGTCGTGGAAACGAGGATCGATATGAGCCCCTTCCTGAACCTATCGATGACTCTCTCCTTTTCCTCGGCCTTCAGCCTTCCATGGATCAGTGCCGTCTCCTGATGGGGAAAAATATCGTTTTTCAGGTGGTGGTACATTTCGGTAGCGGCCTTTACATCTAATTTTTCTGACTCCTCGACGAGCGGATACACGATGAAAGCCTGGCCATTTCTTTTCACTTCATCACAGATAAATTCGTAAAGCTCATCGCGCTGCCATTCATAGATGATGCGGGATTCCACTGGCGTCCTGCCCGGAGGCATCTCGTCGATTATCGACACATCGAGATCTCCGTAGAGTGTCATTGCAAGCGTTCGGGGAATGGGAGTGGCCGTCATGACGAGGAGATGAGGGGATTTCCCTTTCAGCTTCATCTTCAACCTCTGATAGACACCGAACCGGTGCTGCTCGTCGACGATTACAAGAGCGAGACTGTGAAACGAAACATCCTCCTGGATGAGAGCGTGTGTTCCAACGACGATATCCACTCTCCCGGTAGCAAGGTATTCTTTTATTCGGTTTTTTTCACTTCCCGAAACAGAAGCAGTGAGAAGCCGCACCTCAAGGTCCAAATCCGACGACAGTTCGGAAAAATTCTTGAAGTGCTGCTCTGCAAGAATCTCTGTGGGCGCCATGACAGCCACCTGGTAACCTCTGTGCCATGAGATCATCGAGGCGATCCACGCGACGATAGTTTTTCCGGAACCAACGTCTCCCTGAAGCAGCCTCCTCATCGGCTCGCTGCTCTTCATATTGATCAGGACCTCATTGACGACCTTTCTCTGTGCTTCTGTGAGTTCAAATGGGAGCCTTTTCTTAATTTCGTCGACGATCGCTCTGTCCCAGGGTATGGCAACCCCGATCTCCCTGCTTGCAAGATGTTTTTTCCTGGCCAACCCCAGTTGAAGGGAAAAAAACTCGTCAAAAATAATCCTCCTGTGAAACAGGCTTTTGAAATTTCTGTACTCATCGACGTTCACATCGTCGCCGGGGAGATGCACGTTTCGGAGCGCATCACCGAGAAATGGAAGCTTTTCTCTTTTTAGCAGGTATTCCGGCAGGGGGTCGGCAATTTCGCTGCTGTGGGAATTGACGACGCTCAAAATGATCTTCCTCAATACTCTCTGGTGGACGCCATCAACTTCCGAATAGATCGGTGTGATCTTTCCATGGTCGTAGGAAGGAGCTGGCTTGGCTCCGTCGGGAAATGAAACCTCTGGATGGAGAATCTCGAGCCTGCCTTGATAATATTTTGCGTTGCCATAAACGAGAACATTTTTCCCGTCAATGTAAATGGCTCTCCACTTTTTCAGATTATAATTTAACCACTTAAGACACATCGTCCCCGTTTCGTCTTCAATGTAAACCTCGAAACAGCCAGCTCCCGAAAAGAATCTGACTTCCCCGGACCGGATTATTTTTCCCCTGATCAAAAAGGTTCCCTCATCCCTAATCTCAGAAATCGGAGTGATCCTTCGTCTGTCCTGATAGTCTCTCGGGAAAAAATAGAGAGCATCCTTTACCGTGTATAGTCCTTTCCTCTCCAGCTTCTCGTACAACTTCGGGCCGACACCTTTAACGTAGCGAAGGCTCTTGTTTAGCTTTTCCGGATTCATTTTGCAGATATCTTCTCGGAACGATGAAATTCCTGGAGACTCATGACCCTGAATTTTTCCTTCTTCATTCTGTTCAATGCCATTGCTGCTGCCTTTGCCGCAGCGATGGTTGTAAAATATGGTATCCCATAGTTAAGAGCGGTTCTGCGGATGTAAAAAGAATCGGCTTTCGATTTGGCCCCGAGCGGTGTGTTGATCACCGCTGATATCTCTTTATTCTTTATAAGATCTGCAACGTGGGGCCTTCCCTCGTTGATCTTGAACACCTCCTCAGAAAAAATCCCGTTCTCGCGGAGGAAATTCGCCGTCCCCACGGTCGCAATGAGCGAAAAACCGGCGTGAACGAGGTTTTTGGCAACAACGATTATGGAATTCTTGTCCTCATCTCTTACGCTTATGAACGCCTTTCCCTCAGCGGGGAGAAGGTTTCCTGCGGCTATCTGTGATTTTGCAAAGGCGATATCAAAACTGGTGTCGATACCCATCACTTCCCCGGTTGACTTCATTTCCGGTCCGAGAAGCGTGTCCACACCGGGAAATTTGATAAAGGGGAAAACAGCCTCCTTCACGCAAATGTGTCTCGGGATGATTTCTTTGGTAAAGTTGAGATCTTTCAATTTTATTCCCACCATCACCTTCGTCGCGAGTTTGGCGAGCGAAACGCCGATGGCTTTGCTGACGAAAGGTATGGTCCTTGAGGCCCTCGGGTTGACTTCGAGAATGTACAGATCGTTATCCTTGAGTGCGAATTGAACGTTCATCAACCCGACGACCGAAAGCTCTCTGGCGATATTCTTCGTCTGTCTGATAATTTCTCTTATGACTTCCCTTTTCAATGAGTAGGGGGGAAGTGAGCACGCGCTATCACCGGAATGAACGCCGGCCTCTTCAATATGCTCCATGATCCCTGCGACCACTGTGGTTTCTCCATCAGAAATAGCGTCCACATCGATTTCGATCGCATCCTCGAGAAAGCTGTCTATGAGGACGGGTCTCTCCCCCGAAACAATAACAGCCTCTCTCATATACCCGAGAAGTGATTCATTGTCGTGAATTATTTCCATTCCTCTCCCCCCGAGGACGTAGGATGGGCGGATAAGGACGGGGAAACCTATCTCGTTTGCAATTTCAAGAGCTTCTTCTACAGATGTGGCAGATCCGTTAGGAGGTTGGGAAAGACCAACGCGTTTCAGCATTGAAGCGAACCTTTCCCTGTCCTCGGCGATATCTATCGACTCGGGGGAAGTCCCCAGTATATTGACACCGGCCGATCCAAGAGAAACGGCAAGCTTGAGGGGCGTCTGTCCCCCAAACTGTACGATGACCCCCTCGGGGTTTTCCTGCTCTATGACCCGCATGACATCCTCGAAGGTAAGCGGTTCGAAATAAAGCTTGTCCGATGTGTCGTAATCGGTGCTCACGGTTTCGGGGTTGCAATTGATCATGATCGTTTCGAATCCCTCCTCCCTGAGCGCGAATACGCTCTGAACACAGCAGTAATCAAACTCGATTCCCTGTCCAATCCTGTTTGGCCCTGCGCCAAGTATTACCACGCTCTTTTTCCCGCTCTTTTCGGACTCGTCTTCAGTCTCATAGGTAGAGTAGAGATAGGGTGTGTAGGCTTCAAACTCTGCGGCACAGGTGTCAACCAGCTTGAAAACCGGCAGCACCCCCACGCTCTTTCTCAGGTTGAGAATATCTTTCTCCGAAACCCCCACGATTTCAGATATCTTGGCATCTGAAAAACCCATGGATTTAATTTTTTTCAGGTATGCGGGAAGCCATGCGGGAACGCTTCCCCCGCTGGCGGCGGCCTTTATCTCTTTCTCTGCATCTTTGATAGTTCCCTCTTCGTCGATAATTTGCCTTATGTTCCAGAGAAACCAGCGGTCTATACCGGTAAGTTCGTGAATCCTTTCCGTACTCAGTTTCTCACGGAAAGCCTCCCCGACAAAGAGGATCGTCTTGCTGTTTGAGAATTTAAGTTTTTCTTCAATGATTTCTTTTCGCCTCGATTCTGGAAAATCAGGGGGGAGAGGGTTATCGAATCCCTTCAGATCGTTTTCCAATGAACGAAGAGCTTTCTGAAGGGATTCCTTGAATGTTCTACCAATAGCCATTACCTCCCCGACGGATTTCATCTGCGTTCCGAGCCTATCTTCGGTTTGAGGAAATTTCTCGAAGGTAAATCGCGGAATTTTGGTTACCACATAATCGATGGAGGGCTCAAATGATGCGGGAGTCTCTTTCGTGATATCATTTCTCAGCTCGTTGAGGGTATATCCGACAGCAAGTTTGGCCGCTATTTTCGCGATGGGAAATCCCGTCGCCTTCGACGCGAGGGCAGACGAGCGCGATACCCTGGGGTTCATTTCGATAATGACCATTTCACCTGTATCCGGTTTTACAGCGAATTGAATGTTGCTTCCTCCCGTATCCACACCGATTTCGCGTATTATTGCAATAGCCGCGTCTCTCATTATCTGATATTCCTTGTCGGTGAGTGTTTGAGCCGGTGCCACCGTTATGCTGTCGCCCGTGTGGATACCCATGGGATCGAAGTTTTCAATGGAACATATGATGACCACGTTATCGTTTGGGTCCCTCATCACCTCGAGCTCAAATTCTTTCCAGTTGGCGACGGATTCCTCCACGAGAACCGTCCCCTTCGGTGACGCGTCGAGGCCCCACTTGACCATCTCTTCGTATTCTTCCCTGTTATATGCAATGGAGCCTCCCGTGCCACCGAGGGTGAATGACGGCCTGATCACCGCTGGAAATCCCACGTGCTCGATCGCCCGGAAGGACTCATCTATTG
>JABAOH010007645.1_pt1 | contig 37891 bp, 23 predicted proteins | sample 7062181 | NCBI WGS metagenome assembly JABAOH01 (sample SAMN14538630, study PRJNA623070) | marine sediment metagenome | biome: marine biome [ENVO:00000428]; feature: marine pelagic biome [ENVO:01000023]; material: deep marine sediment [ENVO:00002113]; isolation source: pool of 5 deep marine... | reverse complement strand
TTGATATGGTCAGGAAAAAGGACAAGGATATCGGCTATGCAACGGTGGCAAGAACTTTAAAGCTTCTGGCGGAATCCGGACTTTGCAGGATGGTGGATTTCGGTGACGGCGTTCAACGGTTTGAGCACAAATATGGACATGAGCATCACGACCATTTGATTTGTACCAAATGTGGGAAATTTGTGGAGATATACAGTAAGAAACTGGAGACGTTGCAAGAAGAGCTGGTAAGAAAACATGGTTATACCCAGGAGTATCACAAACTGGATATTTTTGGGATATGTCATCGCTGTGGGCGGAAAAGTAAGAAGGAAAAAAAGTAGCATGAAAGTTAGTTGTGTAAAATATTTTTTTAATAAATGAATGAGAATGAATATCAATATCAGAAACATATTTTCATCGATACGTTTAAAGAGGTTGTATTTTGTTAATTAGTTCCTGTTGCGGAAACAATATTTGTCATTCCCGCGAAAGGGCTTGTTGAAAAAGTCGAGATTGCTTCGTCGCTGCGTTGCTCGCAATGACATAAAGTGCATTCTCAGGTCATTGCGAGCGATTTGAAAAATCGCGTGGCAATCTCAAAATGTTCATTTTGAACTTTGGCAACAGGCCAGAAAGCGGGAATCCAGTTTTTTCGCTCTGGACCCCTGCTTTCGCAGGGGTGACATCATCGATTTTCGTTTTCCGCAACAAATACTAATTTTAATGTTAACTCTAATTTGTAAAGGAGCATGTAGTATGTTGTTAAAAACCAGGAAACAAACAAATTATTATGTAATGTTGCTTTTAGTTCTGCTGGGTGCCAATTTGGCAAGAGGAGACCGGAGAAGCTATGTCTGGACGTATGAATATATGACTATGCCGAAAGGGCATTCCGAGCTGGAATACTACCTGACGCATAAGGTGACGGATTTTCACAAATATGATAAAAAGAATACCTGGCAGCCCCAGCTTGAGTTTGAATATGGCCTGACCGACAGATGGGACATAGCCGTTTATCAGAGGTGGCAGCAGACAAACACCGATGCGGATGATGAGTTTGAATATACGGGCACCAAGTTAAGAACGCGATACCGTTTTGGGGAGAAAGGGATGTATCCATTGGACACGCTGTTATACCTGGAATATATAAAGCCTGACGGCTCAGACGCACCGGAAATTATGGAAGGTAAGCTCATTTTAGCAAAAGATTTTGGCAAATTAAATATTGCTTACAACCAGATACTTAAGGTTGGAATTAATAACGAGGGGGGCAATGAAAACGAATACGCTTTGGGTGTGAGCTATGAGTTTAATCCAAGCTGGAAAGTTGGACTCGAAACGACCGGCAATTACACCGAAGACAAGTATTACCTTGGGCCGACGGTTTCCTGGGCAAGCGAAAAGTTTTGGGTCGGGCTTGGTGCTCTCAGGGGGCTTAACGATAGAAGCGATGATCTGAAGTTCAGATTAATAATCGGCTTTCCGTTTTAGCTGCTTGGTTTGCATTTGGGGGCTGGGTGGCCGCTCAGAGGCGGCAATTCTCCGGTTGAGACTTTAATTTAAGAAGGTTGTGATTATGGGCAAGAAGTTATCAATGTGGCTGCTTGGAGCAATCGGTCTTTTGGCATTAGTGTACGGATGTCAAAATATGGCGGTGCAAATGAGCAAAGGCCAGATGTTGTACCACGCAAAGTGCTCGTCTTGCCATAATATAATTGAGCCGAGCCGCCACGACCAACAAACATGGGACATATACGTTGAGAAATACGGTAAGAAAATGACAGCCGAAGAAAAACGAGCGGTTTTGCAGCACCTGGTGGGCCTTGACTAATCTATTTCTTCTCGTCTTTGTGAGCTGAGCGCTTGAGGCCGAAATGGTAATTCATCAGGAGGGTGTACAAAAAGAAAACATCGAGCAACAAGTCGCCACCCGATGTTTTCCGGAGGGGAGAAAAAATCGATTTTTAACTTCTTTTTATTATCGGCAGCGGCGCAATCACACTTTAACCGAAAATAGGCGGTTTCGCTTCGAAAAGCCGAATTTATACTTTTGCATATCCTTGTAAGTCATTACGTTATAAGCGGATAAAGGTTCAGGATTTTCCTTCTAAATTCGGATATTTCGTCCCTGCACGCTGTTTACAGCTCTTAGCTTCATACTCCCGATGCGGCCCCTGCAAGGGCATTATGAACTTCGACCAAAATTCAAACCTGCGAGATGCAAACTAAGAATATCCATAGGGCGTAGTAAACTTAGTTTTTGAAAAAAGTTACACAAGTGGTGGGACGATGATTTTTAAAGAGCAGATTGAAAACAGCAGCCAAAAAAGCTAAACTGGGTATGATAGAAGCGGGTGGTTGAGCAGTTGTCCAAGTTTTCTCTCTTTGATGGGAGACGAGTTCATAATGGACTCTGACCAGGAACTAATCGAATTGGTAAATCAAGGCGACCCGGACGCCTTCGAAGTGCTCTACTACCGGTATCGGGATTGGGTTTATCGTTTAGCCTGGCGATTTACCGGCAACCAGCAGGACGCCCTGGATGTCCTCCAGGAGACCTTTACCTACCTGCTGGGTAAGTTCCCCGGCTTTGAACTTACCGCTTCAATGACGACGTTTCTTTATCCAGTGGTAAGGCATATCTCTTTAACTGTACGCAGTAAAAGCCGTCGTTTTACTTCTGATAAAGAAATATTAAGCGAAATAACCGCGCCTGCTTTGAAAGATGCTCAAAGCAGCCGAGCGGAGCTGGCCGCTGTCCTGACAGTTTTGCCCGATGAGCAGCGGGAAGTCCTGCTGATGAGATTTGTCGATGATATGACTTTGCAGGAAATAGCCACCGCTCTTAATATCCCCATAGGCACGGTAAAATCCAGACTGCATCACGCCCTAAAAACACTCCGCCAGGACCGCCGGACACAAGATTATTTCCTCGAATGAGTAAGAAACCTTTCACGGCGGAAAAAATCTTAAAAAACTTTGAACTTTTTAAGCGGTTTGTGTGCTTAATATATAGGAGTTACGATTATGGCTAACAAAAAAGGACATTTTGAAGAGGATTTGGATTTGAGAGTTAGTCCGAAATTCTCGGAAGATTTAAGTACCCTGTTCAAGCCGAAATTTTCAGTACCGCCCGAATTAGACAGGGCCATTATGGACCAGGCCAATCGGCGCCTTGTTCAAAGGCATTGGCGGCACCGAATTTTCCATCATATCAGTATTTGGCGGATTGCTGCGGCAGCGGCTGTTATTATTTTTGCATTCAGCCTGAATCTAACGCAAAAGCCCGGGCCGACTACAACTTCCTCCTTTGTTGTAGAGGCCCAGGCGGTTGATATTGACGGGAATGGACGAGTGGACATTCTCGATGCCTTCAAATTAGCTCGCTACGTTGAATCCGGCAAGAGTACCAAAACAAAATTGTCCCCCGTATCAGGTACGGGGCAGGCTCTGGGAAAGCAGGGGTGGGACATTAACGGCGATGGTCTTGTCGACCGGAACGATGTGGATTTAGTCGCTTTATCCGCTGTCCGATTAGATAAAAATAAGGGAGTTTTATGATGAAAGAGATTACAGTAATTATTCTGATGAGCATAAGCATAATCGTTCCTGTTCTGGCCCAGCAGTCAGAGCAGGACATTACGACTGTTCAGCCGAGAGTCCGTTTCGCACCGCTGCATATTTATCTTGATTCCGGCAACAAATCGTTGGCCGCTTATCAGTTCGAGCTTAAGGCTGCTGCCGGCCAAGTCAAAATCGTCGGCGTAGAGGGCGGTCAGCACGCAGCTTTCAAAGAGGCGCCTTACTATGACCCGGCGGCCTTGGCCAATGACCGTATAATCATTGCCGCATTTAATACCGGCAGCGAACTACCCACAGGGCGCACCCGAATCGCTACTATCCATCTGCAAATTATCGGCGAAGCCGAGCCTGATTACGAACTAAAGCTCGTTGTCGCCGGTGACGCGGATGCGAGGGAAATACCCGCAGAAATCTCATTCGAAAAAGGAGAATAAAAGTGAAAAAGAAAGTATTAATCGCCTCAATCCTTTTAGCCGTAACGACAATAGTGCTGGTCGGCTACTTCGGGTGCAGCCAGCAAGAAGGGGATACTGTATCCTCCCGGACAGCAGTAGATGAGTCAAGCAAAGAGGAAGACGTAACATTCGTTGAAGTAACCGATAAACCTGATTCCGAGCCACAAGTGCCCCCGGAACTGCAAAATGTGCTGTCCCAGCTACAAAAAGAGGAAGCGAAAAAAGATGAGGTTCATCTGCGAACTCAATTGGAGCCGGCAAAGGAAGCGGAAGAAACAGCTCCTCCTGTGACGATGCCTGAACTGAATACAATGCTGCGCCATGTTGGGACAGAGGTTTCCGATAGCCATAAGAAAATTTCAACTGACCTCGAATTAAAAAGCGAGGAGGCAAGGCTTCCTAAACCTAAATTCGTAGGAACTCCGGGGCCTATACCCGGCGATAAACCAGAAATGGGCGGTATGGGTGGGTATGGTGGAATGGGCAGGAGCAGCAGAAGGGGCAGGAGCGGTGGCATGGGAGGAATGAGCGGCTATCGTGGTAACGGCGTTGCACCGTCTGCGGGGCAGCCGCGGAGAATTAGGGCCCAGGCTTATGTTGTGGGTGATGCGTCATCGGCAGAGGCTCAGCGTTCTGAAAGCGGGCGAATATATTCTGGATTACTCAGTGTCACGGAGGACGAGATATGGGTGATAGCCCGTGCTGAGACGCAGGCGGTTCCAGCAGGAGAGGATACTCCAGGCTGTGGGGCGATGTTGGCAAAGCTGCCGAAAGAAGACAAAGAAATACCGCTGCCGCTAAAGCACACAGACGTTAAGGGGCAGATTAGCGGCTATATCGCCACCGTTGATGTTACGCAGCAGTTCCATAATCCGTACGATGAGAAGATCGAGGCGGTGTATGTGTTTCCACTGCCACAGAACGCAGCGGTCAATGAGTTTATTATGGTAATAGGCGAACGAAGAATCCGCGGCATTATTCGCGAGCGTAAAGAGGCAGAGAAGATTTACAGGGAAGCGAGGAGACAGGGATATGTCGCTTCGCTTCTTACCCAGGAGCGGCCAAATATCTTCACGCAGAAGGTCGCCAACATCGAGCCGGGCAAAAACATCGACGTCAATATCAAGTATTTCAATACCTTGGCCTACGTGGACGGCTGGTATGAGTTTGTATTTCCTATGGTCGTTGGTCCACGGTTCAATCCTCCCGGATATACCGACGGCGTCGGCGCGGTCGCGCGCGGCAAAGCCGGTATTTCCTGCCAGAGGACCGAGGTGCAGTACCTAAAACCCGGTGAGCGGAGCGGCCATGATATTGCCGTTACGTTAGATGTTGACGCCGGTGTAAAAATCGAAGAAGTCAGATGCACAAACCATGTTATTAAGAAGACTTTTGCCGCGCCCGAAAAGCTGACGGTCAAGCTCAGCAGTCTCGATAGTATCCCCAACAAGGACTTTGTCCTTCGCTATAAGGTCGCAGGCAAAACAGTAAAGTCGGCCTTAGTAACACACCACGACAAACGAGGCGGATTCTTCACGCTGATGCTGTATCCGCCGGAAAGTCTTTCGTATCTAAAGCGTGCCCCGATGGAAATGATATTTGTCCTGGATTGTTCGGGGAGTATGAACGGCAAACCAATCGCCAAAGCCAAGCAGGCGGTGACACGGGCCCTTCGAAAACTCCGGCCGAACGATACCTTCCAGGTGATTCGGTTCTCAAATAACGCTTCTCAGTTCGGGCCCGACCCGGTTCCTGCGACGCCGGGTAATATTCGCAAAGCTATAAGATATGTTGAAAATCTTCGTGGCAGCGGAGGGACCATGATGATTGAAGGTATAAAGGCCGCTCTGGATTTCAAGCATGACCCGCATAGATTTCGCCTGGTCTCGTTTATGACAGACGGCTATATCGGCAACGAAGTGGAAATTCTCGCAGCTATTCATCAGCGTCTTGGCGCGAGCCGAATCTTCAGTTTCGGCGTCGGCTCGTCCGTCAACCGATACCTGCTCGACAGGATGGCCAAGCTCGGAAAAGGCGCCGTTGCCTATATCGGCCTGGATGACAGTGCCGGGGAAGTCGTGGACCTGTTCTACGAGCGCATCAGCCATCCGGCCCTTACCGATGTAACAATCGACTGGGGAAATATGCAGGTGACAGATATGTACCCGTATCACATTCGTGACCTGTTTGTCGGCCGGCCTGTAATTCTTACCGGCAGGTTCAAAGGCAATAGTAAAACAACCATTCGTGTTACCGGCAAGGTCGGTGACATGACCCAGGAAATCGCGATTCCCGTCAACTTCGACGATTCTGCCGCGGCTCATAAGGGCATCGCTTGCGTATGGGCCCGTAAAAAGATCGAGACCCTGGCTAATCAGGCCAGCTACGACAATAACCCGGACCTTCCTGAGGAAATCAAGCAGGTAGCCCTTGAGTATGGCCTGATGTCGGCTTACACGGCCTTTATCGCCGTCGATTCCTCGCGGAAAACCGCCGGTGACCATGGTATAACCGTTGCCGTGCCCCTACCTGTCCCCGATGGTGTTCGATACGAAACCACCGTCCAGAATTAAAGGCGGCTATTGTGGTGACTGACCTGAACCATCCTTAGCGTGAATGTGCCTGTTTGCGAGAGAGGATAACAAAAAAGCATACCATTATTAATATCGCCAGGGCAAAGCTCCATCCAGGGGCAAGGCCAAAAGCGCTGGGGAGGTAAGCAAAGAGCAAGGCGAGACCGGCAACAAACAGACTGTAGGGCAGTTGTGTGCGGACATGGTCTATGAGGTCGCAGGAGCTGGCGATAGAGCTCATAATTGTAGTATCGGAGATGGGCGAGCAGTGGTCGCCGAAGATTGCGCCGTCGAGGACCGCTCCGATGCTTATCATTGTGGTCAGGCCGTAGCTGTTCCCATCAAGTGCGAAGGCGACCGGAATGGCGGTGGGGATGAGGATGGCCATCGTTCCATAGCTTGTGCCTGTGGCGAATGAGGTCACGGAGGCAACGAGGAAAACCGCCGGCGGAAACCAATGAGGTGATACTCTACCTGCCAGTATTGCTGTTATAAACTCTCCGGTCTTCAAACTGTCACAGCAGCTCTTAAGCGACCAGGCGAGAATCAATATTACAAAGGGAATCATGGCTCGCCTAATGCCCCGCTTGAAACAATTGATTATGACGGGCATACGTAGTGACCCGAAGAGCTGCGAGAAGAGCAAAGCCAGTGCCAGGCCGAATAGTGCTGCGAAGTCGAGAATCAGGTGGGTGTTCTCGGCGGCACTAATGACGTCGCGCCAGTAAAGCAAGCTAAAGAGTGAGCCACCTTCCCTGAGTTTGGCCGGTCCGCCGCCATCGAGCCAAAGCCCAGTGATATGAAACAAAATAAGTCCACCAAGTGGCACCAGGGCATTGATGGCCCGGGAGGATTGCTGAGCAACGGCAGGTGGACTCGAATCAGGAGTGTTTTGGGATTGGCTGGCCTGGCTGTTTTCATCGTGACCTTTTGCCTTAGCCGAATCTTCCGCGGTTTTCATCGGGCCGAAGTCCCGGCCTATAATGATATGCAAAAAGACAAAGGCAAGCATCAATAAGCAGTAGAAGCGAAAAATCAGGGCATCAAAGAACATAGAATATCCGCTCTTATCGATGCCGAGCTTGTCTGAGATTTGACCGAGAAGGCCCACTTCATAGGCAATCCAGGTACTGATGACTGCAAGTCCTGCGACAGGTGCGCTCGTGGCATCGACGAGAAAGGCAAGTTTTTCCCGGCTGACGCGGAAGCGGTCGGTGATAGGCTGCATCATCGAGCCGACAATTATAGCGTTGGTGTAGTCGTCGATGAAGCACAATACGCCCATCAGGGCGGTGGCCAGTTGTGCGGACTTACTGCCCTTTACCCACTTCAAGAGCCAGAGGATGATTCCTCTAAAACCTCCGGATGCGATGACGACCTCTATCATTACGAAGATGGGCGGGATAAATGCGAGTATCAGCAGGTTCGAGTTTATTTCGCCCTTTTCGGTGTATAACCAGACGGTTTTTACGACAAGACTGCCGGCCGTCTTGAGACCATCGAACCAGGCGACAGCGCTCAACGGGGCTTTTGGGACCTGAGTGAGCAGACCGCCTGCCACAATGGCAATTCCCAGACTGAGCAGGACATGGCGTGTCAAAAAGGCCAGTGAAATCGCCAGTACTGGGGGAACAATGCTGTACCAGGGTATGCCTGTTTGCGAATCCTGGTCACCAACCGGTGCAAAGTAGGCGGTTAAGGCACATATTGCCACGAAGATAATAACCGCCGTTATAGTTCTTGTGAAAGTTTTTGATTTCAATGGACTGCTATGCTTAGTACTGGCGTTGAAGATAATAAACCTGCTTTATTTCATAAAAATATTGCTGATTATGAGTCTCAAAGAATTTCACGTTTAGAGCCTATCCGAATAATCCTTCATTCTTTGTCATTCCTTCGACAAGCTCAGGAGGGACTCTGAGGCGAAGCCGAAGAATCTGGCCAACGAAGAGGAGATTCTTCACTTCGCTACGCTCCGTTCAGAATGACAGGCGAGAGCGAATAGTTATTCAGATATGCTATTACTATGTTTCTGAAATATCTATCCACTTGATTCCGATTTTTCGCGCTGCGTATCCGACCTCTTTGAGATAGTTACCATAAGCCATCATCCAGTGAGAGTCACGGACTTCTTTGAGCAGTTTCTTCCAGTCCCCCTGAATTTCGACATCCTGCTGGGAACGGCATATTTCCAAAAACGGGTTGCTTTTAACAATTCCCTTAAATCCGACCCACCGGCCTGTACTGTATTCGGGGTCAATAAATGTCACCTCCTGTCCTTTGGGTATTTCCACCTTCGGTGCCGCACCATATTCGGATTCATAATGCGTCATGATTTTTACCGGTTCATAGTGCGTCCCGTCCATCCGGCGGGGAGCGGTGCAGTGTGCACAGGTCACTACCGCGTTATGTGGAAACGTCGAGTTGTGCAGAAACACCGGCTTGCCCGATATATAATGCAGTAATATCCCCGAAGGTATAATAACAAAATCAGATTCGCAGAAGGCAATTACTCCCTCATCATTGAGCAGGCTCAGGGTCAAACAGGCGGTCGTCTCGGCCATTGGTATGATAGTGGCCATGCAGGCCCTGATTGTGAAGGCCGGTGCGTCATATTCTCGCATTATATCTCTGAAGACACTATGGAGCAGAAAAGAGTTGACCACAAACTTCTTCTCGGTCATAAGGGCAGTGTTGGGCAGCGAGAGGTATTTTTGAGTCCATTGTTCTGCTTTTGAAATCAGATTTTTTTTTGCTTTGGCGCTTCTAATACGAGGGGCCAAATCGTCGTAGCTGACTTCTATGATTTCGATTTTATATTTTTCCCGGGCAACGTCGGGGGCCTGTGGAGAATATTTTCCCCATGGACCGCCAAGAGCGACTATTCGCGTCCCTATAAAATTCTTTAGCCCATACAGTGCCCGCAGTCTCCAGAGAAGCTCCTGGTAATCATCAACAACGACATCATAGATATATACACCTCCGTGATTGAGGTGGCTGTTTTGCGATTGTTCGTTTTCATCTGTTTTTAGGTATCTGACACTGAGCGCCTCATACCAGTAATAAGTCGGGCCGGAACTGTGCCTGGCGAATATTATAGTGTCTTTGTTTTTTTCCTTTGCAAAACAGGCCCTGAGCATGTCACCCGAACCGGTGGCTGGATAGACAATGATTACATCATAATCGTTTTTATGGACCTTTGATGCCTCTTCGGTGGATTTGACCTTAACCACAGGCAATATTTCGAGAGGAAAATCAGCCCCGGCGGATAACGACTTTAGCTCTTTTGATATTCTCTGTGCTTCCTCTGAAGCAGCCTGCTCGGTTTGTACCCCTCCCCACGATTTCCAGGAGGTTTGTTTCCTTCGTACGGGCGTTCTATACATAAGGACCGGCTGGACTTTTATTTTTTTCCCTGTGACGAGAAATGCTTTATCCGGGTTCCACTCTTCTATTGTTCTGTTGGCAAGGGCCGAAGTGCCAAAACCGAGAACTCCACCGGCTATGCCTGCCGTTGTCAATCCTACAAACTCTCTCCTGTTCATACAGCAATCACACATAATAACCTCCTAAGTCCGATTTAACACCAATTCCACTATGTTCGTCAATTTAACGTCCTTTTAGTACCAAAACAACTCTTGAAAGAAAACAAAATAATCGTAATATTATTGCAACAGGAGCTGAAGTTGTTTGCGAACAAGGGACAGATTAATCTCATTGTTGCAGACGACATGCAGTTTTTGTATGAGAACAATTATCATTTTTTTGTGGTGAATAGATATTATGTTAAGTAGTAGAGTTTCGACATTTATATTTGTACTTCCTATTTTTCTTGTGTCACTAACTATTCACGAGTATGCACATGCCTGGATGGCCTACAGATATGGCGATGACACAGCCAAAAGAATGGGACGGTTGACCCTGAATCCCTTGGCGCATATTAGTCTCTTTGGCACGATAATTCTGCCGCTTCTGGTGCATTTCGGCTGGGCAAAACCCATACCCGTTAACTTTACAATCCTGACTAAAAGGCAAATCTTTGCGGTTGCAGCGGCGGGCCCTCTTTCCAATATACTGCTGGCACTTATTTTGGCTGTGCTTTTCCGCGTCTTCGGCCTTGAAGCGGCACCTCTGCTTGGTAATTTTGTGCTGCTGGCTATATTGTTTAATATTATCCTGGCTGTGTTTAACCTCATCCCCATACCACCTTTGGACGGCTCAAAGATGGTTTATGCCAGGCTTAAATCTCCGGAGGCTATTAACGCATACAGAAACTTTACCCGGTTTGGAATGCTGATACTGATAGCGTTTCTATTGCTTGGCGGATTTCAGATTATCATTTTGCCCCTGGTTGGAATATTTTATTCCTTGCTCGGATTGCCTCTGCCTGCGCTGACAATGGTTCGACAAGCTCACCATCCTGAGCGAAGTCGAAGGGTTGAGCAGCCAAAAACAGATAGTGAACATAAAGACAAGTACATAAAAAGCAAAATAGACATGATATTCAATCGGAAATGAGGCTCAGTCCCGATGTATCGGGATAGCTGAGCGGCAACAAATGGGCAATCCCAAATGGTGCATCGTTCACTGATTCTGTTGTTGGCTGTGCTCCTCTTATCTGGCGGCTTGTGTCGCGCTGAGCAGCTCACACCTGAACAGCGGGAGTTGCTGCGTGCGAAAATTCGCACGAACTTCTTTATTCCGGATTCGCTGCCGCCATTGAACGCGGTTACGCAACGTCACTTCGAACCGGTGCCTGGAGTGACGGCGGAGGCCGTTACTTACTCAACACAGTTTGGCACGCGTGTCCCGGCCATCTTTTACCTGCCCAAGCCAAAACCGAAAACGGCTACCGGCCGTATTCCCGGTTTCATTGTCGTCAACGGGCACGGCGGTGATAAATATAGTTGGTACTCATTTTACACCGGCGTTCTCTATGCGCGGGCAGGGGCGGCTGTGCTGACTTATGACCAGGTCGGGGAAGGGGAGAGGAACGCAAATCGTAAATCCGGCACGCGAGCTCACGATAGACTCAAAGGGGATGATGTGCTGGCCCGTCGTTTGGCGGGACTGATGATAACGGATGTCATGCAGGCCGTTTCCTACCTCAGTTTGCGTCCGGAGGTCGATGAGCAGCGGATTGGCGCAGCGGGCTACTCTTTAGGCTCATTTGTGCTTGCGTTGGCCGGTGCTGTGGAACTGCGTTTGCGGGCCTGCGTATTAGTGGGCGGTGGGAACCTGGACGGAGTGGACGGCTATTGGGACAACTCCAAGCCGATGTGTCAGGGGCTGCCTTATCGTTCGCTGAGTTTTTTAGGGGACAGAGCCGCCGTGATATACGCCCTGCATGCTTCTCGCGGTTCGACACTCATCTACAACGGTCTGGAGGATTCGGTCGTGGCGATGGACAGACATGGCAGGGCCTTTTTTACCGACTTGCGACAGCGAACCGTACAATTACACGGTGGAGACGACGGCGTGTTCGATACGGGTTTTGTCGAACGAGCAAGCCACCGTCCGTACTTCCTCACCCGGCCCGTAGCACTGTGGCTGGAGAAACACCTGGACTTGCCGAACTGGACCCCGGAATCTCTGGCAGCAATGCCGATAACACACATCTCGCAGTGGGCCCAAAAGAACAATATACCTATGGACAGACTTTACGCTGCGGAGGACCGCGAGGGCGGAACTCCCGCATTAGGGGACGAAATTCCCGGCTTTCAGCGGGAAGACCTGAGCGTGTTCACGCCGGAGCAATGGCGGTTGCACAAGCATGAGTTTATCTTCGAAACCTGGGTGGATGCGGCCCGATTGGCCGGCCAACAACCGTAACCCAGACGCTACAAGACCACACCGGAAGAAACCGTGCCGGTTAGCTGCGCAGACCCAGAATACTGTGAAATATCTGCGGGATTTTGCTGCGGTAAAGGAGATAAGGAACGTGCTTGAATTGTCAAGGCAGACTTGGTATTCTGCCGTTAATAAGTCTGCACAGCAAAGGTGAGCAGGTATGGATGGCAAATTTCTGTTAATATAATGTGCTAACGAAAGAGGGCTTAAACTATGATTAATATAGCAGCAAAACAACATCATTTTCGGTCTCATCGGAGCGGCGTCCCAATCGGTACATACAACATTTGCATATTCAGCTTATTGTTTGCATTCGGTTTTCTAATGCCGCAACCCAGCGCCGGGCAGAGCTGGCCTTCGTTTCGTGGTCCCATGGCGAGCGGTATTGCTGAAGGCCATTCCGTTCCTGTCAAGTGGGATGCTGAACGCTCCGAAAACATTCGCTGGAAAACTTATATTCCGGGGCTTGGCCATTCGAGTCCCATCGTATGGGGTAACCGCATCTTTGTCACTACCGCTGTTCAGGATAGGGGCCAATCGAGTTTGAAGGTGGGTATGTACGGAGATGTCAGGTCGGCAAGAGAAGAGAATGTTTTCAGCTGGCATATTTTATGTATAGATAGAGAAGATGGCAAAATTCTATGGAATCGACGCTCTTATATGGGAAAGCCGAAGGTTAAAAGGCATCCTAAATCCAGCCATGCAAATTCAACTCCATGTACGGATGGAAATTACGTTGTTGCTTTCTTTGGCTCTGAAGGTATGTACTGTTACGATATGGAAGGAAATCTTATATGGGAAAAGGACCTGGGAAAACTTGATTGGGGTTTTTTCCGCAGTCCGGCTGCACAATGGGGAGGAGGAACTTCACCCATCATTCATAAAGATATGGTAATTGTCCAGTGTGATGTTCAGGAGAATTCTTTTATTGCCGCCTTCGACCTGAAGGACGGCACCCAGCTCTGGAAAACTGCAAGGGACGAAGTGCCAACCTGGGGGACACCAACTGTTTACACGGGTGGGGAGCATTCGCAAATCATTGTTAACGGATATAAGCATATCGGCGGATATGACATTGAAACGGGAAAAGAAATCTGGAAACTGAGGGGTGGTGGTGACATCCCGATTCCAACGCCTATCGTGGCTCATGATTTAATATATATTACCAATGCACACGGAGGCAAGTCACCTATATATGCTGTGCGCGTCTCGGCAGCCGGCGATATCTCATTGGACGAAAATACGTCAAGCAATAAACATATCGCCTGGAGTTACGAGAGAAATGGAAACTACATACCAACACCTATTGTATACAAAGAGTATCTCTATTGCTGTTCGGATAGAGGCAGACTAAGCTGTATTGAGGCCGGGACAGGGAAATTACTGTACCGTGAAAGTCTAAGTTCCTCCTCTGCCGGTGTTTCAGCTTCTCCCGTTGCGGCAGATGGAAAGATTTACTGCACTGCTGAGAGCGGTGACATATATGTTGTAGAAGCGGGGCCTAAATTCAAGCTGATAGACGTTAATAAAATGAATGAAATCTGTATGGCGACACCTGCAATTTCGCAGGGCACCTTGTTTTTTCGAACGAGACATCATCTCGTGGCGGTCGCGGGAAAACCGTAATGAAGATTTGAGTGCTGGCGGTAAGTGAATCTACGTGGGTATCGGTAGTAGTATCTTAATCAACACGCCTAATCCAGATACGTCCCCTTGCGGGAAGAGCCAAGTCCATCTCAATATGCTGCCCGGACTTAGTAGTACGGATAGGAATGGGTATTCCGGTGAACGCCTCTACGAATCGATGGGGCCTGCCTTGCCGAATCCGAATGGTGACGGTGACATTCACCGCTTTATCATTGAAGTTTTGTATGACACAACTCCCGTAGGCCGAAGGACCGAACGGATGGAGCGTGACGCAGCTTGGACCATCAAAAGCCGGCAGCTGGAGTTTTGGCGGAGGGATTGCGTTATTATCTATTTTCGAACGATTGCCGAATACATTGCGAAGAGCGGAAAGGGCTTGCCCCTGCATAGCAATCAGGCCCAACGGGCGGGGACAGAGCAAAACCTCGCCTACCGCATCGAAGTCGGCCTGGCTGTAGGTGTGCGTATTGAGCAGGCTGATACTGCCGCCCGACGTTTCGTTTACAGTAAGAAGAGCAACCTGTTTATTGCCGAAAGTGCACAATATGTCCTGGGGGCCGGCTTCGACCTCTATCGGCGCTTCCAGGTCGATAGTCACATTAGTTTTTTCGAGCTTTTGAGTTTTGACTGAGAGGGTCATCAGCGATGCACGAATCGGCTTTGATTGTATATTTGTGCCGACCTTAACCATGCGGGCAAGCTCATCGCCGTTGGGTGAGGCGACCAGCAGGCTTGTCGTGACTATAAGGTGGGCGCCTCGGGCGCGGGCCTTTTTGATGTGCTCTAAAAGATTTGTATCTGCAGCCGCCTGGGCGGGCAGGAAGATGACCGGCGCACCTTCCGGAAATTCGTGCACAGGTATCAGCGGAATACCCAGCATGCCTAAGAAATCCATAATATACATATCGCCGGCGGGATCGCTGTTGGGCGGCTTATAGGCAGGGACGCCGACGACAGGATGTTCACGAACGAACGCCGCGAGCTCGGCAAGCCGGTCGAATTCGGCGATAATTTTTTCGTGGTCCGGGTGGCCTTGCATGAGGTTGCCGAAGTTGAAGAAGACCAGCTCCTTTGCTCCGGCCAGGACGCTCGTATAGGCCTGGTCGAGGAAGTCATACTCGGCACAGTCGCCGTGGTCGAACCATGCGCCGCCGATTTTATCACCCGCGATGCCCGCGAGCCAGCGGTAGTTGACAAATCCCTCGTAGGGTTGAACGAAACCGAATCGCTGCGTGTTGCGGCCGCGGGTCTCCGTGCCGACCCAAACCTTGTCGAATATCCGGGGTAACGTCTCCGTGTCGTAGCCGAAGAGGTGGAACCGGTCGTACCACTGGGGATATTTGACTATCATCGTTATGGCGGGGTTGACCTCTTTAGCGGGCCCAACGAAGACCGATTGAGCTAATTCGCTGAGCAAAGCGCGCCGATATTCACCCCAGGAACGCTCGCCTTTGGCAGCCTTCGATTCCTCGCTCACATCGCCTGTGCAAAGAAAGTCGTCAACGATAAAGGTATCGAAGATACCCGCCGCCATACGTATAACTCTCTCGAGGTCGCGTTGGGTCTTTTCATTTTGCCAGTTGAACCAGCCGAGTGGTCCTTTTTGGCGCACGCCGAAATCCCCACCTGGAACAGTTGCGATACCGCCCACAACCTCGATGCCCTTCTCCTGGAGCCAGTCGCGCATAAAGGTAAGATGTTCGCCTGACACTATATGGCCGCCGCGATAGACCTCTATGTAAAGTTTAGTGATGCCCATACGCCGGATGGTTTTCCAGGCCCGCGTCCGCACTGCCTTGTCAGTGGCAAGCTGCTCGACCTGGCGCGATGTGGCGTAGGACCCAAAACGCAGGTCGCTCATCCGGGCACGGGCTTTCTCCTGTAGGGTCCGGGCGGTGCAATGCGCTGACAAGACAGTTGCTATGAGCACTATCGCACCAACCAATACAGCTCGTTTCACAAGTTCACCTCCTATGTCTGGGTTCCCGCCTTGCGGGGGCCCAACATGCAATTAACAACGGCCCCAAAGCCCTCGAACCAATTTGCTGCTTTGGTCCTTTACCACTGAACTATATATAACACTGCCGTTCTCCAAGAGCCAGCCAAAAGTGCTCGAAGCGGTAGTCCTCCCAGAATGAGAACAAATCCTGATTTTCAGGACCAATTCCGCAGTTCCTGCAAAAAATCTCTTTTTTGGGAGTTTTTTGTTGACAGACTCGTCTCAATCGGGCACACTATTTTAAGGAAAGAGCAACGAGGATACGTAGCTTCTACGGTTGACAATCTGTTTTGAATACGCCCTAACGCCTCTTGAGTTTTTTGGAGGAGAAATCCAAAATGGCGTTAATTCAACGAGTTTTCGTAAAGACAAACCTAAACCGCTAAGAGTGCCCCCGCTCTTGTCTTCGATAAGAAGACGCGGGGGCGGCGTGAAAATATTAACAATTTTTGAAAGGGTGATAAGATGAAGAAGACGATTCTTCAAAATCTTACTCTGGCTCTGTTTATCACGGTGTTAGCATCGTCTGCAATTAGTATTGGTTCCGAAGGAGTGCAGCCTATAGCAGATGCAGGATTATCTCGATATGCGGCCCAGGATCCGATTGTTCTCGATGGAACCGGCTCGTATGACCCGGATAGCTCAGGTCCATTAAGCTACATGTGGCAACAAATAGCCGGCCCAGGGGTGGTAATTACCGATGCAAACACAGCTACACCTATTACCAGTGGTTTTATCCAGACCGACGAGATTCAAGAATGCGAGTTCGAATTGGTGGTCAGCGACGGTGAGCTGACAAGTCTGCCTGATACCGTTAAAGTCATCATCGTACCGTATTTCGGTAAGAGTACGTTGCGGCAGGAAAATCCTCCATTTGATCCCGGCAAACCCACAATAATTGCCTTTAGTGGCGTGAACCGGATTTGGCAGCTCCAAGTTGACCCTACTCCTTGGTATGAAAAAGCAAATTTCATAATATTTACCACGTATCTTGGTTTGTACTCTAAGTGTGGTGATATAGCTATCGTATACCTTTCCAGCCAGGCATCAGATTACAAACAACCGATCCAAATCGTGGGCCACAGTGCCGGCGGAGTACCCACCATGGACGTCGCCATACATCTTAACGAGACTTACGCAGACGGGCGGTATGCAGTCAACCGCGTTACTTTACTGGATGTTGGGGCGTCTGCTTATAGGCAGCGTATTGAGCAATTTGTTGCTAGTGCCGTTGATGGTGAACAATGTTGGGTCGACGGCTATGATAGACTGGGGTTTCTCTACAATTCGTTGACCGTTTACTGTCCATCACTGGATCATGGCGGTGATAACGGTGTTAGAAGATGGTACGAACGCTCTCTTACCAATTCTGATATGAATCAGTTCAACCATGGTGTCGTTGCCGGTGCATACTGGTCTGTTGCCGGGCCGGGCAAGAACCTCCAGCTTGCATCAAGGTCGGGCGAACTGACATACGTATTCCGGTGGTATGGGTCGGCTTATTCCGGCTACATGGATTTTCACGACGAATCTACTTATCCCGCCAGGCTGCCAGAACCCGTAACGCTTTTGGTCTGGAGAGACAGTTTGGATTCAAAGGGCGTAGTTTTGACCTGCAAGAAAAGTAAGAATGCCGTCAGCTATGAACTCCTGTTTGGCCCTGATCCTTATCGTGTCATGGATTACAACATAGTGTCTGATACCCCGACCCCACCACATGAAGTTATAACCAACTTTCCGTTTGAAGAAACCTGGTGGACTATACGGGCTCGCGACCAGTATGGTTCTACTATCTACGCAGATCCAAAGCCAATTAGTATCGTAAATATTTCTCTTCCAATTGAGAATATCAGCAAAGGGAGACGATATGGTTATATTCAGGATTCTATTATTGACTCTGGGTTAGGTGATACTATAGTAGTGGGTGAAGGAATTTACCAAGAAAACATCTCCTTTGAAGGCAAAAACTTGACGCTCAGGTCAGCAGACCCAAATGATCCAGCCGTCGTGGCCGCCACTGTCATCAATGGCGGTCAACATAGCCCTGTAATAAATCTATCTGGTAGCCAAGTTGCAGGCTGTGTGCTTGCTGGTCTTACCATAACCGGCGGGGCAGTAGGTATTTCTTGTGATGATGCAGCTCCGACGATCAGAAACTGTACCATTGAAAGCAACGGACCTAACGCGATTGAGTTTTGGGGCTCCGCGCCCCGATTAATCGATTGCACCGTTCTAGGCGAAGTGGTTAATCCTGCCTTGCTGGCGCTCTGGAAGCTGGACGAGATAGAAGGAACCATTGCTGAGGACAGCGTCGGAGAACTCGATGGAACCGTTTATGGTCAGCCCTTATGGCAGCCTGGAGCCGGTATGGTCGGTGGTGCGCTTCAGTTGGACGGAATAGACGATTATGTCCGCATACCAAGTTTTATGTCGACTGAAGATAGCTCCCTCAGTGTTTTTGCCTGGATTAAAGGCGGCATGCCGGGCCAGGTGATTTTTTCACAAAAAGGCCGTTCGGACTGGCTCCTTGCAGATACGACTGAAGGCAGCTTAATGACAGAGCTAAAGTTTCTCGGCAAGTCTGGCGTCCCGCTATATTCTCATGCAGTAATCACAGATGGCAACTGGCACCGAGTCGGCCTTGTATGGGACGGTACCTACAGAACTCTGTACGTTGATGACGTGGAAGTCGTGTCTGACACCTGTGATAAGGGTCGATTGTTCGGCGAACTACGAATCGGAGCAAGCAAGAATCTCGATCTAGGTACCTTCTGGTTAGGCCTGATTGATGATGTTCGTATCTACAACCGTGCGATAAAGCCATTGGAAATCGAGGCATTGGCGCATTAAAGCACCTCAGAAAAAAGCTATCTATCTCAACGACCAGTCAGAACATTTCCGAAAGAGGCCGTATCGTATGAAGCGTGAAATATGCGGGCTAAATCCCCCTATTTAAACAGAGGGCGAGGGTTGCAAACATTGTTCAAAATGCTATAATACAAACATTTCTTAATCACCGTTTATTTCTGTAGAAATGCCCACGGAACATATTGATGGCCGATACGAAAACCGGAATACTGAAATGTGTCAGCAAACAGCAGTTTGCAATCAGGACCGCGGACCGGGCTTATCGTCTGGGCCGGGCCGAAGTGATGGTCCACCCCGATATAACCGGCCGCTTTGACCTGGCCGAAGGAGCAGCCGTAACCGGTCAGGTCGAGCGAAAGAAAGGCAAATCAAGGTTGGTGTCCATCGAGTCCCTGGGCGGCATGCAACCGGAGGACTTCAGCAAACGCCCGCGCTTTGCCGATCTGGTGGTCATCGATCCGCACGAACGATTTGACCTGGGCGGTTGCGGCCAGGAGAGCATGCGCATAGTTGACCTCATCGCACCGATAGGTAAGGGCACGCGTCAGCTGATTGTCTCGCCGCCCAAGGCGGGAAAGACCATTCTCCTGGAACAGACCGTCAAAGCGATTCGCCACTGTTCACCCCAAAGCCGTATCATCGTGCTGTTGATTGATGAGCGGCCGGAGGAAGTCACCCACTTTCGCAGGGCTGTGGAGGGCGCCGAGGTGGTGGCCAGCCCGAGCGACCACAGTGCCGACGAACACGCTGAGCTCGCCGAGCTGATGCTCGCCCATGTACAAACAGAGCTGGAATGCGGGCGTGAGGTGGTCCTGTTAATCGACAGTCTCACAAGGCTGGGAAGGGCGTTCAATAACAGGACCAGGCGGCGAGGCGTATCGCGCCGCCACACTATGAGCGGTGGACTGGAAGCGGGCATAATGGAAGTGCCGCGTCGTCTTTTCGGACTGGCACGTAACATTGAAAACGGAGGCTCGGTCACTATCGTTGCCACGTGTCTGATTAACACCGGCTCTCGAATGGACCAGTTGATATTCGAAGAGTTCAAGGGGACAGGCAACAGCGAGCTCGTCCTCGACCGGTTCTTGGCCGAGGCGAGAATCTTTCCAGCTATCAACATCCCGGCCAGCGGCACTCGAAAGGAAGCCAAACTCTATAGACAGGACCATAGTAACGGTTTGGCCACGCTCCGGCGTGTTTTGTCAAATTATGAGCCCCGAGAGGCTATGGACTCTCTATTCAAATTGCTCAAAAAGTACCATACCAACGAAGAGTTTCTGGAGAGTATGTGTAATGGAAGTTGACCGCTGGTGAACGTAGTCTTATCTATAGTGTTGTCACTGAGTGGCAAACAAATTCAGTCGGTAAAAACAGAGCCAGTGAAAAGGAGAAACAAAATATGAGAAGGGATTGGCTTATTCTGAGGCCGTCATTGCTCACAGTGATGGTCGCTATTTGTATGGTCCAGACCTGTCCCGCCCCGGCGGCGTTCCGTGCTGCCATTGTCTTGCGTGATGTAACGCCTGCTCCTCTGCTGCATGTCTCAGGTGGCGTTGGGCCGTCCATCCCTGTTGACCGGAAGATTGGAGAATTAACGGTGCGTGCGCTTGTTCTTGAAAAGGATAACACCCGGGTTGCAATTTGCAGCACTGATTTTCTCGGGTTCCCCGGCGTGCTTTGCAGCAGGGTTCGCCAAAAGGTTTCCGGTATCCCTCCGGAGAACATCCTCATCGGCGCCACCCACAACCACAGTGGGCCGGACTGTTATGGCTTTCCGAACAAAGACGGCCAGACCGCAGCCGACATTGAATACCTCAATAGTGTCTGCACGAAATTGGCTGACGCAATCAACCAGGCTGTCCGCCGATTACAGACTTCGCATGTTAGAATCTCTACGGGCAGGGCACGGGGCAAAATAGCATACAATTACTACGCAGAGAAACTGTATGACCCTCGATGTAATGTCATTCAGGTCCTTAATCTTGAAGGCAGGCCTTTGGCTACTCTCGTGAACTATGCCTGTCATCCTGAAGTAATCGGGCCGGACCAGGGAATCCTCTGCCCAGATTTTGTAGGGCCTCTCTATGAGCGTATTCAGAAGCGAGGTGGAGGTGTCGGTATCTTTATGAATAGTGCTCTGGGAGGAATGGTTACCGCCGACTGCCGCGGCCCCGATGGCAAGGATATTCAGACATGGGATGAATGTATCCGCATCGGCCACCTTCTCGCGGATGAGTCTCTCCGTATCGTTGCCGATGCCCCGGTCCTGAAAAATCCCGCGCTGTTTTGCGGCAGCACAACCGTTGAATTCCCGGTGGAAAATAAGCTTCTACTCTCCATTATAAAGCTGTCCCCTTTAGGTTTTGAGCTGAACGAAAGAGGCACCATAGCTACACAGGTCAACGTCGTGAACCTTGCTGATGCTCAGATACTTACGATTCCAGGTGAAGCCCTGCCGAACATTGGCTATTACCTGAAGCGCAAGATGCACGGCAGGCATAACTTTCTCTTCGGTCTGACCAACGATGCTTTTGGTTATATTCTGACAAAGGTGGACTGGAATAGCTTTGACCGTTATGACTACATTAGCAGAACGTGTTTGGGAGAGATGACCGGTGAGATTTTCATTGAAAAGGCAATTAGGTTTTTGGATGCATGTCCACGCCCGGAGTCCCGTACCAATTGAACTCGTGCCGCGTTGCTGCGATCCTGCCATAAGCACAACTCTTTTAAGCCTGGGCAATTGATGCGGGAGATTATTAATACCCGGATGCGCGAAATCGAAACCAGGGGCAGGAGCCATCACTCTCATTCCAAAACCCGCTCTTTACGGTCTCCTTTCTAACCGTCCACGTCTCACTGCATCCCGAACACCTTATCAAAGTAAGAGACAATAAAAGAGCTGCATAGAATAAATTGACGATGGTCGTTCCATACTCACCCCAAACGAATGCTGTTTCTTGCCGCCACACAATCTATGCTGTTGATTTACTCCGAGTCGCAGGTTAATATTTATGCTCAGAAACTTTTAAGTGATTGCTTGGGTTCCCGCCTTGCGGGGTCCCTTCATATGAGAAGCATTATTTTTGAAATAGAGAAAGTTAAGTTGGTCTTGAGGTTTCGCAGATAAATGCCTGAAAACCTAAAGAAACTGAACCACAATCTATCAGAAATCTCAACCTGGTTGAAGTTCGACAGGATTCCCTGGGTGATTGCGGGGCCTTGCAGTGCCGAATCTGAGCGCCAGGTCATTTCAACTGCCCGAGAAATAGCGAAGTCTCGCCATGTTAAGGTTTTTCGTGCCGGAGTTTGGAAACCTCGCACACGCCCTGACACCTTCGAAGGTGTGGGCAAAGTAGGGCTGGAATGGCTCAAGGCAGTCAAGGCCGAGACCTCTCTGCTGACTACAACCGAGGTGGCAAACGCACAGCACGTTGAGCTTTGTCTCGATAATAACGTTGATATTCTCTGGATTGGAGCAAGAACGACGGTAAATCCGTTCCTTGTGCAGGAGATAGCCAACGCCCTCAAGGGTGTCGATGTGCCGGTTTTTGTGAAGAATCCGATTAATGCCGAGCTTGGTCTTTGGCTGGGGGCTATCGAAAGACTGTATCACGCGGGCATAAGAAAACTTGCCGCCATACACAGAGGTTTCTCAACTTACGTGCAGATGGCATATCGCAACCATCCAAACTGGCAGATTCCCATCGAGCTCAAAAGGTTGCTTCCGAACCTGCCCCTGATTTGCGACCCGAGCCACATAGGAGGCCACCGGGATTTCATTGAACCCATCTCTCAGACAGCGCTGGATTTGGGCATACAGGGCCTTATGATTGAAACTCACATCGAGCCCGACCGGGCGCTGAGTGATTCGAAACAGCAGGTTACGCCTAAGGTTTTAATCGAGCTGCTCGACAGGCTTAGGGCACGGCATACGGCTATAACAGATAAAGAGGTAAAAAGAAAGATAGCCCACCTGCGAGCGGAAATCACCCACACGGATTCACGAATCATACAGGACCTGGCGGATAGGATGAGGTGGGTTGAGGAGATAGGCAAGCTCAAAGAGCAGCACGACATTTCGGTTCTTCAGATTAATCGATGGGAGAGCCTTCTTAAGGACCACATGGCTAAAGCCCGGCAGCTTGGCCTCGAAGCCGAATTCATCAAGGACGTATTCGAGCTAATCCACGCCCAGGCCGTAAAAAGACAGTTATAGAAGAATCCTAACCATGAACTAAAAAATCCTTCCCCCATGGGTCGCGTTTGATGGTTCACTTTTTCTTTATCCATTCCGATTCCCGTTAGTCACTAAAGTGTCTGCCATAGTATTTACTCAGCAGGTCTTGGTACAGATTCTTCGGTTGTCAAAAGCTCACAAATTGTTTTTAATAACCAAACTTTTTATTAGCTGATAACACTGGCACCTGAAAGCTATAAAATACTTAACAGATTTATTGGGTGAGTAATGGATTCAAAAAAGATTGCATCAGGTTCGACACTAACTGGCATTGTTTTGTGTGCGCTGGCGATGTCGGTGGGATGGGGCTTCCGGGGCGACTACGGGCATGAGGCCGGCGCCATGGTGCCGGGTGCGCTGCTGGGATTGTCAATTTGCCTGGCCTCAGGCCGACGTGACTGGTGGCGGCGCTCGAGCATTATGGCTATGTGCGGGGCGATTGGCTGGGCGTTCGGAGGGCAGATGAGTTACGGCCTGGTCACCGGCTACACAGCAAGCTCATCCCTGCCGAATGTTGTATATGGGTATGCTTCGCTGTTTGTAATAGGAGGACTCTGGGCCGGCATCGGCTCGGCTGTACTGGCGCTGAGCGTAACTAAACCGAGGTCGTATCTGGAACGCTTTGCCGGCCCCCTGGTAGTGCTGTGGATTACCTGGTTTATTATGGACCTGAGTGGATTGACCGCGTGGATGGTTGAAAATTGGTATCTGAATGACACCGACTGGTTCGCAGCTCTCTCAGCTTTAGTCGTGGCCGGTATATACGCAATTGCTTTCCCCCGCAGCCGGACGGCGTGTGGATTAATCATTGTGCTGGCAGGTGGTTGGTGGGTGGGCTATGCACTTTTAACTGAGCTTCTTGGTCTGCGTATGACGCCGCCACGTAGTGACAACTGGTCGGGTTGCGTTGGGCTGTTCACTGCGTTGATAATTTATCTGAAGCGCCAGGATGATCGGGCCGCCTTGAAGCTGGCCCTTTACGGTTTTTTCATCGGCGGCATTGGTTTTGCAGTGGGCGATTTTGTCAACATGCTCGGACGGGCACAGTGGGGACCAATCCGTCATTACCAGGCACTGCAGGGACTGGACTACTGGAAATGGATGGAGCAGCTATTTGGACTCGTCATGGGGCTGGGCATAGGTGTGGCCTTTCTGCGATATGTAAGGCCAAAGCTTGCCTCGACTATAGAAGATGAGGATGGCGGCAGACTGAATATCGTGGCACTATTATTTCTTCTGTTGATTATGACCTGGAGCAACCTCTTCAAGAATGTTCGCAATTGGGCTAAGGGGGACCACATCCCTGAATACTTTTTTGACCTCCGGACGGAATGGTGGTTTCTTCTGGTTGGGCTTATGCTCTCGGCAATAGTATTAGTCGCAATCATTCGGTACCATCGTCAGAAATTGCCTTTGGCGCCGTCCAGTGCGTTCGGACGGGGTCAACTTTTGTTCCTCATTATTCTTTGGGTTGCTATCGCCGCTGCCTTTATGCAGGCGTTTCCAGGAATGAATAATAAAGGAGTGTTTTTTGTGCATATGACTTTCTGGCTGACCGGGGCGATTTGTTCGCTGCTTGTATTGATTTTGCCTGGAGCACCCGAACCGCGTACCGAACAACAATTAACCCCGTCCGATTCTTATTGGAAGGTTGGTATAAAATATTGGCTGGTTTGTTTGGTTATTCCCATCGTAATTCTTCTGATAGCGTATCTGACCGTTGTCTCACATGACGAGGCGTTACCAGGTAGCCATCTTCGTTTTGTGACTCCCGAAAAGACAAGTGAAGGGCCGCTCAGATGATACACATATGATTAGGTAACTTCCCGTTTCTTTTGCTTGTAGCTCCATAGCTGTTTTTGCAAAGGCGTCTCGGGCATACTCGATAATGCCGTGGATGTCATATCTGCACAATCTTACTAAAAAACGCCTGCCGATACATAATCCAGAGATTTCCCTTGACGGGAAGGTAGATAATTTGGTATAGATAACATTAGTGAAGCTTGTGCCTGCGCAGCCGGGCATCTTTGGCTTTGAGGTCATCCAGCGGGTGCAATTCTTGTAGTTTTCCAAAAAGAGGAGTTATTATGTATTATGCGAGGCGCAGAGTTATATGGGAAACTTCGTCCTTTGCGGTAAGGATTCTCACATTTCAATTAACAAACTATATTTAGTTTTTGAATTCCGCGAGTCGTTCGCAGGATGCCTTGTGGCAAAGACGGGATGGGATGAAGGATGATTATTATGTTTAAAAAATTGATTTATTTGGTTTTAGTGTTGGCCTTTTACCTGGCGTCGTCGGTACATGCTGCCAATATCATCTGGATCGCAGGTATTCACGATGACAACGGAGATGGCTCTCCGGACGACCAGGCCTGGGTGGACCTGCTCGAGGCCCAGGGGCACACAGTTGACTTCCAGAGAGGGACTTGGGAGCAGCTCGACGACTCGAAAATTGCCGCTCTCAATGATGCCGACTTAGTGATTGTAAGTCGCTGCAGCTACAGCAGCAGTTATGACGATGGCAATGAGGTGACCCAATGGAATTCAATCACGACGGCAATAATCAATAGCTCCACCCATCTCACCAGGAGCAGCTGTTGGCGGTGGCTGGATACTACCACCCTCCCGAATTTCTCTGATGCTGTAGTTGACATTGTAGCTGCCGACCATCCTATATTTGCCGGCGTGACGTCCCCGGTGCAAATCACAGACGGAGCTGTTGGTCTAACCACATTCGCTGACATCAGCGGTGTAGGGGCGGGCAACGGTACATTGCTCGCCCGAGTGACAGGCACGGAAGCGGCCTGGATTGTCGAATGGGAATCAGGAGTGGAGTTTTATCCAGGTTCAGGTCAGGTCGCCGGGGGTCCGCGTATATTCTTTGCCGCCGGCACAATAGAGAGTGGTGGAGCAATTGGTTTAGGTGAGTATAATCTCACACCTGAGGGTGAACAAGTGTTCCTCAACACGGTAAGATATTTTCTCGGCGACTTGAAACGCGTAAAAGCCTATGCCCCAGTCCCGGCTGATAATGTCCTCTACGAGGATACATGGGCGAGCCTTGGCTGGCGGGCGGGAGATACTGCGGTCTCGCACGATGTGTATTTTGGCGACAATTTTGACGATGTTGATGCCGGCACTGGCGATACGTTTCGAGGCAACCAGACCGCAACAATTTTTGCTGCCGGCTTTCCCGGATTTCCTTATCCGAATGGTCTGGTTCCGAGTACGACGTACTACTGGCGAATCGATGAGGTTGAGGCAGACGGTACTACGATACACAAAGGCGATGTCTGGAGCTTTACGATATCATTCATGGGTGCGGAGGAGGATTTTGAAAGTAATAAATTCAGCATGTTTCACTGGGAACATCACGGGGATGCAAGCTGGACCATTACATCTGATGAGAAACATTCCGGGACCTATAGCGCCCAAGCCGGTGCAATCGACCACGGTGAAAGAGCTACTCTGCAGGTGTTACTTGATTGCACATCTGGAGATATCACGTTCTATCGCAAAGTCTCTTCTGAGCCAGGTTGTGACTATTTGGAATTTTACATTGATGGAGTGAGAAAAGGCAGGTGGTCGGGCACAACGGATTGGGACCAGGTATCATTCCCGGTGGGAGCAGGCACAAGAACTTTTGAGTGGACTTATTCAAAGAATGGTTCGGTATCCAGTGACTGGGACACAGCCTGGGTTGATGATATAGTGTTTCCAATCGGTAGTGATACCATACCAGCAGGTGTAATTGAGCTGACTGATGCTACTTTTGACCAGATTGTTCTTAACTCTGATGTACCGGTGCTGGTAGATTTCTGGGCGCCCTGGTGTGGACCCTGCTTGGTGATGGCTCCTGTTATCGAGGAAATCGTAGATGAATACGCAGGCAAGATCAAAGTCTGCAAGCTCAACGTCGATAATGAACCCCAGACTACTACGAACTATGGCATAAGTTTCATACCTACTTTCATCTTATTCAAAGATGGCCAGGTGCAAAGACAATGGGTCGGCGTAACCAGTAAGAATGAGCTTACCGCCGCAATCGACGAACTGCTGTATCCTTCACCACCAACAAATGTAATTGATTTGACTGATAGTACTTTTGACCAGATTGTTCTGAGCTCTGATGTACCGGTGCTGGTAGATTTCTGGGCGCCATGGTGCGGGCCCTGCTTGGTGATGGCTCCTGTTATCGAGGAAATCGCAGATGAATACGCAGGCAAGATCAAAGTCTGCAAGCTCAACGTTGATAATGCTCCCCAGACTACTACGGACTACGTCATACGTTTCATACCTACGTTCATGTTATTCAAAGATGGTCAGGTGCAAAGACAATGGGTCGGCGTAACCAGTAGAAATGAGATTACCGCCGCAATCGACGAACTGCTCTGAATAAACTTAACTGTCTTTTCTTAGACACATCTGCAATAGGTTGAGGATGATGCTCCAAATGAGCGGTATCCCTTGTTCTTGCCGCATTTCTGCACAATCTTATCAAAAACGCCTGCCCGATACATAATCCAGAGATTTCCCTTGACGGGAAGGTAGATAATTTAGTATAGATAATATTAGTGAAACTTATGCCTGCTCAGTAAGGCATCTGTGACTTTGAGGGCATCTAGCAGGCAAAATTCTTGCAGTTTTCCGATAGAGGAGGAGTTATTGTGTATAATGCAAGACACGGAGCTGGAAGTGGGGCTTTGTGTTTTGCCGTGAAGATATTGTTACATTTCAATTAACTTCCTATGTTTATTTTTTGAAGGAGGAATGTTATGTCTAAAAAATTGATTTGTCTAATTTATTGTGTTTTGGTGTTGTGTTTAGTTGGAACAAGCGCAGCCCAAAATATTGACCCAAGCCTTGTTGGCTGGTGGACGTTCGATGATGGTTCGGGCACGGTTGCCAAGGACCTCAGTGGAAATGGCGTCGATGCGACGTTTTTCGGCGAGCCGACGTGGGGTACGGAGGCCGGCCACGGAGGCATCCTTTTGTTTGACGGGACTACGGCAACCCCCGAATATGTTTTGATGGAAGGGGACTATCAGGTACCGGTGTACACGATTACTCTGTGGTTTCGAGTCGAGGGCGGCTCGGGCCAGAGAGACATCTTTTCAGCTTATGCACCCGGAGTACAGCACGGAATTCTCCTTGAGCTCGGTGGAGACGGCACCCTGCGCTATTTGCACCGGTATCCCCTCGGTACTGGCGGAGGCACCAATATCTACACTTCCACCACATACGGCGACGGAGCGTGGTATCACGCGGCGATGGTCAAGTCGGTGGACACGATCGCGCTGTATATCAATGGGGAGCTGGTGGATTCAGCAGCAGATACCAGTGTGTTCAATCCCGGTGACACATTTGGAGTGGTCTTGGGCATCCTTGACCATGAGAGAGCTCCTGGCCGGCTCTTCCCAGGCGCAATGGACGACGTCCGTATCTACGACCGGCCGATGTCAAAGGAAGAGATTCAGGCCATTATGGAAGCCGAGCCATGGCCCTATGCCTGGGGACCCATTCCTGCTGATGGGGCTCTGCATCCGGATACATGGGTGAACATTAGCTGGTTGCCGGGACCTTTTGCCGTCTCGCATGATGTGTACTTCAGCAATAATTTCGACGATGTGAACGATGGCGCCGAAGGCGCATTCCAGGGTAACCAGGACGCGACGTTTTTGGTTGCGGGCTTTCCCGGATTTGCTTTTCCGGATGGCCTGGTTCCAGGCACAACATATTACTGGCGGATTGACGAGGTCAATGACACCAATCCGAATAGTCCCTGGAAAGGTGATGTCTGGAGCTTTTTGGTTCCTCCCAAAAAAGCCTATGAACCCAAACCCGTTAATGGCGCTAAATTCATAGGCCCGGATGTGGTGCTTAGCTGGACGGGAGGGTACGGTGCGAAATTGCACACCGTATATTTCGGTGACAACTTTGACGATGTCAACAATGCCGTCGGAGGACTCCCACAGGGAATCGCAACCTATACTCCCGGCCCACTTGAATTGGATAAGACTTACTATTGGCGGGTTGATGAGTTCGATGCCGTCACTACCTATAAAGGTGACGTATGGAGCTTTATGACAGCAGCCCCCGGTGGAGGTGTGCGGGCAGACTACTTCAAGGGCAGGAACTTATCAAATCTCGCGCTGACTCGTATTGACCCTCAAATCAACTTTAACTGGAGCGGTGCACCGGATGAGGCTGTGGGTGAGGATAATTTCTCGGTCAGATGGACCGGCGAAGTGGAGGCGGCATTTACCGAGACCTACACCTTCTACACCAACAGCGATGACGGTGTGCGTTTGTGGGTGGATGGCCAACAGCTTGTTAACAACTGGACTGACCACGACAACACCGAAAATAGCGGAAATATTGACCTGGCTGCTGGCCAAACGTACAACGTTGTAATGGAGTATTATGATAACGAAGGTGTTGGGGTTGCTGAATTGCGATGGTCGAGTCCCAGTACGCCGAAGGATTTCGTTCCACAGGGAGCACTGTCGCTGCCTGTCAGGGCCAGCCGCTCGAAACCGTCTAACGGCGCTGTGGATGTGAGACAGACACAGATTCTTAGCTGGTCGCCGGGAGACTATGCCGCTTCGCATGAAGTCTATTTCGGCACAGACGAAGAGGCCGTAAGCAATGCCGATACAGCTTCACCTGAATACAAAGGCAGCCGGGACCTTGGCTCCGAAAGCTATGACCCCGGGAAGCTCGAGTGGGACACCACTTACTATTGGCGTGTTGATGAGGTCAATAACGCCAATCCCGATAGTCCGTGGACAGGAAACCTCTGGAGCTTTACGACAGCTAATTTCCTTATTGTGGACGATTTTGAGAGCTACAACGACCTTGACCCCGTTGACCCCGATAGCAATAGGATATTTAACGCGTGGATAGACGGATATGACGATCCCACAAATGGTTCTTTAGTTGGTTATGACACTGCTCCTTTTGCAGAGCAAACTATCGTTCACAGTGGTAACCAGTCGATGCCATTATTCTACGACAACAGTGTTGGTTACTCTGAGGCAACTTTAACGCTGACTTACCCGCGTGACTGGACCGAGAAAGGTGTCGATACGCTGACGATCTGGTTCAGAGGTAATTCGGATAATGCTGCTGAGACTTTGTACGTTGCTCTCAATGGCAGCGCTATAGTCAATCACGATAATCCTGATGCAGCACAAATAGATGTTTGGACGGCATGGAATATCGACCTGCAAATGTTTGCAGACCAAGGCGTGAATTTGGCCGATGTCGATACGATTGCCCTTGGTCTTGGCAACAAGAACAACCCCTTGGCCGGTGGTTCAGGTACGATGTACTTTGACGATATTCGTCTGTATCCTCCGCCAATGCAATAACAAGAACCTTAAGCTGTGTGTGTGACAATTCTCATAGATGAGGTTTTTTATCCCTGTTGAAAGCAGTGGATATTTGGTTTTGACTGCGCGCTGCGACCAGTCGCGCCAGAGCTACGGCTCGGCAGTTGCATCGCAGCGGGAAAAAACGTAATATTATTTTGACCTTTTGAAGGAGGATTATTATGTGCAGGAAATTGGTTTATCTAATTTCTTTTGCTTTGGTTCTGGGCTTGGCCGGTTACGTGCACGCCGCTGAGGCCGATATCGAAATTCCGTCCGTGGGATATCCAAAGCCGATTCTCGATGGTGTTATGGATGATGTATGGTTACTTTCGACAGAACAGGTCATGACCTTATTCACTGGAGAAGAACCCACCTCGCCCGAAGATTGCTCTGCTAGCTGGTGGGCGCTTTGGGACGAGGAATACTTGTACGTACTGGTCGATGTCACTGATGAAGCTTTGGTGCAGGATTCAGACCCATCCCAGGGATGGCAAGATGACCGTGTTGAGATTTTTATTGACGGGGACAACGCCAAAGATGATGCTCCTGATGGTAAGAATGACTATCAGTACAATTTTCGGTGGAACCACGGAGAAGTAGAAACACCTGTCGAATGGTATTTTCGTGCCACGCCTCACCCATCGGGTAGCAGCTTGGAGGGCGTGGAATATGGAGTGGCCACAACCGATTCCGGGTTTCTCGTTGAAGCCAGGATGCCGTGGTCGACTATGACAGGTGAAGCGCCCTATGAAGACCAGCTAATCGGGATTAACGTAATGATTGACGACGATGACGACGGTGGTGCTGAGGACACGCAGTTCCAATGGTTTACGGAGACTACTACCCCACACGTTCCCAGTTTGTGGGGTACGGCTGTGCTTGTACCGGGGGGTGGTGAGCCCTGGCTTTACGTCTCGATACCTAAACCGGCTGATGGTGACATGCTTGAGGACACTTGGGTGAACCTTTCCTGGAAGCCGGGGGGGCGTGCGGTCTCGCATGATGTGTATATCGGCGATAACTTTGACGATGTAAATGACGGTGCCGAAAGCACGTTCCAGGGCAACCAGGTCGCTACGTTTCTTGTTGTCGGCTTTCCGGGATTTCCTTTTCCAGACGGCCTTGTTCCCGGAACAACTTACTATTGGCGAATCGACGAGGTCAATGACACAGAGCCGAACAGTCCCTGGAAGGGTCCTGTCTGGAGCTTTAGTATTCCTCCTAAGACTGCATACAATCCCGACCCGTCTGATGGTGCTGAGCTGGTAAGCCCGGCTGTAATGCTTAGCTGGACGCCGGGTTTCGGGGCAAAATTGCACACCGTTTACTTCGGCGACAATTTTGACGAGGTGGACAACGCTGCCGGCGGACTCCCACAGGGAACTGCAAACTATACTCCCGGCACACTTAAAATGGCTGAGACTTACTACTGGCGGGTTGATGAGTTTGATGTCTACCGACACGTATAAAGGCCACGTCTGGAGCTTTACTACTGAGGGCGCAGTCGCAAACCCGGACCCGCCCAACGGTGCTGTGGATGTAAAGCATACACCGACTATTACCTGGTCGCCGGGAATCTATTCTGCTTCCCATCAGGTCTATTTCGGCGATGATAAAGATGCCGTGAAAAATGCCGATACAAGTTCACCGGAGTACAAAGGCGCTGGAGACCTTGGTGCTGAAAGCTATGAACCAGAAAAACTCCTGTGGAATACCACCTACTATTGGCGTATTGATGAGGCCAATAACGCCAACCCCGACAGTCCGTGGACAGGTAATGTCTGGAGCTTTACGACAGCCAACTTCCTTGTCGTGGACGATTTCGAGTCCTACAATGACCTTGACCCCGATGATCCCGAAAGCAACAGGATATTTAATGCGTGGTTGGACGGATACGACGACCCGACAAACGGTTCTTTAGTTGGTTATGAAGCTCCTCCCTTTGCAGAGCAAACTATCGTTCACGGAGGCAGCCAGTCGATGCCGCTTTACTACGATAATAGTGCTGGGTACTCTGAGGCGGCTTTGACATTGACTTATCCGCGTGACTGGACCGAGAATGGTGTGACCACTTTATCGTTTTGGTTCAGGGGCGATCCGGATAACGCTGCCGAAACTTTGTATGTTGCCCTTAACGGCAGCGCGGTTGTCTCTAATGATAATCCTAATGCGGCACAGATAAATAAATGGACCGAATGGAGTATCGACCTGCAGGCATTTGCAGACCAGGGTGTGAACCTTGCCAATGTCGATACTATTGCCCTCGGTTTAGGTAATAAGAACAATCCTCAGGCTGGCGGTTCAGGTAATATGTACTTTGACGATATTCGTCTGTATCCGCCGGCACCATAAGTCTGGATTTAATTGGCCCCCATTGCTTCTGCCGTAAAGAGTCCTTCGGATTGTAAAGCAAGATATGGAGGATTGGTTGATACCAGGCTTGATAAGTTTGAGATTGTGAGTCCGCTTAAGGTGGACTCGCAATTATATTGAGAATGCGCTCCGTCACCGAAGCTATGGAGCGTAGGCTGTTAGTGTATTCTGAGAAGATGAAGGGTTTTGATATTTATTGAAGAAATACGTATTTTTTCTGACCACTCGTCGCAGCGAGAAATGTCGTTTTGTTTTAGCCTCTTGAGGAATGATTATTATGTGTGGGAAATTGATTTTTCTTGTTTCTTTTGTTTTGGTGCTGGCTCTGGTTGGTGACATTCTGGCGGATGATTTTACCTGGGATAACAGCAGCGGTGATTCTCTCTGGCGCAATCCGGAAAACTGGGACCTCAATAAGCTGCCTGAGCCCGGCGATGCAGTCTATATCAATTGGCTAACCGACCCGACGGAGGTAATCATTGATGCGGACACTGAAGCCCGATTCGAGAGTGTTACCATAAGCAACGATGCTGTTGGCGGTCAGGGCTATGTCCACCTGCACATGACCGGCGGGACCTTGTTGGCAGGAAATCTGATCAGGGTAGGCAGGAAGCAATTTGGAATGTTCACTCTCGATGACGGCACCATGACGTGCAGCGCTTTTCAGCTCGGGCGAAAAGACCCGAGCAAAGGGGTGGTCTATATCAACGGCGGGTCGATAACCGTCTCAACGAATACGAGAATTCCTCGCGGGGGCTCCCAGGGTAGTGAACTGCACCTTAACGGTGGATTTCTTTACACCAATGGTCTGGTGATGAACGACCCGGATGACCCGATGTCGGGGACGAATGGAAGTATGGATATTGCCGGAGGTGTGCTGGTATTAACAGGCGAAGAGGATAAGACGGAACAAATAAAAGAGTATGTACAGAACGGCTGGATTACGGCCTATGGCCTCGAGAGCGGAGAGCTTCTTGAAGACGGCCGAATGGCCTTGGTACAAATGGACTACAATGTCACTAATCCCGGTATGACCACAGTCTGGGCGATTGCGGTCAATCCCGTACAGGCTCGGGCACCGATACCGAAGGATGGGGAAATATTGGGCATAGCAGAAGCGACCTCGCTGAGATGGACGGCAGGACAAACAGCAGCCCACCACGATGTGTACTTTGGTGACAATTTCGAGGATGTAAACGCTGCTGATACTACTGAGTCGACAGGTATATATCGGGGCCGTCAGGATATTAGCGGCTATATTTTACCCCAGGCTCTCGAATGGGGAGCCACTTACTACTGGCGGATTGATGAGATTGAGGCCGACAATACTATGCACATTGGCCCGGTTTGGAGCTTTACAGTGGCGGATTATCTTCTTATAGATGATTTTGAAGACTACAACGCAGGCGAGAACCAGATATGGTACGCATGGAAAGACGGATTCGGCTATGGTACGCCGGAGACTCCACCCTTTTATGCAGGTAACGGTACTGGCTCGGCTGTAGGCGACGAAACGACTGATTCTTATACCGAGGAAACTATCGTTCACGAAGGCGGGCAGGCGATGCCATATTTTTACGACAATAACAAGCAGGACTATTTAAACTACTCAGAAGTCCGGATGACTCTGAGCTACCCGCGTGATTGGACAGAGCAGGGTGTTGGCGTGTTGTCACTGTGGTTCAGGGGCCATTCGCAATATGTCGGCGGTTTTGTGGAGGGGCCAGCCGGGACCTACACTATGACAGCATCAGGCGTCGATATCTGGGACCCGTCCGACCAGTTCCACTTCGCATACAAGGAGCTCTCCGGTGCCGGTGCGATTATAACTAAAATCGAGAGCGTGGCGAACACGGATGACTGGGCCAAGGCCGGCGTGATGATTCGTGATACACTTGAGGCGGACTCAAGCCATGCCATGGTAGCCATCACACCCGGTAACGGAGTTTGGTTCGGGCGCCGTGAAACGGCGGGTGACATCAGCGTCAGCACGAAAGAAGCCGGAATCACCGCACCTCAGTGGGTGAAATTAGAGCGTACTATAGGCGGACTTGTCAGGGCCTATTATTCAGCGGACGGCAGCACCTGGATACAGTTGGATATAGCATCGGTTATGATGGATATGCCTGCGTACATAGGCTTGGCGCTGACCAGCCATAATGCTGATGCAACGGGCGAGGCTGTGTTTTCAAATGTCAGCTTTCCAGACACTGATGTTGAGCCGCAGTGGACAGACCAGGACGTCGGCATAATCGGGAACGAGCCTGAACCGATGTATGTCACTGTGGCCAATAGTGACGGCACAAGTGCGACTGTAGTCCACCCCGATCCCAATGCGGTGCTCATAGAAGACTGGGCCCAATGGAATATCGACCTGAAGAGCTTCAGTGACCCCGGCGTGGACCTGACAGACGTTAATAATATCTCTATCGGTTTCGGCGACAAAAGTGACCCGCAGCCCGGCGGCTCAGGTAAGATGTATTTTGACGATATCCGGCTGTGTCGGCCGGCTCCGGAACCGGAGACACCCTAAGAGTTGTACGTGGCAATCCATTGGCTGCAGTGACATAATTCTCGCTCTTCATAGGTGTATCGTGATGCCGAAAAAATAGAAGCTGAAGTGTCCTCGTTTATAAATCCCTATAATAAAGCAATCCCAATTATTCTCACAACTGGGCGGTACTGGACTTGAACCAGTGACCTCCTGCGTGTCGAGCAGGCGCTCTAACCAACTGAGCTAACCGCCCCCTTATAAAATACCCTACTGTCTTGCTTTACAAAGTAAAGCAATAGGGGACATTCGCTTATAGTATGGTTAAGAAAAATTAAAAATCAAGGATTTTTGTGCAAAACCACTGTGTAAATGAGAGATGAAACTCCGTTCATAGATGTAAGATTAGGTATTAAAAGAAGTTATGGCAAATTATGTCAATACAACTTTGTACCTGTAAATTTGGTTTGTGGCAGTCAAGTGTGCTTTATAAACTATTTGTTCGGACATCATTGCTCAAAGTCTCGTTGCCTGGGTTTGTGTAACCCTAATCAACAAGCTATGGATTTTGGTGGATTTTATGCTACGTTTATGTTATCGATATAGCACATGGAAACATCAATACACAGACGCAGAAGAATACTTCTCCATTTTTTTCTGGGGATTGGATTGCCCAGTTTGCTTCTGGGTTATCTTGCGTTCCGTGGCATCCAGAATGATATGGCGTTGCTGGAAAAAGAGCAGCTCAACGAACACAATTCAATTGCTCAACAGATTACGAATTCAATTAATGACAAGATTTCAGCTCTCGAAAGGGCCTTTCTCGATTCCATCGCGAATCACCGAACGCCTCAGCGCGGTTCACCCCGTCCCGTCTTTGACGGGCGGGGTTCAGCCGTCCTCAGTTCACTGGAGAGTCTAAAAAGCCGGCAACCTCTCATTGAAGAAGTCTTCTTCTTTGAAAGCGCCGAACACATTCAGCTTCCCCTTGCAAAGCTCCTTTTTCTTCCCGACGGCAGCGCAAAGTCATTACCTCCTCAACCGCGACCATCCACCTTGTTGCTCGGTCAGCAACAAGAATTTCAACAGAAGCATTATCAGGAAGCCCTGATCAGCTATCAACAGGCCTTTGCCCAAGTTTCCAACCACCAGACCAAGGCCGAAGCGTTAAATGCAATTGCCAGAGTACAGAGAAAATTAAACCTCTTGTCAGACGCCATAAAATCGTACGAGACAATTGCACAAGACTACAGTGATATACCAATGGGCAGTGGTATGCCATCGGGATTGGCTGCGCAGTTAGAGCTTGGCGATTTATTTCTTGCAATCGATGATGCCGACAGTGCCGTTCAGACATTTATTCGCTTATACGGGGATCTGATCCATGCCGAATGGGCACTGGAAAAATCTCAATATGAATTTTTTGCTCAACAAGTTGAAGATTTGATTGATAAAATCTTTTCGCAAAATGTACCCATGGAGTCATACCAAAGCACCTTTAGAATGTTGAAAAGTGAGGAACAAGAGCAAGGAGAATTCACGGAAAGGCTGCTTACATTTCAGAACAATGCAGGGCCTAATTTGCTGGCAAAAGTCACTCAAAATTTGGAAAATCCCTCCAATGTACAAAAGCGATTTACATTGGACATCGGAGCAAGCACGTATCTTGTTTCCATCCCAGGCGAGCGGAAAGGAAATGGAAACCAGGTTAGCGGGTTCTGGGGGCTTCTGCTCAATTCTGAACAGTTCAAGGCCAACCTTCTGTCGCCGCTAATCAGGCAGCATGTTTCCTCAGAGGACATTCACTGGAATGTAAAAGGCAGGGACGGCCAAACTATTTTGAAATCAGATGATTCAGCATTTGGTTCTATGACCGTAAGAGCCAATTTTGCCGGGAACTTTCCACCCTGGTCTCTTGAGCTCTATCAACAGGACCCGCGTCTTTTTGAAACGCTTCTCACTTCACGACGCGGCATTTATCTTTATATGTTCATCCTTCTCGCAGGTATTCTGATATTTGGCCTGACCCTGACAATTCGCATCGTTACCCATGAGCTTGAGCTCGGAAAAATGAAGTCCGATTTTGTTTCGACCGTTTCCCACGAATTCAAAAGTCCGTTAACATCTATCCGGCAGTTGTCCGAGATGCTTCAAACCGGCCGGGTTCCTTCTGAAGAACGCCGCCAACGATACTATAATGTTCTCTTGGAACAAAGTGAAAGACTCTCCTTACTCATCGACAACATTTTAGATTTTGCCAAGATGGAAGAAGGCAAAAGAGAATTCGAGTTCGAGATGGTTGATATCGGCCCACTATTGGAAGAGCTCGTTTCGACGATTCAACAGCAGGTGCGTCACGAGGGCTTTACCGTTCAGGCAGAAATTGATACGCCACTGCCATCCATTCAGGCAGACCGTGCCGCCATAATCCAGGCGATTACCAATTTGATTG